>WNGQ01000144.1_pt1 | contig 99761 bp, 78 predicted proteins | sample 5407661 | NCBI WGS metagenome assembly WNGQ01 (sample SAMN13153382, study PRJNA577476) | soil metagenome | isolation source: 60 cm soil or saprolite under Garry oak tree replicate 2 | place: USA:California | collected 2016-06-15
CCAAGTCTTGATGATTTCATTGCTCTGCGTGTTGATAACGGCAACCTCACTGGTCGCTGGAATTGTGATGTAGATTCGGCGGCCCGAATCATCCACCAGTATTCCTCCAGGGTGGGCCTTGGTCCGAATATCTCCGATGTGTTTGTTCTTTCGTGCATCGACGATTGCCACATTCCCGTAATCCTTTTTCGCGTCCTCGCCGCCATAGCCTACGTAGAACAACTTGCTGCGCGGATTGTAGCCGACGAGGTCTGGACCAAGATCCAGCTTGATGCTCTCGATAAGGTCCAGCGTTTTGCCGTCGTATACCCGGCACATTCCGTCATTACCGCTTGCGACAAACAGCTTATTCAGTGGAGAGACATACCACACACCCTGAGGCTTTTGCGGTCCAGCGATGCTCTTGATCACTTTGCCTGCGCGGAGGTCAATTACCTCTACGGTGTTGTTCGCAAGCGCCGCCACGAAGAGCCGCATCCCTTTGACATCCGCGTAAAGATGGTCCATCCGCCCGTCGACCGACAGCGGAATCGTCTGCACCAGTCGCAATGGCGGCGGGCCGCTTTGTCCGAGCAGTGGCAAACACACGGTCAGCACCACTGCCCCGATGAGGACGATTCTTTTTGAACAACAAACTAGTCTCTCCATAATCGAGTCTCCCAGCATTTCCGCAAACAAGCGCGCGAGTCCTAATACAACAACGATGCGACTTGGCCCCTACCAGTTCAGCCGTATTCCGAGCTGAATCTGCCGTGAGGTGGTTTGGGTTGACGTTATTTGTCCTAGCGCCCCGATGGCGCCGCCCGCTTGGTTGAAGGCCTGGTTGTTGGCCAAAGGCGCTGCAAAGTTTGTGTGGTTCAGGATGTTGAAAAACTCTGCGCGTAGCTGCACGCGGAATCCTTCTGAGATACTTGATACTGGTATGTTCTTGTAGACCGCCAAGTCCAGGTTGAACAAGTTGGGGCCGGTCGCGATGTTTCTGGTTGCGTTTCCCAATCGGGTTAGCGGGTTTGGTGCGGTAAAGCAACCGGCATTGATGTAGTGAAGGGGATCACTGGGGTTCTCGATTTTGCATCCTGGCACGTAGTCCGGCCAGCCGTTCACATCAGTCCCTTTAAGCCCCAGCGGGTCTCCGCCGATGATGACTGAAAATGGCACCCCGGTGCTAGAGGTGACTATGGTGCCGAGCTGCCAATTGCCGAGCAGCGCAGATGCAACACCCGATTTCGGGCCGGGTATGTTCCAGAGCGCGTTGCCCACGAAGACATGCCTGTAGTCGTAGGCGCACCGTCCCCTACGGTGGGCCTTCTCAAAAAACAACGGCGAGATGATACCGTTCTGGAATTGATCGCCTCGGGATGCCTCCGAGCCTTCGTCAATGCACTTGCTCCAGGTGTAGGACGCCTGTGCCTGAAACCCGTGACTCATCGCCTTAATTAGCTGAAGTTGGAGAGCCTTGTAGTGGCTATTCCCGTCCCATAAAGTGCCCCGAAGCTCACCGGCATTCGGGTCGACGACGGTGCCGCTGCCTCTGGGCGTCGGCCAAATCAAACCTTGCGCATTCGTTCCAATCGGCAGAACAACGTTGACTTCGTCGGTGCCAAATGCCATGTGAACACCACGCGAGCCGACGTAGGCAGCCGTTAGGGTCCAGTTTGCCATCAGCTCTCGCTGCAGAGTCAAATTCCAGTTCATTATGTAGTTGCGCTTAGGTCTTTGTTCCGTGAACAACGAGTCGCCGGGCACCGTAGCAAAGTTGATGGTGTTGAAAATCAAGTTGGGGAACGAACCTTGCGCAAGCCCACTCACCGTCCTGCCTACGTTGAAGGGCGTTCCTTGTGACGTTTTGGGCGCCCATATCCAGGGGAGTGGCAAAACGTCGTAGATGCCGAAGCCGCCTCGAACAGCGGTCTTCCCGTCCCCGAACATGTCATAGGCAAAACCGACGCGCGGTTCGAAATTGCGCAGAGTAGGATTACGGGTGAAGAGTTTCTGCACGTTAACGATCGGCCCGGCGTTGAGATTGAGCACAGAGGTAAACTGATCGTGCGCCTCGGTCGGTATCGTGCTCATCTCGTAGCGCAACCCCACGTTCAAATTCAGCCTTGAACTGTAGCGCCAGCTATCGTTGACGTAACCGGCCCAGATGCTTTGCCTCACGCCAGCCTCCCGAGAACGAGTCGGGTCGAGGGCGAAGAAGTTCGTCGGCCGGTTTGTCAAAAACGCCTCCAGATCCGCAAAGCTAACCCGACCGTTCGGCCGTCTCAGGCCGAATTCGTTGTACTCGATTTTTTCGAACGCGAACCCAAATCTGAGCGAATGGTTACCTCTCGTAAGAAAAGCGTCGTCATAGATCTGGTAGGAGTTCTGGACGTGGTTAAAGAACGAGTTTCCCCCAACAGCCACGCTATCAGTTATCACACCGGAAACATTGATGATTGCTGCTGCTCGGCCAGGAGCGCTGCCAAGGGTTGTGTCGGCGGCTACGGGATTAACTGCGGGTCCCGCCACATTAACAGCGCCCTTCGTCCGGTTGTACCCCAACCGAAATGAATTAATGAAGCTCTGACTGAAGGTGTGGGTCTCTTCGATGGCAATCATTTGTCGCCGGGTGCGATTAGGAAATTCTGCGTTATTCAAAACGTCCGGCACGCTGAAACTCCCGTCATCGAACATATACGTACCAAACAAACTATCATCACTCGAAAACCTGTGGTCTATCCTGGTGGTAAAAAAGTTTTCAGTAAATTTTTGGCTCAGCGGCGTCGAGTAGCTTCCCGTGTCGAAGTTCCCGCGTAATGGTCCATTCGGTAGTTGCCAGAACTTGAGAAACGGGACAATCTTAGGATCCACAGCGACAGTATGAGTCACGCAAGGACTGCTGGCAGGCGCACCGGTGGGGTTTGAGCAAAGAATACCCGCACGAGCAGCCGGAGATGGCACGTTGACAGTACTCGTGACACCTTGCGACCTTCTGATGCCCTCGTAATCGGAGAAGAAAAAAGTTTTGTTCTTTATAATTGGTCCCCCGGCAGAAGCGCCGAACTGGTTGCGTCGTAGAGGTGGCTTTGCTTTGTCAAAAAAGTTTCGGGCATCCAGAGCGTCGTTGCGGAGGAATTCGTAGGCCGAACCGTGCAGAGAGTTTGACCCTGACCGGGTGATGGCGTTAATAACTCCTCCCGAGGTTCTTCCATATTCAGCCGTATAATTACTGGCCAGTACCGAGAATTCCTTGATCGCGTCCGCCCCCAGATTTACGCCGCCGGCACTGCCAGGCGCCCCATTTGTATAGTCGTTGATGCTCACTCCGTCGATTCGATAGTTGTTTTCCTGTGGGCGGTGGCCGGTGATGGACAATTCATCACCGAAGCCGCGGTTGCCGCGGGAGCTGGTTGTCCCGACAACAGCTTGTGTTCGCACACTGGAAATCCCAGGCTGTAGTGTGGCCAGAGTAGTCCAATCGCGTCCATTGAGTGGCAACTCGACAATTGTGCGTTCAGCTACTACTGCACTTATCGTGGGCGTCGTCGTATCCACGGCCGGCGCCTGGTCCGAGACCATGATTGTTGCGGTGACCGCGCCAGCCGCCAGTTTGAGATCGATAGTTAAATCCGCACCAACGGTGAGCGTGACGCCCTTTTGAAGGAAGGGTGTGAAATTCGGCGCGGAGGCGGTGATCTCATAGTCACCGGGTAAGAGGTTAGACGCGCGGTACACGGCTTCTTCATTCGCGACGAGATTGGTCGTGACTCCAGTCGCCGTATTCTTGATGGCGACCTGTGCGCCCGGAATCATCGCTCCGTTGCTGTCCATTACCTTACCGGAAATACTCCCGCCGGCAACCTGGGCGTTAACGGCAACAGGTATTAGCAGAATGACGAGAAGTCCCAAGACGTGGGCGAACTTGCAAAAGTTGATAGACAGCATGTCGATCCACCTTTCTCTGATTCGGAGATTCGTAAGCAGCGGCGAACAAGGGCACACGATTCAAATTACCAGGCGATCATTGATACGCTTGGATGAGTAGAGCATGTAGCTTCCAACATTATCAGCGGCGATCATTTATTTCCGATGACTTGCGCCGGTCGGGGTCCGGTTATATGATTCGCTCGTGGCAGGGCGATTAAGATCAAGCTGTTCCGCTACAGTTACAAAAGTGTCTGTTCGATATGCCGGCGACTGATTTCCATCCGGGGCCCGACAACGATCGCAGAAACCAGGACACTACATGAGGCACAAATTATCTAACACGCCTGCAACAGTCTTTAGAGAAGCTTTGTAAAGGCATTAAAAGCCTTCTAATAAGTCTTAAAAATTTCTTACAGACGGTTAGTCATGTTTTCGGAAGTTCAAAAGAGATACGAATTCGGCCCATTCCGCCTCGACCCGACGGAACACACCCTCCTCCGCGGCGATCAAGTCGTGGCGCTGACCCCGAAAGCGTTTGAGACGTTGGCCTTGCTCGTTCAAAAGAGTGGACACCTGGTCAGAAAGGACGAACTGATTGAGTCGGTGTGGCACGACACGGTGGTAGAGGAAAGCAACCTGAATGTCATCATCCACACTCTGCGAAAGGCTTTGGGTGACGACCCGCGCGAAAGCAAGTACATCGAGACCGTCGCGAAGTGCGGCTTTCGCTTTGTGGCGGAAGTCCGCAAGGCAGAGGAGCATGAACAAACAGCGAGTGCGCCGACAAACGGTTCCGGCTCTGTCAAGGTAGCCACGCAGTCTTCATTCGCGGAACAGATCAACGCGGTTCATTCGGCCACCTTATCTCCTTCATCCCTTCCTCGTCCGCGCGATCGACGTCGCTTAGTTGTCCTCGTGCTGAGCATTATCGCAGTCGTCCTGACGGCCACGTCTATTTCAGTGTGGCGCTCCAACCGCCGGCCCACCACAGCCGCGGCGCCCCCGGCGCAGGTGAGATCGATTGCCGTGCTGCCATTTGGTGTTTTGAGTAGCGAGAAGGGGGACGAGTACTTGAGCCTGGGTTTGGCGGATGCGCTAATTACCAGTCTTAGTCAAACGCGACAGGTCATCGTCCGCCAGACCGAAGCCGTCGCCAAATATCAGAACACCGGCAAGGATCCGCTAGAGGCAGGCCGTGAACAAGGAGTCGATGCGGTCCTCGAAGGACAGGTGCAGCGTATTGGGGATCGAGTGCGTGTGAGCGCGCGGCTCGTGCGCACGAGTGACGGCACATCGCTCTGGGCCGATCGCTTCGAAGAGAAATTTACAAACATCTTCGCGGTGGAGGACGCAGTCGCCGAAAAGGTAGCCCGGACCACAGTCCTGGCAATGAACGGTGCAGGTGAGGCGCCGACGACGGAGCGCCTCACCAAGCGTTACACCGAAAATAACGAGGCCTATGAGGCTTATCTCAAGGGTCGCTACATGTGGAATAAGCGAACCGTCGACAGTCTGCAAAAGGCGCTCGGATATTTTCAGCAGGCCCTTCGACTCGACCCGAATTATTCCCTGGCATACGTCGGTCTGGCCGACACCTACACTCTGCTTAGCTTCTTCACCCTTGCTGCCCCCAGTGACGCTTTCCCCAAAGCGAAGGAGGCGGCCGAAAAGGCGCTGGCTATCGACCCTACTCTGGCGGAGGCATACACGGCGCTGGGCCAATACAAAGCCTACTATGAATGGGACTGGAACGGCGCGGAAGTTGAGTTTCAAAAAGGAATTGCCCTTAACCCTAATTATCCGTTGTTACATCATTGGCGCAGTCTAAACCTGATAGCGATGGGGCGCATGGATGAGGCGCGGGCGGCAATGCAGCGCGCCCTGGAATTGGATCCGCTCCTGCTCGTCAGCAACGTGAATCTGGGCCGGATAGATTACTATGAGGGCCGTTACGATCAGGCGATCAAACAATATCAGCGCGCGCTGGACTTGGATAAGGACTTTATGCGCACGCATCTCCGCATGGGCCTTGCCTATGTGCAACAGGGTCGCTACCACGAAGCACTTACCGAGTACAACAAAGCGCTCGAGATAGCCGGTGACACGCCCCAGATTAGGGCCCACATCGCGCACGTCCTGGCGATTTCAGGGAAAAGGTCTGAGGCGCTTATCGAACTCGCCAAGTTGCAGGAGCGAGCAAAGCGACAGTACGTCCCTCCCTATGACATCGCCCTGATCTACGTCGGCCTGGGCGAAAACGACAAAGCCTTTGCATGGCTGGAGAAGGCTTATGATGATCATTCCACTGAGATGATCTACTTTAAGGTTGACCCTCTGCTCGCTCCCTTGCATTCAGATCCACGCTATCAAAACCTCCTGCGCCGCATGAAACTCACCTAGTACGCATTTCAAAGCACATTTATTTGCAGATCGTCGAAATAGATCACCGAATCAGCCTTGGTCCACAATCCCACCTTGCCGGCCTGTTTGAAAGTCTCGTCTTCTACCTCATAAAGCTTCTTGCCATTGTGATAGACCTCGAAGTGATTCCCCTTGGCGACTACGCGCAGTGTGCCCCATACTCCGGAAGGAACTTTCTCCTTCATGCCATAGGTGCGGCCTTTTCCCACCAGCGGCAGATCCGTGCGCTTGCCATTCTCGACCTTGTAGAGAACGACGTTGCCCTCCAGAGCATTGGCGCGGACAATGTAGTAGTTGTCCTTGTCCCGGTAGCGCCAAACGATACCAGCACCTTGGTCACCTCTGCCGGAGATTGGCTTGAACTTCACAGTGACATCGACATCCTTCGCGGTCAGTCCATCATAGACGCATACCGGAAAGCGGTAGCCGGTATTGTCAGCGTCAGTCTGCGCAAGGACGTTGCCCTGATCAGGCGAAGCGGGATCTTTCATAACGACCCACTTGCCTGGTCTGCCTCTGCCCGTGAGTGCAGTGGAAAAACCGCTCGGCGCTTCGCCGACCTTGTCGTTGTTGAAATCAATCGTGGTCGTCTGTGCTGAGACAACTGCGGTCGCCGATAAAGCGAACAGTAGAACGAAAGAACAGATTACGAGTTTCATGAGCTTGGCTCCTTCCCCAACTATTGACGTGCCCGAACCAAACTGATTCAGACGCTTGGACTATTAGATTCACCCAAGGCTAGCTCACTTCGGTGTTACGGTGAAGTCATCAAAGTATGTGACCGAGTCGGCCTTGGTCCACATCCCGACCCTACCTGCGTCTTTGAAAGTGTCATCAGTCGCCTGGATTACCTGCTTCCCATCAAAGTAGCAGGTGATCTGATTGCCAACACAAACTACTTTCAACTCATGCCATTGCTTTGGGGCAACCGTGTTGCTGGCGCCCGCGAACTGCCTGCGCTGTCCATTTATGACGTGGTAAAGATTACAGTTGTCCTCTAGTGCGTTTGCCCGCACAACGTAGTAGTTGTTCTCGTCCCGGTAGCGAAAGATCAGCCCGCCGGCCTCATCGACGCTGCCAGCTACCGGCTTGAACTTGACGCTCAATTCCAAGTCCTTAAATACGCCATCGTTCAGGATGGCCATCGGAAAACGGTAGTCTGTCCTATCGGTCGAAGTCTGGGCCAACACATTCGGCTTCGATGTTGTGGTGTCGTCAGACATGACGGTCCAAGTGCCCATCTCGCCTCCCCCGGTTCGCGCGCTAATGAAATTCGGAGGCAAGGCACCAGCCGCTGCGCTGTCGAAATTATAGGTAGCGGCCTTGCCCGGCGGCAGGGCTGCTTGTTGCTGCGTTGAAGTTGTGGTCGCTGTCGGAGCGGCAGCACCCTTGTCTTCATCCTTGTGATTTTCACCTTTCTCACCTCGCTCGCAGGCTGTCACGAAGGCCAGCGCCAGAATCATCAGGATGATCGCCAGAAAAGTTTTGCTGTGCATAGAACCGTCCTTTCTGGTGGATCGGTAGAATCCACTCAGGCTTCTTTGCCGAGTTCCTTAGCCATTGACTCTGAATTAACAGGGTTTTAGATTCTAACGACCGGTACTCTTATAAGTAAAGTAACGTTAACCGATGAAGAAAAAGACGCATCTTTTCTTGCTGAACCTAATCTTCCTGGCGGTTTCAGTTTCATCGCTGTCCGCACAGACACCAACGAGTGAGGATCCTTTATCGGCTCGGTCCGTTGTCGCCGCACATGCTGACATTGCACCGGAACTAGATGGAACGCTGAAGGACGCGACTTGGCAGGATGCCAGACTCATCAGCAGTTTTCGCCAGCGTGAGCCGTTTGAGCGGCAACCTCCAACCGAAAAGACAGAAGTCAGAGTTTTATATGACAGCCGCTACCTCTACTTTGGAATACACTGCTTTGATTCTGATCCGAAGAAGATTGTCGCCACTGAATTGCGCCGCGATGCTGACTTCAGCGTCGATGATAACTTCACCGTTCTAATTTCACCGAACAATGACAGGCGTAATGGTTACACGTTCACGACCAATCCGCTCGGCACGCAATTCGACGCATTGATTTCCGATGAAGGCCGAGTGAACGATCCGAATTGGGACGGGATTTGGAAGTCCAACGCTCACATCAGGTCGGATGGCTGGACGGCAACGATCGCGGTTCCATTTTCCACGCTCAACTTTAAGACTTCGAACAACGTGACCATCGGAATCAACTTTCGACGCTTCATTCGTCGCAAGAACGAAGAAGACCTCTGGCAATCATATTTGCGCATCTATGGCATCGAGCGAATCTCGGAAGCCGGCGAACTCACGGATCTGAAAGACATTGGTAGCGGACGTTTGCTGATTATCAAACCCTACGTAGTTGGCGGTATCAGGTCTGATCCTCAGAACGGAACGCGTATGCTGCATACTGGCGGCCTTGATCTCAAGTACGGCATTCGCAGCAACCTGGTCGCCAATCTCACCTTCAATACCGATTTCGCTGACGCGGAAGTTGATCCAGTGCGATTCAACATCATGCCTTTCAAATCATCGCTGCCAGAGAAGCGCCAGTTCTTTTTGGAAAACAGTGGCATCTTTGACGTTGGATTTCGCGACACGCAATTATTCTTTAGCCGTCAGATCGGAATCGATCCGATCAGCGGACAGCAAGTACCGCTCGATCTGGGAGCCAAAGTAACTGGCTCGCTCGGCAAGTACGACGTGGGCATTCTCGACGCCAAGACGCGTGCGAGTGGCCCTAATCCTTTTGCGAACTATTTCGTGGCGCGGGCCAAGCGGAAGCTTTTGAGCGAGTCCTACGTCGGCGGAATCCTGATTGACAAAGAGAGCGGCAACGGCCAGGACCGTTTCAACCGCACGGGAGGAGTTGACGCCAACTTCATCTTTTTCAAGAAGCTTTCGCTCAACGGCTTTCTGGCGAAGACATTTTCCGCTGATCGCAATCTGCGCGGCCATGATTGGGCCAGCACGATCGACGTCAGCTACAACAGTAACCTGGTTCAAATCGAGGCTTTTCAGAACCGGGTTGGACCCAACTTCAATCCCGAAGTTGGTTTCGTCGATCGTACCGATATCGTCAGCAACTCAATTGATGCGCAGCTTTCGCCTCGTCCAAAACACGGCCGCATCCGCGAATACAACTTCGAAGCATTCTATCGGCGGCACGTGGACACTCACGGCGTATTGCAAACGCAGGAATGGCAGACCACATTCCGCGCCAACTTTCACAACGGAGCCTACACGGATGATGATCTCTTCGATAACTTCATTCAGCGACTGAATGCTCCTTTCAACATCTTCAAGAACGTAATCATACCGCCGGGCATTTATCATTTCGACCGCCATCAGTTCACGTATGGATCGGACAAGAGCAACCGCTTTGTCTATAGTTTCTTCGCACGTTTCGGCACGTTTTACAATGGACGTCTCAATGAGTTTCGCACCCGTACAAGCTACCGGCCCACACCTAAAATCTCGATAGCCACGGTTCACACCTGGGATCGTTTTCGCTTTCCTCAGGGAAACTTCAACGTGCACATTGGTTCGATCAATGGGAGTTATTCGTTCAGCCGGTTTCTGACCACCTCTTTGCTAATCCAGGTCAATTCGATTGACAAGAATCCCGTCAGCATGAATTTTCGCCTGCGTTACAACTATCGTCCTGACAGTGATCTGTTCGTTATCTACACGCTCGGAAATCAATTCAACAGCTTGGCTGCTGGGAATCCGATATTGACTCGCGAGCAAAGATTTACCGTTAAATACACCTACTCTTTTCTGAAGTAGAGGAGTGCGGATGCTATTTCACGTTGGGGATGATTGAAGGAATTCGGCGGATCAAGTAAAGGAGCATTCGCGATGAACAAACCGGAAGTAAGTGCCCGAATGACAATTCGCAAGGCGAATCTGGAGAAGATCGGAGAAGGATCTTTCGCCGCCAACGCGCACACTGTTGCCGTCTATCAGCGGACTCATCGTGTCTATTTCCCTTTACAGAACGTTGGCGCGAAGCCCGTTCTCAGAATCGCTCTGCCCTCTGATAAAAAGCTATGACCTTCGCACCGAGGCGTTTCGATAAATTGAAACGCTTCCGGGCGCGCATGATGTTTGCGCTCGGCATGACTCTCTTCGCCGTCGCCAGCCAGGCACAGCAGCCTTCAACAACAAACAAAACTCAGTCCACACCAACTAAGCCCGCTCAAACGCCTTCGCCGAATAATGGCCTCCGACGAATTCAGGCAGTTCGAATCACCGATGCGTTAAGGATTGACGGTCTTCTCGATGAAGCCGCTTGGTCGTTGGCTCAAGCCGCAAGTGAATTCCTCCAGCAACAACCGACTGAGGGCGCTCCGGCCTCTGAACGCACTGAAGTGCGGGTGCTCTTTGATGATAAGAACATCTACTTCGGCATTCGCGCTTTCGACTCCGACGCCAAACATATCAATGCGCGTGAACTCGTGCGCGACGCAGACTTTTCCAACGATGACACTATCGCTATTGTCCTCGACACTTATCACGATCGTCGCAACGCGTTTCGTTTCATAGTCAATCCGCTGGGTACACAGCAGGACGCACTAATTACAGATGAGGGCCGGGACATTAACGTTACCTGGAATGGTTCGTGGATCTCTGCCAGTCGGATTGATGACAAGGGCTTCACAGTCGAGATCGAGATTCCGTTAACGACCTTGCGCTTCAAAGAAGGTATTGAATCGTGGGGCTTCAATATCTCGCGGGTCATTCGTCGCAAGAACGAACTGAGTTTGTGGACTAGTTGGCAACGTTCATTTGGTCTCGAACGTGTCTCGCAAGCGGGCGAACTCAGCGGAGTAGAAGACATTCGGCGGCGGCGGCTGCGCGAAATTAAGCCGTATGCATCAGGCGAGTGGCGTGAGGGCGCTCCGCAAGTCGGCGCGAACGGATTTGATGCCGGCGCGCGCGCCCGCATCGGAATCGAAGTCGCGAAGCTTGGCATTACGCCATCACTGACGGCAGAGTTCACGGTCAATCCTGACTTTGGTCAAGCAGAAGTAGACGATCAGATTGTCAACCTCTCGCGTTTCTCCGTCTTCTTCCCTGAGAAGCGAGATTTCTTTCTGGAGAATTCGGGCATCTTTCTTTTTGGCAGGGAGGGAGAAAATCAGGCTTTCTTCACGAGGCGGATCGGTCTGACTGACAATGGCTCGCCTGTGCCAATCGATTACGGCGTGAAACTCACAGGGAAGACTGGTCCTTACAATGTCGGATTTCTCCAAGTGCAGACGCGTAAGCTGGGCGAGGCTTCGACAAGTCTGGGCATTCCGCGTCAACAGTTCTCGGTCCTGCGCGTAAAACGCGACATTCTCAAGCGGTCGTATATTGGAGCCATCCTGGTGAATCGTCAGGGCGCAACCACCGTAGGCGGCGCCAGCTACAATCGAGTTGGTGGCGCCGATGCGGAGTTCAATCTCACCGACCACTACAAGGTGAAGGCCTTTTGGATGGGCTCGGCAACTCCAGGCGTTCGTTCAGGCGCGGGCTCGTCGCGGCTTGAATCGATCTTTGAAAACGATCTCTATCGCTTCATCACCGTTTATGAAGATGTCGGCGCGAAGTTCAATCCTGAAGTTGGCTTCATCGAGCGCAACGCCATTCATCAATACTTTGGCCAATTTGCTTACAAGCCAAGGCCGAAGTTTGTTCCGCACGTGCAGCAGATGGAATTCGAGACGCAGATCGAATACTACACGGATCGCGCCGGCAAGCTCGCCACGCGGCAGACCGAACTCTCCTGGGACACGGTATTCAAGAATTCGTCGGAATTCTTCTTCCGTCCAATCGAAGCTGTGCACGATGTACTGACGGAACCATTTCAAATTCGACGGGGGATCGTGATTCCGCCAGGTGCTTATCAGTTCAATCGGCCACGCGTGTCGTTCACGAGCGATCTCAGCAAGCGGATCGTTTTCACCGTGCGCGAGAAATGGGGTGACTTCTATTCGGGCAAACGATATGAAACCTCAGGCGGAATAACGTGGCGGCCAAACTCTCATTTACTCGTTGATCTCTCAGAGAGCTACAATAAAGTGCGTCTGCGCGAAGGAAACTTTTCCACCAGTCTGTTCTCAGGCAGATTGAACTACAACTTCTCGCGCAAGCTGCTCACGTCAGCGCTCATACAACTGAACTCAGCCGCGCGCTTGTCAGTCATCAACGTGCGGCTGCGTTACATCTATCGGCCAAATAGTGATTTCTTCATTATCTACAATCAGAGTACGGGCGCAGGCCTTGAACGGGCTTCATATAGTCTTCAGATTAAACTGACTCGCGATTTCACGTTCTAGGAAAGAGGAGCATGTCGCTTTCTGATTGATACCCGCCAGCGTGAGCAAAATGGAGGCCAAGATCCGAGCAACCGCAACTGTCTGGCGAAACCGGGACTTTCGCTTATTGTTCGGAGCCCAGATCATATCTCTGCTCGGTAGCGGCGTGACCACTATCGGGCTGGCTCTGTTTGCTTATCAACTGACAGGCAGAGTTTCAGCAACGGCGGTTATTGGCAATGCACTAACCCTCCGCATCTTGGCTTTTCTTTTATTCTCTCAGCCTGCAGGCGTCATTGCAGATCGCGTCAGCAGAAAGAAGATACTCATCGCGACAGATGTAGTTCGCTTTGCACTGCTTGTCCTCTTTCCCTTCATCACATCAGTCTGGCAGATCTATGTATTGATCTTCGCCATCAACGCAGTGACTGCGTTTTTCACACCAACGTTCGAATCGAGCGTGCCGGAAGTCGTTGGGGACCAACAATACGTTAAGGCGCTTTCGCTTTCTCGAGTAGCGAATGACGTTGAAGCTGTCGCCGCTCCCGCACTGGCCGGTCTGCTGGTAGCTTTGTTTGGATTGCGATGGGTCTTTTGGTTTGACGCCTTCACTTATTTGGTTTCAGCCTCGCTCGTTGCCCTGGTAGCGATGCCGCACTTCAAGAGGTCCCTGCCGAGGATCTCCGTTCGCACCTTTTTGACAGACCTTACCACCGGAACACGCATCCTTCTCCACGAGCCGTCGCTCAGGCAGGCGCTAACTCTTAGTATCGCGGAAGCCACGGCCGGCGCAGCCGCCATCGTGGCCACTGTCTCTTATGTGCGTGACGTTTTGAGCAGGGGCCAGACTGCTTTTGCCTTCGTCATGGCCGGTGTTGGTCTGGGCTCATCGCTGACGGCTATAGCTCTTGGGCGGGCGATCGGACGTTATGAGAAAGGCGCCCGCGACCAATCGATTCTCCACGGTCGCCGTCATAAGTGGGCCTCAGGTGCGCTGCTCGGCGGCGGACTCGTGCTCGGCCTGGTACTCTTGCCGGATATTCTCAAACCGCCGCTTCTGCTCTTCAGTTTTCTCTGGATGCTAAACGGCGCGGGCCAGGCTTTAATCGCCATTCCGTCTTCTACGTTGCTAGCTGAACATACGATCGAAAGAGAGCGAGGGCGTGCGTACGCTGCGCACTTCGCCTTGACTCATCTCTTCTGGCTGGTCAGCTACCCGGCGATCGGCCATGCCTCTGCAAGATGGGGATCACCTACGACGTTCACAGGCGCAGGAGTCTTCTGCTTAATCGTGACAGCCGTAGCTATGCTTCTCCGATATGGGAAGCGCGAAGCTCACACGCATCGAGCTCTTTGCTAAAGCAGAGAGTACCTCACCGAGGTAGGGTGTTGATACTTCGTCTTTCGAAGTTATCTGAGTGCTGGGTGAAAGCTAATTTCAATGAAGTGAACTACAGCACAGGCGATCAGCTCAAGGTTCCCCTCTGTTATTGCGGTGCAACGCCTGTTCGGTGCTGTTTCTTCAGTTTGTTCTAATTCCAGAGCTGCCAGTTTTCGAGAGACTAAACCAACAAGAGGCCGAAGACCTCATGCACGATGCTCTTCGGAATTTCACCTTGCACCAGACGGTGATCGAGTCCGTCAGAACCTCGACAACTACCTGCATACGATGTTGCGTTAATCATCGCGAGCCTATGCGTTCGAGATGTGGCGCCAATTCGATGAAACTATTTAGTGCAGCAGAGAGAATGATTGCTCACGGAGAGCATTAAATCCGGCCCGCGACTTGCGCGCGGCGTTAGTTTCGGCCTCGTTATGATCGGATTCGTGAGAAGTGTTGAAGGCAGCGATGATGGCAGCGCCGGTCAACGGGTTGAATGCAAAGAATGCACGGAAGCCGGCCTGACTCCCGGTGTGGCCGATGAACGTGATCGAATGTGACGATACTGTCCTTGGATCAAGGAAAAATGAAAGACCCATAGATTCTTGCCGCTCCGCAGATGTATTCACCGCGACTACCGGACGCCACATCTCCACTAGTGAGGTGCGTGACAGAATCGGACGCGTAGCCGGCGAATTTCTCCCAGTCAGGAACGCTACCCAACGAACCAGATCGCCGAGCGGCGCGTTGAGCCCGCCGTTCGGAGTCGTTATCCCGGTATCAAACTCGCGCCCATTCGCCTTGATAGTTTCATTCCCGCTGACATCGACAAAGACCGAGTAGTTGTTCGAACGATCCTTCACCAAAGATAACGGCGTCAGGTTGAAATAGGTATGCGTCATCCCCAATGGCCTGAGAATGTTTCGCTGAATATAGGTTTGATATGACAGCCCGGACACTTTCTCGATCACGCGCGCCAGGTAAATGAATGCCGGGTTTGAATAACTGTATTTGCTACCCGGTTTGAAGGCCAGTTCCTGGTAGGGCATCATCGCCACCAGTTGCGCCCACTCGGTAGGTTCGAATGGCTGCCACGGTTTGGTCTCGTCACGGTAAGGCCAGGTTGGATTCTGGAAACCGGCACTGTGCGACAAGAGTTGCTTCAAGGTAACTTGTGAGACTGGCCCATAGTCGCTGTGAATGCGATTCAGTTCCGGCACATATTTCGTAATTGAGTCATCAAGGGAAATGCTGTGGCGATCTCTGAGTTGCATCACCGCGACGGCGGTGAGTGTTTTGGTGATCGAGCCCCAATGAAAGATCGTGTTTTGGTCCACCGGTTGATTTGCTTCGCGATCAGCCATGCCTACAAAATGCCATTCCCTCGCCTGCCCATCTTTCACTAACACGAAAGCGGCACCCACGATTGAATCATCTTGCACATATTTATCGAAAGCGACTGCAAACTCCCGGTCCTCCGTGGAAGGACGGGTTGAGGGGTCTTTTGCAGAGCGGGCGTTGAGTTGACCTAAGCAAGCGAGCGTTATGATCACAACCAGCAGCATTGCCACGCGACGCGGAGCTTCTCTTGTGATGTGTTTCGTGATCATTTCTCAGAGTGAAGCCACTTGATCAATGGCCACCCTAACGGCGAGATGAGAGGCCTGTCAATCAAATTCCTCTCGCTTAGAGATAAGCATTGTCAACTGAGTGAGGAAAGCTGGAATTTTCCGCTAGCTTCCGAAAATGATTTGTAAAGTTCCGGATGAATTAACTCCGCTCCGCGTTAACAGAAACTGCTAGAGGCGGCACCGCTAAAGATCATCGCGTGGAAGATCGGTTGACCAGAAGGAGCCTCAGCGCTCGCCTTGCTTTTCAAGCTCCGTTTTCCGCGGTTTCCCATAGACTCGTGCGTCGAGATAAAGTCGCGCGAGCTTCGAATGCTCTAATTGGGACGCGCGCTCTTCGACTATTCGCCAACGTATCCCTCGCCGAGCGCACTCATTAGCGAGAAACAAGCCCACTGGGCCCGCGCCAATGATGAGAATATCGGTATCGGTTGCAGTACTGATCTTGCCTAGATTCTTATCATTCAACTAAAGACCGTAGTTCATGCGCGAGGGTGAACGCGTCGAACGGCAAAGAATGCGATTCAGCACACCTTCAAAATGATGCACCCGCCTGTTCCAACGTCCGTCTTTTTTCCGAAGACCGAGTGAGACCGGTGACTTGATGGTTCTTAGCAACCAGCGCCTGCACCAATGGCAACCCCAGCGTACCAGTCGCGCCTGCAATGAAGATTCTCATCTTTCCCCATATAAGAAACTAGGCCACTTGAAGCGTTGTCATTGCTCTCCCGCGCTTTCCTGGTTGCCAACAGAAACAAGTTCGAGCGCCAAGCGTCTAGCGCACTTGTTTACCTCACCCAGACAGCAGACCCCCGCCGGATTGCGGGTATCGCAGGCGCATAGACCTTCGCGAATCAGTCTGGCAATTCGCGCCGGAACGCTGGTGTGGCCCGTTTGCGCGATCTCTTCACGAATGTGACTTTCGTCGAATCCGAAGCAGTAACAGAGGGGAATCGGATCATCCTTGACCTTGAGCCCGACCCGGATGCGTAGATCGTCAACGGTAAAATGGCGGGCGCCTGTTTCCTCGAAATAGACGACCGGACAATCGGGCGACTGGCAAAAGCTGTAGCTGCCCGACATCGCACGTTCCAGCGAGTCAGGCTTCAGCATTAGAATTACAGTTTTGCGCGAAACGGCCTTTCCTTTACCGTTACATCCTACGCATCGGTCTGTCTCTGCCATTGCTTCACTCGGGCCGCTGATTTCATCAAGCACGGAGCCCTTGGTTTCACTTACTCGATTTGTTGTACAGCAATTCATCTTTTTATTCTTGTCGCAAATATTCTTCACTTCGCATTCTGTGGCAACAACTTCACGATCGCTTCTCTCGTGTCATCAATCGCTCGTACTACGGGGACGTGTGAATAGACCGGCTCCGGTGGCCCCTTCTCCCAGAGCTTGCCCTGCGCATACACGGCAACGTAATCCCAGACTACGTCATCGCCGATCGAGTTGGATACGATATGTTGCTTATCCCAATACTGTGAGGCTCTCGAATCACTGATGCGCTTTAGCGTCATCGTAGACGGCGCAGCGAGATCAGTTGGCAACACCGGCTCCCAGATGACAAAGACGCGGATCTTTCCTTCGGGTTGCTGGTCAAGTAGTTTTTGAAATGCAGAGGCCCCCTGCAAACAGACGGTTCAAGTAGGCGAGAGCATCACCATCACGCGAACCGAATCTTTGGATTCGTTGAACGAGTGTTTTAGTGATTCAATGTTGAAGTTATCCAACCGTACTAACGGTCGCTGGCCGGCCGGCGCTGAACTGCCGAGGTAGAAATAGTAGACGAGCAGCAGAGCGACTGCGATCACAACCGCTACGAGCCCGTAAGTGATGGGTCTTCGTTTCATCTTCACCCTGCCAATAGATTGGCAACCAGATTCGCGATCACCTGGGGAAATAGAAAGAAGGTCAGTACTACCACGACTGAAAACCACAAGATAATCGTACTCAGTAAGCTTGGCTTACATTGGCACTGCTTCGCTTGCCGACGTTGATAAAAAGCAAAACCAATCGAGAGGACGGATGCTGCCAACAGAAATGGTCGTGCTTTCACAAAGAAGGCCGAGCTTCCCGCAGCGCCGGCAGCAAAGATGAACGGGAACATGGGCAAGCAGCAGGAGGAGGCCAACACAACGCTCCCGAGTGCGGCCAGACTGGCAACTATGGTTCGTCCTGATCCAGCTTTCGCCTGAATCGGTTCTGTATCCATCACCCCTCGTCACAGGCTTGGCGATCGTTGTTTGCCGATTGCCACGACTGGGCAGCAAGCATCTTCACCGTGTTCGCGGAGTTCGCGCTCACATTCAGCCAAATGCCGCGCCAGCACGCGGCGGAATCTCTTCATTGAGGCTAAACGCCCATCCAGTTCCTGCAACTTCTCGCTCAGCAGATCGTGAACCCTTCGACACTCTTCCGCACCGCCAGTGGCCAGCACGCCTTTGATCTCACCCAACGAGAAGCCTAACTCCTGCGCCTGCCTAATGAATTGCACCCTTCGACTGAGTCTGGGCTAAAGACGCGAAAGTTGCCGGACGCCCGTCTTGCGCGAGGCGAGAGCTTCAACCGCTCGTAGTAACGCACGGTGTCGATGCTCACGCCGGCGCGGGCTGCAACTTCGCCAATGCGAAACTCTGTCTGCTCCACGGCCTCTTCTCAACCGTACAAATATAAACCCTTGACTTGGCTCCAGAGTCAAGTGAATCTTGGTAAGTTGAGATGGGGAAACTCAGGTTAGCAACTGTCCCAGGAATGCTCTCTTTGCCACCGGCAGCTACATTCGGCATATAGATTTATGAATCTAGAACCATCGCTGTGTCTCCTCAGAAGTGGAGTTTCAGACCACCCTCTCCACGGCATCACATAACGATATGGAGCATCAATTCTCCGCCATCGAACTGGATGGAAGTGGGTGTCAAATGGTAGCTCTTCCAAACCGTGCGAACCATTCTCCAAGCAGCAGCACTGGCCTTGGTTATACTATCGACGCTGTTTCGTCGCGACTCCTCGATTTGATTGACTTCGGCTGCGCCTGACGACGTTTGCTCAGTCCATCGTTTTTATCGCCCTAAGGTCGCGAGGCCGGCTCAAACAGCTCAATCGGATTCCCATCAGGATCTTCTAATTGGATCTGCTTGCCGCCAGGGCCTACCTCCATCTCATTGCGAAAATGGAGCCCGGCCTTCTTTAATATCTCAATACGAGCAGGAAGATCTGTCACTTGAAGGATAACTCGATTCCATCCCCCAGGCTCTTGCTGACAGCCATCAGGCATGGGACGGGAACCCGAAGCGCCTGGACCACTGAGAATCAGCTTCAGATTGCCGACGGAGACCTGGGCGAAAGCAGGCGGGTTTTGCAAATCGAGTTTGAAACCAAGTTGTTTTGTATAAAAGTCGATTGAGCGCCTGACATCCTTAACTTGATACCGAACACCCCAAAGGCCCAAGACAACGGTTTGCCCTTCTTTTCTGTTTGAGCCAGCCTCGGATGATGCTTCGGACGATCCCTTTTGATTCATATAACCTCCTATCGCGACACCAAAGAAACATAGTAAGAAAGCGCACTGGTCGAAGTAGCCGCACGCCGCCGCCCCACCAGAAGATCGTGCCCGCGGCGACCATGAACACGAGCACGGCGATGACCACCCACGCCCCGCGTCGCGAGCGCGGCGGCTCGTGATCGAGGCGAAGCGAGGTGGATTCCTTCTTGAGATCGTCCATGTTGTTCCGCGCTGTCACGAGGGCGGAGCGTGCGCTGCCACCGGCCTACTCCTCGTTCCCAGGCCCGCCGGAATGTCGTTACGTCGCTTTGCCTCACGTTGGTACAGGTGTATGGCCAGCGCCGTCACCACGATCCATGGCGTCGCCAGAAAGGCCGGGGCGATAGGGTTGCCGCCGATGGCGAAGCCGACGGCCGTCAGGGCAGCGAACACCACGGGGAAAGCGGCGCCGTAGAACAAGGCCCAGGCTCGTCGCCCCTCGGCGGCGAACCACATCGCGATCACCAGGTTTGCCGCGATGAGGAAGAGAGTGCTAGCCCCACGTGAGGCATTCTGGACAGCGCCATGCCAGGTGGTGTGCACCATCTCCGGTGTGGTGCCGGGCGGGAAGCCGGCCACCGGATCCGCTCTCAACAAGCCGCCGATGATGTAGGCCACCCCGAATAGCACAAGCAGCCGTGGCCCCCAGACCGCACCCCGGCCCGTCCGCAGCACTTGGCGAACGCCGACCGCGAACAGCACCGTCAGCACCCCGACCAGCACCATGTTCGACTGGTGGATCCAGCCGAGGTCCCCGGTGGTCAGCCACGAGAAGCGGTGCTGCCTCAGGTCGAAGCCGTCGCGGGTCAGCGCCTGAGCCATCGTCACCATCACGTACATCGGACCGGCCACGACGCCGCACGCCAGCAGCGCCCGGGTGACTAACGTCTGTTTCGCCATCGTGTCTCCTTCAATCGACGACGTTGCCGGCTCGCCTCTGGCCGAGGGCATTCGTAGGCGGGCCAGAGCCAGCCCACCGAGGGCCATCCCGATCATCCCCACAATCATGGCTACGATGCCCCCGCCTAGCCCGTTGCCCGTGCCGAGACCACCGTCGGCAGTGGCCACGACCAGCCCACCGATGACCAGGCCGATCAGCCCCAGCACCAGGGCCGAGATGGCCCCGGCTCGCCCGTTGCCGTTGCCGATACGACCGGCGGCGCGGGCCAGAGCCAGCCCGCCGATGACCAAGCTGATCAACCCCACCGCGGCGGCCACAAGGGCCTGGGCTCGCCCGGTGGTAATGCCGATCTGCGGAGATTGCGAGTAGCTGGGAGCCGGAAAGATGCAGACAGCGCAAAGCGCGATCAATCCCGAAAGAATGCTCTTCCTCTTCATCGTTCAAGTCTCCTTGCCAACATTATGCCGTCGTAAGCGGCGGTCGTATTGGATAAAATTGACCTGACCTAAAAATGGGGAAGGTGGTTGCGTTTGACGTGTATGTTGTGTTCGACGAAGCGTTTGTGGCGATTTATGTAATCGGTCGGGCTAAGACCCGAGAACTCGAGAAATTCGCGTATAAAATGGGACTGATCGAAGTATCCGAGATCCAAGGCAAGGGCCGCCCAATCGGGCGAGGGATTTTGTTGGATGAAAGTCCGGGTTTGCTGAAACCGCTGAATCCGGCTGAACAGTTTCGGCGTCATGCCCACTTCCGCCTTGAAAACCTGGATGAACCGACGCTGGCTTAGACCAAGATACTTTGCGGCCTCCCTGACTGTCGGCATGGCTTGATTCTTCCCGAACATTTCCAGCGCCGCCGAAACCGCGTAATGCTGTTCCGCGCGGTGACACAAGCGGCCCAACAGGGCCTCCTGAAGCAACTGGAACCGCTCGGCAGAAGTTCTTGCCTCACAAAGGCACTCCCGCAGCCGACCGGCTGACGGTCCCCAAAGTGTTTCCAGATCGACATGCGTGTCGGCGAGGTCGCCCGCCGGGAGTCCGAGAAACGGAAAAGCGCCGCCCGGTTTGAAGTGGACCCCGATGATAAAGGCTTCTTCCGCGGTATCGGGCGCGAAGCCGCGCCCATGCGCACCTGAAACGAGCGCACCGGAAAAGCGGGAGCGGTTTTCAGGACGTTCTGCGTCGTAAAATCGCAGCTCGTTTTGCCGGAGATTAATTACGAGTTCGAGGGTGCCGGTTGGAAGAATGCGTTCGTTCTTGTGCTCCGCCTCGTAGCCTTCGACTAGCCAAAAATTGTCTACAAACTTCGAAAGCGGCGGTTTCGGTTTGTAAAAGTTGAATATCGTGTCGATCTTTAAAATCGTAAACTGTTGGGATTTGCCTCCGGCTATATCTGGTGTGGAACGCATCACATTAAATATTTTGACCAAAATAAATAAAATATCAAGCGCTCGGTTTTTAAAAGACGCGCTAAGTAAGGTTAATCTCATCTTGATTACCGGTTTCTATCCTGATCATGTTCTGGCAGGTTCGGCGGTTGTTTATGAGCGAGTTGCCGACACTGAAAACTTGTATAACCGCGTTGGGTGCGCCACGAGGCGAATGACCTGGCCGGCGGACACCTTAAGTCTGTCGCAGCGCTGCCTTCACAGCTGGAATAGCGAGCCGTCGAAAGGTTGCATTTACATCCTCCTCTGACAGGCGCATTTTTCCGTCCAACCACCACATCAACAGCCCAAAAAGCCCGCCTGCGATGAATTGTACGAGCGCCTCTGTCGGGACTGAGGTGCCATCATTTCGCGGCACTGACGCCTTCACATCGTCTCGAACGAGATCTACTAACAACTTGTGTAGCAGGCGTTGAATGGCCGCGCCGCTTTCCTTGCCCACCATCGCCTGAAAGATCTCGCGGTGCTCGTTGGCGTGCGCAAACATCTCCTGGCTGAAAGCAAATACTCGCTCGTCAACAGAAGTGCCGCGCGAGAGCGCTTCGCGTTGGCGTTGTTTCAGAGAGTCTCGCAAATCGTCGAAGCCGCTCACCAAGAGATCTTGCTTGTTGTCGAAATGTGTATAGAACGTCGCACGACCGACATTCGCACGATCAATGATGTCCTGCACCGAGAGTACTTCGAACCCCTTCTCCTGGATAAGCGAAAACAGCGCTCTTCGAAGAAGCTGCTGCGTCCGCTCTATACGTCGATCTGCTTTCCTGGCCATCGAAAACACCCTCCATCTTCCCGAACAGTTGATCCAATTTTGATCAATAACAGACAAACAACCCACGCTTGTGCTTGCTCTCTTGACTCTAATTGAACATTATGTCTGTAACTGAACGTATTGTCCATTGTCGAACACGCTGTTCGATTCAGTTCCGAACGTAAGTTAAGGAGGGACGGAAAAATGATTGCAGAAATGGTCGGTCAGCAGATGACCGGGACTATCAGGTATGTCGAGCCGGTGCGGTATGGTTCTGCTACTGGGTTAATTGCAGAGCTTTATCAACAAATGAAAGCAGACTTCATGGTTGGCCCGGTGATGACTCTACAATCGCCGCTGCCTGAAGTAATGGCGGGCGCCTGGAGCATCCTGCGAGAGACATTGCTTGCAGGACGTGTCGATCGAGCTATCAAGGAGGCTGTGGCAGCCGCCGTTTCCAAGAAGAACCAATGTCACTTTTGCGTAGATGCTCATACGTTGATGCTCCGCGCAATCGGTAAACATGACGTAGCAGACGCGATCCTGCGAGGTGATTACGACAGCATTCATGACGGACAACTTCGTTCGCTTTTCCAGTGGGCAACGGCGGACCAAATCACGGATCCGAACCAACTATCTTTTTCGGCATTTGGTCGTCGCGACGCTCCGGAGCTTATTGGGACTGCCGTCGTCTTCCACTACGTCAATCGCATGGTGGACGTATTCCTGGGGCAGGCTGTCCTTCCCTTGCCTGGCGCTCCTAATGGAGTAACACGTCGCTTGTATGCGGCAACAATGGACAAAAAAATTGTGCGTCCTCTTGAGCAGGGCAATTCTTTGAAGTTCGTGCCGCAGTCGGAACTGCCTCACGACCTTTCCTGGGCATCTGGAAATAGTGCAATGGCAGCAGCGTTCGCTGGGTTCGCTACGGTCGTAGAAGAGGTAGGCAAAACTGTTTTGCCTGAGGAAGTGCGCGTTCTAATACGCGAGTATGTCCAGGCGTGGAACGGGGAGGTCATGGGTATTAGTCCGCGCTGGGTCGAAGACGCTGTTGTTCACATGCTGCGCGCCCATCGGAGCGCAGCACGGTTGACACTACTGACCGCACTGGCGCCCTATCAGGTTGATTCGTGTGCCGTCGAGGAGTTTCGGTCTCAATACTCTGATGATGCTCAATTAATTGCAGCAACAGCTTGGGCCAGCTTTACTGCAGCACGGCGTGCTGGTGTCTGGCTAGCCGCGCCATTCGGAATAATAGGAGGTAATCATGTCTGAACTAGCAACAACCATACAGCCCTTCACGACCACAAAGGTGCTCGATTCTACAACCGAGACGATGTGGTCCGCACTCGCCGTGTTGCTGCTCACCACCGTTCATCACGTGTACGGGGCCTATATTTACAACACGCCGTGGCGTTACCACGTCGCCATCGTGAGCACGGTAACTGCGGTGATTCTCTTCGCATCACTGCGCGTGTTGCGAAGACGGACTGCTGGTGTTATCGGCAAGATCGCCTTCTGGACCTTCGCCGTAGTGACACTCGCGATCCCCGTTATTGCGATCGGAATATTCGAAGGGGGCTATAACCACGCGGTGAAGGATGTACTCTATTTCACAGGCGCATCTCCCGAGCTGATGCAACGGCTCTTTCCACCGCCGACATATGAAATGCCGAATGACGCTTTCTTCGAAATCACCGGCGTACTGCAACTCGTCCCAGCGGTTATGGCCGGCTGGTATCTTATCGGTGCCGTACAAGCGCATCTCAGGAGTTTGCGATATGCAAGTGAATAGGACCCATATCCCTGCGGCCGGTTCAGATTGGTTGCTGCCGCTTTACGATCCCATGGCGAGGCTACTGCGCCTGGAGAAAGCCAGAACGGTATTGCTTGATCAGGCACGTCTTCAGCCGCTCAGCCGTGTTCTCGAGATCGGGTGCGGCACGGGTAGCTTCTGCGTTCTCATAAAACGTCTTCATCCAGACGTTGAGGTGCTCGGACTTGATCCCGATCCCAAAGCGCTCGCGCGAGCCAGACGAAAAGCGGAACAAGCCGGAGTTTCAATTCAATTCGATCAAGGTTTTTCAGATTCGCTTCCGTATGATGAGGGAGCGTTCGATTATGTGCTTTCATCGATGATGTTCCACCATCTGAAGCTTGAGGAGAAAGAGAAGACGTTGCGGGAGGTGTACCGTGTCCTCAAACCGGGCACGCTTTTTGCGATGCTTGACTTCAAAAAACCGGAGTCCACTATGGGTAGGCTTCTGGGCAGCTTATTTCACTCAACTCACGTCTTGAAAGATAACTCCGAGAATCGGATTCACACGCTTATGAATGAAGCAGTGTTCCGGAATGTGAGGACGGTCGGTCACGGCGCCTTGCTGGTTGGCAACGTCGCTTATTACCAGGGCACGCGAAGCTCTTGAGGTTTCATCGATGCTTAGAGAGAATTGGCGGAACGTTTGCGGGACATTTCTAAAGTTTCTCTAACTTCTGAAATTTGAGTCTGAGATTTACCGAGAAAATTGGAGCGGGCGACGAGGCTCGAACTCGCAACTTTCAGCTTGGGAATCTAAATTTTCGATCCTTTATTTTCAATACTTACAGAATCGCTCAGAAAAATTATACGTGCATGCGCTGCATACCGTGCATGCGTTGCCTGATTTGCGTGTCGCTGGGGGACGTTTGGGGGACGTTTCTCTCGCACAAGATTGCGATCACTTCGGAGTCGTTTTCGACGATCGCAAAAGTGATTCTTGTGCTCCCGAAACAGCTCACGCCGTAACTGTGAAATCTCGGAGACTGAAACTTACGACCTAGCCCTCAAGCATTGACGGTGTCCTCTTCTCTCTATACGTTGGGAACTCGCAGACTGCTCGTTAGTCTGATAGATTGATTTGAGTATCACTCTCCTCTAACCGAGCTTGCTAGAAGCTGAACGGAATGACCAACGATGAAGCATTGCGAACCATGCAACCTTGATTTTCCTGATGGTTACCGGTTCTGCGGATCTTGTGGAGGTCTGCTGAGCGATTCACGTCGCTGCGCTAATTGCGGCGAGTTGGTGGAAGGAAAATGGACGTTTTGCACGAGCTGCGGAAGATCACTATCAGGGGAAAGGACTGTCGACCAAACCTCTCAACCTAAGTCTCGCGAACGGACAGATCTTCCAGCGTCCCTGGCCTCATCGCTGCCAGCTCGCACTCCTCCGCCGCAAACGTTGACGATGCCATCCTCTGAACAGCCTACGACTACTCCGGAACGACAGCGATCGGAGAAATCCACACCAGAGGAATGGTACTCAGCTGCTGATTTATATGACGACAACACGACCGCTACTCCAGCATCTCCGCTACGACCACAAGAAAGAGTTCTGGAAACTAAGGCTCTGATTCCCCACGTGACGGCAGCTACTCCGGCCAAGGATGAGAGAAGTGCCCCGGCTTTGACAATGCTATCGGCTTACAGTGCCTCTGAAGCTCCTTCGCAGTTTCGCTGGTGGCACGGAGCGATCCTCGCGCTGTTTGTCCTCCTAATCATTGGCGGAATCGCAGTAGGTGGTTGGTATTGGTGGTCGCATCGTGGATTGATCGCCCAAACTACACTAGCGGCTGATTCGAATAACGGTCCGGTGCCCCAAAGCTCGGCAACGTTTCCTTCACCAAAATCAACATCGACCAGCTCAGCTCAGACGATTACGAGCAATTCAGCAGATCAAGAAATCAAATTACTACGCGAAAGAAGAACCGGAGCAAAGCCTTCTGAGAGCGCCGAGATCATCGCGGCATTTCAAGGTGCGGAAAAGAGTTATCCGGTCGATTATCGCTTCCCGTATGAGCGGGCAAAACTATCAATAGCCGGCGTCGCCTCTCATCACGAAGCCTTCGGAGCACTCGCGCTCGCCGCAGAGAAAGCAATTGATAACGGCAAGACTCGTGAAATGTTGGACAGTTTGATGGCTGACAAGGATGGCGACTTTCGCAAGCTTTCTCGCGGCCATCGTGAATGGCGGGTTCTGGAAGAAGCTCTCAGGAACAAAGATAGAGCCTCACTCAAAGCGCTACATCATTAATCGCGATTGCAGCAAACAAAAAAGCGAGGCGCGGTCGGAGAAATGCCGGTCGGCAAGCTCTAGAGCGACCTTTGCCTCGCCCTTTCCAGATTCCGCCGCGTTAGTTAGGCCACGGAATTCTCCTCAACCAATCATTGTTCCGCGTACGATTGCGATAGTCATCGTTGCGTCGATAATCGTCGTCGCTTCGTCGTCGGTTGCGATTTTCACCGTGATTTTCTCCGTGATCTCCGTAGGCCTCGGAGATCACGCTCAACTCCTGGCTGATCTGTGACCACTCGGAAACCAGGCGATAGTTGTCGAAGTGATGACTGGACATGTCTTCAAGGTGACTCGCGGCATCGAGCACTCGATGAGCCTCGTCAGCACTGCTGTCCAGGTTTCGTTCATTGAATGCATTTCTTAAATCGATTACAGCCCGACGAAACCGCTTGGCGTCAGCATTCAAATGGTCCTCATGACGACTTCCTTCTTCCCGGCTGTTATCCAGTTCGCGATCGAGGTCGCTCGCGAAGTCGCGGCTCAGCCGGTCAAGTCTCCGGATTGAATCGCGAAGATAACGGTCATCATATCGCCCGTAGCCGTCATTGTATCCGCGGTCGCGCCTGTAATCTCCATCGCGCCCGTAATCCCGGTTACGACCATAGGGATCATATGTGCGTTGAGCGGCTGCCAGCATCGGCAAACAGAGCGCCAGTATTGCAGCAGCGAAAATTGAAAAGCTGATTTTGCTTAGGTTTGTCATTAGTACCCCTCCTAAAAATCTCGTTTGGGCCGACCTCTTCCGATTTGTTCAATGAAAGTTACGGCCTGCCTCGTTCGGCGCTCGTCCCTGGGGGATTTCCCGCGTCGGGCGTAATGCCGCTCCACCGAAGTGCAAGCACCGTGCCGACTGCCGGAGCACCGTTGAATTGGCGTGATTTGCCGAAAAAGCCGCGAATCAAAACCTTTTCACTGAATTGAATTACGTTTGTAAACGGGGTGGTTCGAAAACGTGTGCGGGTTAGCGGAAATGGTCAAGATGATGTTCAAGTTCTCCATCGCGTTGAGGGTCCCGCAGCCATGTGCAAGCTACCCTGGATTGTCCCTCCCGACAATCAGAGATGGTCCTACTTGCGAGTCAGAGAGTATCCTTCCTAATCAAATAATACCGAGACTGATTATTCTGTACTCCAAGACCTGAACACCTTCCCCATTTATTGCCGTGGTTATGGCGTACTCACGCGAGCGCAACGCCGTGTTCGAACAGGTTCGCAACCGCCTTTTCGCAGTCGCCTATCGCATGATGGGCACGAAGGCAGACGCCGAGGACATCGTACAAGAAGCGTACCTGCGTTGGCACCAAGCTGACATAGACGAGGTGCGTTCTCCGGAAGCATGGCTCGTCAGCGTCGTCACCAGGCTCTCTATCGATCGTCTGCGGAAGACCTCCGTCGAACGCGTGAAATACATTGGACCGTGGCTGCCGGAACCCCTTTTTGGCAACGCTGCGCGGTCACCAGAGGAAGAACTCGAACTCGCCTCGGATCTCTCGCTGGCCTTTATGGTGGTGCTTGAACGTCTCGCGCCGGTGGAGCGAGCGGCATTCCTGTTACATGACGTCTTTGACTGCGCCTATCCCGCGATCTCTGGCATTTTGCGAAAGAGCGAAGCCACCTGCCGGCAGGTGGTGCACCGAGCAAGAGAACGCGTGCGCAGTGAACGCCAGCGATTTCGCGTCAACGAAAGAGAACGGCGCGAGCTGATTGAGAAGTTCATGGCGGCAGCAAACGCCGGGGATGAGTTGACACTTCTGGCGCTCTTTAAGGAAGACGCCACCCTGACAAGCGATGGCGGCGGCGTAGTGCCGGCGGCGCGTAAAGTCGTCCATGGCCGTGCGCGCATTGCGCGTCTTTTCCTGGTCCTCGCGCGCAAATTGCGCGGGCGGCTCACGCAGACCATCCTGCCGATTAACGGGGAGCCTGGCCTCGTGTCCTTCCTCGACGGGGCCCCATTTTCAGCCACTTCGTTCGAAACCGATGGCACCTCGATCCTTGCTGTCTACAACGTTCTCAACCCTGAAAAACTGAAGGGCATCGGCCAACTCGGCGGCAAATTCAAGGCCGACCTGGCGAGCAGCGCCACCCCCTGAGTAGGCCTGTCACAGAAAGCCGCCTTGTTTCGTCTTAGCTATGGGATCGGCAGTGCCGTTGACAAAGAGAGCGCAACCAAGGCGCGCGAACTCGCCAACTGCACGCCCCGAACTTATGACTTGAAAAAGGAGTAGAAATGAAACCGAGAGTTAACAATCTGGAAGTTGGAAAAGGCGCTCGGTCTGCTGGAATTCCGGGTGTCGCAGATCAACGGCTGCGCCTACTGCCTCGACATGCACTCGAAAGACTTGCGGGCGGCGGGCGAGACCGAGCAGCGGCTTTATTTGCTGGAAGCGTGGCGTGAGAGTCCGTTTTACACGGACCGCGAACGGGCGGCGCTCGCCTGGGCCGAGGCCGTGACTCTGGTAACCGAGGGCCACGTACCCGACGAAGTGTTCGCGCAAGCCCGGAAGCAGTTCAGCGAGGAAGAATTGGCGAACCTGACGCTAGCCGTGGTCGCGATCAACGGTTGGAACCGCCTGAACATTGCATTCCGTACGATGCCAGGCAGCTACCGGTGATCAAGCAGGTGATCGAGACCACTGATTTCCTGACCAGGGCGCTGGGAACTCCAAGCAGGCTGGCGCAGATTCTACGCGACACTGTCATACCCATGGTGTCGCGTCTGGCCCCTTTTCAGCATGCCTTTGTGCAGAGGCTTTCCGAACTGGGAGTTGCCTACCGCGGCAGCCCGATTGTTGAAGGAGCTGGAGAGCGGTACTTTGTTAATTCGCTGCGTGGCGGAGATGGCATTCGCAGCCGCTTCCTGCTGGTGCTGGGTGACGACGCGGAGTCCGCGACTGAAGAGGCTGCTAAACAGCTCGCTCGATCATTTACACAAATCGTCGAGTTACGACTGGCCGGGCGCCAGGGCGTAACGCTGGTCCGGCCGGATGGTTACATCGCGTACGCCGCGCCCAACGGGGATAGCATCGCGGCTTTGGGATCGGTGCGGTCGCTCTTGGAGCGCCAAACAGAATTGGGCAGGGCTGGTGCTGCTGGGTCGCCTAGAAGCTGAGCCTGAGTTGTGCGTCGATGCGACGGTTGTAGGCGCTTGAACCGGGGCGCCGCCAAAGCCGCCAAGATTCCCAGCACTCGAGGTCGATTCGCCAAAGAACGGAGAACTGCGTCGCGAGTGTTATCTCTGGAGGCTGACAGTTACACAGCGAGAATTTGCGGGACGTTTGCGGGACGTATCTAAAGTTTCTGTAACTTTTGAAACTTGAGTCTAGGAATTACTAAGGAAATTGGAGCGGGAGACGGGAATCGAACCCGTATTACCAGCTTGGGAATCAAAACTTCCGGCCCTTTATTTTCACAACTTACAAAACCGCTCAGGAAAAATCAACGTGCATGCAACGCATACCGTGCATGCAGTGCCTGATTTGCGCATAGCTGGGGGACGTTTGGGGGACGGTTTTTCTGCCATGCGTTGATGTTCGCGATCTCAGATTTGAGGGCTTCCTTTTTTGAAATCAGTAGCCCGCGTCTTCCAATGTTTAGCCGGACAACGCCTTCTAAGGCACCTATTTGCTGGTTATTCAAAGTCCAGAATCGTGGCTGTGAGGCGCGCCGACATAGGCTGCCTGGGCGTCGATGATCACGCGCCGCTCGTTTGCTGGGACTGAGAGTTTTTCTTCCAACCACTTGACGACGTCGGTCACGCCCGTGCCATCCTTCAAATTAGTAAAGACAAATGGACCAGCGCCGCGCATGCGTAGCGAATCGTGTTTCATCACCTCAAGCGATGCGCCAACGTGCGGCGCCAAATCAATCTTATTGATCACCAGCAGGTCCGACCGCGTCACGCCTGGTCCACCCTTGCGCGGAATTTTGTCTCCGCCTGAAACATCAATTACATAGATGAAAACGTCTACGAGATCCGGACTAAAAGCCGCAGCGAGATTGTCCCCGCCGCTCTCGACAAAGATCAGTTGCAGGCCCGGCAGGCTGTGTTCGAGATCGGCAATCGCCTCGAGATTCATCGAAGCATCTTCTCGTATCGCCGCGTGCGGACAGCCACCCGTCTCGACCCCGCGAATCCGTTCAGCCGGCAAAGTCCCCTGCCGAATTAAAAACTCCGCGTCCTCTTTGGTGTAGATGTCGTTGGTGACGACAGCCAAGCTGTAGCGCGATTTCAGTTCTCTGCTAAGGGCATCGACTAACGCGGTCTTACCGCTGCCGACCGGCCCCGCAATGCCTACGCGAAAAGGTCTTTCGTGATAGTGATGGTTCATAGCATCAGTCGCCCCGGGTTGAAGTCTGCTAAAACAAAAAATATCTTTGCGCCAGGGGCAAAACCTTCGCCGGCTTGCACGTCAACAATTCGCCGTTGGCGCGCACTTCGTAAGTTTCCGGATCGACTTCGATGTCTGGCGTCGCGACGTTGTGAATCATATCCGTCTTGCCGATGTCGCGGCAGTGCGAGACTGCAACTGCGGTCTTTTCGAGTCCGAGCCGTTTCGGTATCTCACGCTCAAGCGCGGCGCGGGATACAAACGTCAGGCTCGTACTGTGCATGGCCTTGCCAAAAGCGCCAAACATGGGCCGATAGAGCACCGGCTGCGGTGTTGGTATTGAAGCATTGCTGTCGCCCATCACACTCCAGGCTATGAAGCCACCTTTGATGACTATCTCGGGCTTGACCCCAAAGAACGCCGGCTTCCACAAAACTAGATCAGCGAGCTTGCCTGCCGCAATCGAGCCGACGTGTCCGGAAATGCCATGTGTGATCGCAGGATTGATTGTGTACTTGGCGACATAGCGTTTCACGCGAAAGTTGTCGTTGCGATCCGAATCCTGCGCCAGGGCGCCGCGTTGCACTTTCATCTTGTGCCCGGTCTGCCACGTGCGCGTGACTACTTCGCCGATTCGCCCCATCGCCTGCGAGTCGCTCGAAATCATGCTGAAGACGCCGAGGTCGTGCAGGATATCTTCGGCCGCAATAGTCTCGGGCCTGATGCGGCTTTCGGCGAACGCGACGTCTTCGGGCACGAGCGGATTCAGATGATGACAGACCATCAACATGTCAAGGTGCTCAGCGATGGTGTTAACGGTGAAAGGCCTTGTCGGATTGGTTGAAGAGGGCAAAATGTTCGGCAGCGACGCGATGCGAATGATGTCGGGCGCGTGTCCGCCACCGGCGCCTTCAGTGTGATAAGTGTGAATCGCGCGTCCTTTAATCGCCGCGATCGTATCTTCGACAAAGCCGGCTTCGTTGATCGTGTCCGTGTGGATTGCGACCTGCACGTCGTATTGATCGGCCGCCTGCAGACAAGCATCGATCGCCGCAGGCGTGGTGCCCCAATCCTCATGCAGCTTCAGTCCGCACGCGCCAGCTTCAATCTGTTCCGCGAGCGGCGGCAGCGTCGCGGCGTTCCCTTTCCCCAGGAAACCAAAGTTCATGGGCCAATGCTCGGCGGCTTCGAGCATGCGTGCGAGGTTCCAGGCGCCCGGGCTGCAGGTCGTCGCATTTGTCCCGGTCGCTGGACCAGTGCCCCCACCGATCATCGTTGTGATGCCGTTCGAGAGCGCGACTTCGACCTGCTGCGGCGAGATGAAGTGGATGTGACTGTCAATCGCGCCAGCCGTAACGATGAGGTTCTCACCCGCCAGGACTTCGGTTGCCGCTCCAACGACCAGCTCAGGATCGACTCCGTCCATCGTATCAGGATTTCCCGCCTTGCCAACTTTCACGATGCGCCCGTCTTTGACCCCAATGTCGCCCTTTACAATCCCCCAATGATCTATGATCAGCGCGTTGGTGATGACGAGGTCCAGCGCGCCTGGCGAGTCTTCGCGCCTCGCCTCACTGCTCTGGCCCATGCCGTCGCGAATGACTTTGCCGCCGCCGAAGGTGATCTCATCGCCGTAAACAGTAAAGTCCTTTTCGACCTCTACGATCAGTTCGGTATCAGCCAGCCGCACCCGGTCACCCGTAGTTGGGCCATAAAGATCGGCGTAAGTGCGACGTGGAATTCTTAGTGTCATGACCTACCTACTTTGGAGTGCGCCAGCAGAGCGCCACCGCACTCCAATATTAGCTCCCATCATCAAGCGGACCATTGACCAGCGCGTTGTGCCCGAAGATTCGCCGCGCGCCACCGAAGTCTACCAGGGCGACTTTTTTCTCTTCTCCCGGCTCAAAGCGCACGGCGGTGCCGGAGGGAATGTTCAGTCGCATCCCCCGCGCCGTCTTCCTATCGAACACCAGAGCACGATTAACCTCGAAGAAGTGATAGTGACTGCCGACCTGAATTGGCCGATCCCCCGAGTTTTTGACCAACACGGTCGCGACGCGACGACCGACGTTCGCTTCGATCTCTCCCGGCTCTATGAAGTATTCGCCTGGGTGCATGGTCTCACCTTACATCTGCAGGTTACGCAGATTGCGCAGAGAGAAAAAACTGCGCAACTGAACGCAAGGGGCGAACGGCCTTCGCGGTCTGGCGCCACCCTGTCTTCAGCTGGATCTGTGAAATCTGCGTAATCTGCGGACTGTCGTTTCGGCCTCCTACCTGATTGGATCGTGGACGGTAACCAGCTTAGTACCGTCGGGAAAAGTAGCTTCGACTTGTACGTCGTGTATCATCTCGGCGACTCCGTCCATGACGTCTTCGCGTTTCAAGATCGTCGCACCAAACGTCATAATCTCAGTGACCGATTTGCCGTCTCGTGCGGCTTCTAATATTTCAGCCGAGATGATGGCGATCGCCTCGGGATGGTTGAGCTTCAATCCGCGCGCCTGCCTCTTCCGTGCGACCTCAGCGGCAACGAAGATGAACAACTTCTCTTGTTCGCGCGGTGTCAGGTGCATGATCTCGATTCGCTCGCGGCGCAAGCTGTCAGCTCGCGTGGTGACCGTAAAGTTCTAAACAGAAATCGTTGTCTGGCGGCAGAGCGGCCAAATGTTTTTATAGCTCCAGTTTCCCAGAAGGGCCTTGGATACTGATTGCTATAAACATTTGGTCCCTCCGGGACGCAGACCAACTCTTCAGTAAACCTTACGCGGCAGTACGGCCTCGCGATCGTACAGAAACAGTTTTGCCACGCGCCAGAAATCCGGCAAACGCTCGGTTATCTCCCTGCCGCTCGTGCTGAGGGCCCGAACGACGACCCCATGCGCGCGGAGCGCGCTGACACCCCAGACTATTCTTGATGGCCGTGAAAACTGTTCGGCCAACTCGCCCAGCAGCCTTTCCAACTCCAGCCAGCGAGAACTCTCAAGGCCGACGCGACAAATATAAAAGGTTGAGAAATAGGCGTACAGGCCCAGTCTGGCAAGCGAAACCATCGAGCGCCTCGAGGGTTCGATTCGCATATGCTCGATGGCGATGGGTTGGCCCAGCGCGCTAATCCATGTCTTGAGTTGAAGTAAATCATACGCGAACACTTCGTTGCTTGCTTCGCGTCCCGGCGCGACCGTTTCCCACCAGAACACTCCGGCGTTTGCGCCCAGCTCGATCCGCGTCTCCTGCCGATAACATGAGCCGGCAAATGGGATTAATTGATCAGGGAGATACTCGACCAGACCGTCCTCCGCTATACTTATCTGAAGTCTCTGCTCCGCCGGCTCCGTGTTTTTCCGACTGCGATAGATTCGCGTGGCGCCCGTTGAGGTGACTTGCGCCACTGCGCGCGGGCCGACTTCGACGGTTACGTCCAGATGGTCACCGCCCAAAACGCCGCCGGACAGATTGTGCAGATGAACCAACGCCCCACCGTCATCCAGCTGAAACGCACGGACGATCCGCAGCGGCAACTGTTGCTCGCTTTCAACGAGGATTGTTTGGTTGCGGTCTCCGCGCGCTGCGAAACGCAAGCACAATTGACCATGAACACGCGGAGTTGATTCGGCGCGATTGAACATTGATGTCTTAATCGCGGGAGTCGCCGCAGTGCTCATCTGGATGGCCATGATTCAGCTATTAGAGTCAACTGATAAAGAGGCGCGTTTGCAGCCTTGGATGACGCATCGAGCCCGCCTCAACCAGGGGGGCAAAACAGGCAGCAAGATCCACGTCAAAATCGTTTTTCCGGGCGCGCCTCACGAGCTCGGCCAGCAACGGCTTAAGTTCCCACAACATTCGCGTCGCCTGCGTCTGGCCCAGCGGCAGCAGACGTTGGAACGACGAGATCAGATTGGCAAGCGATTGATGACTGTAAGCCAACAGCGTCGACTCCTCATCAATTCCCAACGCAGCACCCGCCAGACCAAACGCGGCGCAATGATGAATGTCGGTTTCCGTTTGTTGCGCGGCGGCGATCGCCGCAGCCAGAATTGGCTCCTCAACCAGTTCGTTAACCAATCGGAGAAATCGCCGGCCGAGCGTCGCGCTGGCGCTGCGGTTTTCTCGAGCCAGCTTGAAAGCGCTGAGCTGCACATTCAGATCAAGCCACTGTTCTATTTGGAACCGATCTTGACCGTCCATTCCCAGTCGATAAGCCGCGCCACAGAAATGGATTTCGAACGAACCAATTTCCTCAAGGTACTCAGCTAGAAATGCTTCAAGCCCATCAGCGCTAAGCGATTCCTCAGCGGTGAGCGCCTCAACGCCAAACGAATGGTTCAACCCGCCAATCGGCAAAGCGGTGTCCGATAGCTGCAGCAACCACAACAAGGGCAAATCTGTCATCCGCCAACCTACTCTCTACGACCAAGCGCCACCGCGCGTTGGAATGCTGCCCACACAGCTTTCGAGAGCACCGTGCGCAAGCCGCCTTTTTCCATCTGGTAAATCGCTGCGGCGGAGGTGCCACCCGGCGAGGTGACCATGTTGCGGAGCTCGGCGGGGTGCTTATGTGATTCTTTCGCGAAGAGCACCGAGCCTAACATGGTTTGCAGCACCAACTCCTGCGCGATATGTCTCGAGAATCCCATGTGCACCCCCGCATCTACCAGTGCTTCCATTACGAGAAAGATGTAAGTTGGACCAGTAGCGCTTAGAGCCGTGGCCATGTCGATCATTCTTTCCGTCTCGACGTAGATCTCTTTACCCAGCGCGCCGAGCAGCGCGCGAACCTGCGCCAATTGCGCGTCGCTGACTTCGGGCGTCGCGGTCCAGGCAGTTATCCCCTGACCGATCTGCGCGGGAGTATTGGGCATTGCTCGAACTATTGACGGATGCCCGAGCTCGCCGGCAATCGTCTCGATCGTCGCCCCCGCAACGATCGAAAGCACAAGCTGCTCGTCCTGTAACTGTCCTCGCAGCTCATTGAAGATTGTGCTCAGCCGCTGCGGTTTCACGGCGAGTATCACGATCGAACTCTTTCGAGCAGGTCCATCGCTCGCTGTCGTGGGACTGAGCCTGGCAGCCTCTGCATTGCTCTCAACGACACCGATACCATATTTCGTTTGTAGTTCCTCGCGCCGTGCCGGGCGCGGATGGCTGCCGACTATTTGGGCAGACGTTACCAGCTCGCGCCTAAGCAGGCCGCCGATGATCGCCTCAGCCATCACACCGCAACCAATAAACGACAACGACACGTCTTGCAGAGAGTTCATAAAATTTAACGAGCGCTCGTCTCTTATTTCTACCGTTTTCTCTGCGCTGTCTCAGCGTTCTCTGCGTCTCTGCACCTCGGCGGTGAATTAGTCTCTGAAATGCACTCACCGCGGACGCAGAGTTCGCAGAGAAGACGCAGAGAATTTCAAATTGGGGCCAACTGACTTGTAGAGTTGCTGCCAACTCCTGTTCGTCACCATCGCAATCTCTTAACTTGTCGCCCCAAATCATCGACATCAAGCAGCCGCACGGTGCTGTCGAGCCCGTGTTTGTGAAAGCATTCTGCGATTGCCATACCAAGTTCATCAAAATGATCCCGGGCCAGCGCGAGCACGCTCGGACCAGCGCCACTCAAGGCCAGCCCGAGCAGTCCGGGACGGCGCGGGGTTGCCAACGCATCCGCAAGACCAGGGACTAATGACTCTCGTCGTTCCTGGTGCAGGCGATCTCGCGTCGCTTCCCACAAGAGGTCGTAACGATGTGCTTCGAGAGCCGCGGTGAACAACGCGGCCCGCTGAAGATTGTGCACCGCATCAGCATGACTGACGAGCGGTGCCAGCACCGCTCTTGCCCGTGCAGTTTCCAGGGTGGCGTGGGGCGAAACAGCAATTACTCTGATATCGCTCGGCCAGTACTTCCTGACGGCGATGACGCTTCCATCTTGTCCCCTGCAGGTGACCACCAAACCTCCGAGCAGGCTGGCCGCGACATTATCGGAATGCCCTTCCAACTCCGTCGCGTACCGTAGAACATGATCGTCGGAAATGTCGCGGTCGCAGAGCGCCGCACATAGCGCAATGCCGGCGATGATAGCCGCGGCACTGCTTCCCAGACCGCTGCCAAGTGGAATCTCGTTCTCAACGTCGATAGAGATGGGAGGCACTGTCAGTCCTTGTTTCTGGGCCGCAAAGCTCAGGGCGTGGAAGATTAAATTATCAGCCGTGGGAGAAAGGGTTGTGCCGTAGCCGGCACCCCGACTGCTCATGCGAAACGGTTGCATTGATTGCGGGTCGACCGTGACGCGGACGGTTAAATAGAGCTGCAGGGCAAGACCAAAGCAGTCAAAACCCGCGCCCAAGTTCCCGGCGGAAGCAGGCACGCGCACCTCAACAACGGAACCGCAGTGATTTGTGGAACGTGGTGTGTCGTCGACCGCAATGCCAGCTTCGTCTGTCATGCGCTCAGCCGAAGCTCCGATCTTCAATATGGTGGCTCTGGTCGTGAGATTCCAGGTGCTGGAGAATGGCCGCCCTGGTCGCCTTTACGCGCGCAGGCGCGTTACTGAATGTACCGGTGATGCGCCGCTCTTCTTTCGATCTGTTTGAGGCGCGGTCGTGAGTATAAAGGCTGTCCTGATGGTATTTGATTATGTAGTCAGCGTCCTTCAAAAGATGTCCGGTCAAGACGGCGACGACGTTTTCATCCGGACCAATCACACCATCGTTGACCAGCCGCTTAATGCCCGCGACTGTTGTGGCCGAGGCCGGTTCGCATCCGATGCCGTCGCGCCCGATGATCGCTTTCGCATCCGCAATCTCCTGCTCGCTAACGCTCGAGACCCGCCCGCCCGTCTGCGTCACCGCGCGCAGAGCTTTCTTCCAAGACACCGGCGCACCAATCTTGATCGCTGTCGCCAGAGTTTGCGGATGCTTGATAGGCGTAAGACTTGTGGTCGAGTCTTCCACTGTTGAATCCTGCTCAAGACGCGCGAAGAGTTGAGCGAAAGGCGCCGCTCCGTCAGCCTGAACCACTTGCAATCGCGGCAGGCGATCAATCACGCCAAGCTCAAACAACTCCCTGAAACCCTTGCCGAACGCCGCGCTGTTGCCGAGATTACCGCCGGGTACTACGACATGATCGGGAACCTGCCACGCGCACTGCTGCAGGAGTTCCGCGGCTACGGTCTTTTGGCCTTCGATGCGAAAAGGATTGATCGAATTTACCAGATAGATCGATTCGTCTTCAGCAAGTTCCCGAATAATGCGCATCGCATCATCGAAGTTGCCCTCGATCTCCAGAACTATTCCTCCGTAGTCCAGACTCTGGGCCAACTTTGCGTGACTGACCTGTCCGCGCGGCACGAGGATCGCGCACTTGAGCCCGGCCCGCGCCGCATAGGCGGCCAGACTCGCTGCCGTGTTTCCAGTGCTGGCGCACACGACTGTGCGGGCGCCGAGTATGCGCGCCTGCGTGACGGCTGTTGTCATTCCCGTGTCTTTGAAAGAGCCGGTCGGATTGCAGCCCTGATGTTTCAGCTTCAGCGCGTTCAGACCGCAATAGCGGGCCGCGCGCGGAGCGTCGTAGAGTGGAGTGTTGCCCTCGACCAGAGAAACTATCGGTGCGTCGTCTGAGAACGGCAGCAACTCACGATATCGCCAGACGCCGCTACGATCTCTCTCGTCGGGGGAAGCGAGCCGTGACTGCCACAGGCGGCGGAGTGCCTCTGCATCAGCCGAAACGTCCGACTCGTTCTCAATCTCAAGCAACCCGCTGCAATGCGGACATACGTAAAGCTGCTCGTTGAGCCCGTACCGCGCCCCGCAATCCGGCTCGATGCAACGCTGCAAGGCAAGGTCAATAGAAACTGCGGTCATACAATTTGAGGGACCCAGACTGGTCCGCGCAACCTCTCCTCCGATTCAAAACGAGAAGAGCGTAAATGCAGGTTGAATTCGTCGTGAACGACGGCAACTGCGTCCTGCATCGCCTGTGCTTCGACCACAAACGAGACGTTGTACTCCGACGATCCCTGCGCGATCGCAATGATGTTTATCCCTCTTCTCCCCAGGGCGCTGAACGTGCGACCGGCAATACCCGGTGTACCGCGCATCCTATCACCGACCACCGCGACAATGGCAATCTCGGAGTTTACGGTGATGTGCTCGACATCATGATGAACGAGATCGGAAGCAAAAGCATTTCGCAAAGCCTTCAAAGTGCGCGGCGCGTCCGCTGAATCAACAATGAAGCAGATATCGTTCTCGGACGAAGACTGCGAAATCAGAAGCACATTGGCGCGCACATCTGCCACAGCTTGAAAAGTCTTGGCCGCGACGCCAATTACGCCAACGATGCCACGTCCACCGACTGTGATGAGGCTGACGTTGGCAATCGCCGTGATTCCTCTGACACCATTGTTTGTCGGTCGCCCTGTCTGCGTGATTCTGGTTCCCGGGCGCTCAGGCGCAAAGCTGTTGCGAATCCAAACCGGAATTCCTGCTTCGGCGACCGGCCGCAGCGTTTTGGGATGGAGCACCTTCGCCCCAAAGAAAGCCAACTCTGCCGCTTCATTGTAAGAGATTTCGCGCAGCAAGCGAGCTTCGGGCACAAGGCGTGGATCAGTTGACAAGACCCCATTAACGTCAGTCCAGATGATAATTTCATCGGCATCGAGCGCGGCACCGAGAACTGTAGCGGAATAGTCTGAGCCACCGCGCCCCAGGGTGGTCAGCGCTCCCTCCGCGGTAGCGCCGATGAAGCCGGTGACGACCGGCGTGATCCCTTCGCCAAGTAATGGCCCGAGTCGAGCTGTGGCGCGCTCGCGCACTTGTTCCATTAACGGCTCTGCCTGTCCATAGTCGTCATCAGTGATGATCACCTCAGTTGCTTCGATAGCTTCACTTCGCACGCCCAGCTCGTTCAGCGCGCCTGCCATCAAACGGGCCGAGAGCCGTTCGCCGATGCTTGAAACTACCGCCAGCGTGCGCGGCGTCAATTCGCGCAATAGGGTTATTCCGCGGCAAAGGCTCGTCACCTCGCCAACGATTTGCTCCACCTCGCGGGCAAGCTGGGAACGGCTTGCGTCGTCCTTAATCAAAGCGGTAACCGCGGTACTATGTTGATTGCGTAAGGCTGCGGCTATCTCTCTGGATTCGGTCTCGTCTCCATTCACCGATTGTTGAGCCGCCAGAACAAGTTGGTTCGTCACGCCACTCATCGCCGACACAACTACCAGCACCGCGCCTTCGACGGAGGCCCTCGCGACTATCTCCGCTGCGCGTCTGATGCATTCCGAATCACCGACGGACGTGCCGCCGAATTTCATCACTTGCAATTTATTTCTCATCGCTCAAACGCTATTCGCTGATGCCTGACTCCTGACTCCAGACTCCGCGACTTCTGTATTTGGTCGCGTTCCTTCCTTCATCAGCTTGTACTCAACCGAATCGACGAGCGCTCGCCAACTTGCGTCGACGATATTCGCCGAAACGCCAACCGTCCCCCACTGCGTCCGACCGTCGCTCGAGGTAATCAGCACGCGCACCAGACTCGCAGTGCCCGACAAGGCGCCGGTGATCACGCGAACCTTGTAATCCACCAGGTGCACTTCGCCAAGCGACGGATAGAATTTCTCCAGTGCGCATCGCAGCGCCTGATCCAGCGCATGAACGGGACCATTGCCGCTCGATGCAGTATGCTCCACCCGATCTCCAACCTTGATCTTGACGGTCGCCTCGCTCATCGGCATTAAGGCCCCTCGGTGTTCGTCGATGACGCGAAACCCGAGTAATTCGAAATAGGGCGCCGGCGCACTGCGCAGCTTGTGCACGAGCAGTTCGAAGCTTGCTTCAGCAGCTTCAAATTCAAACCCGTCGTGCTCGAGTTGTTTAAGTTCTGCCAGCACGCGTTGCTCTTCATCCAGTTCAATTCCCAATTCGCGAGCTTTGGCCAGAAGATTCGCTCGGCCTGAAAGATCGGAAACCAGCACCCGCCGCCGATTGCCGACGCGCTCCGGCTCGATGTGTTCGTAAGTCTTCGGATTACGTTCAACCGCCGAGACGTGGACGCCGCCCTTATGCGCAAAGGCACTATCGCCGATAAATGCTGCTCGTGAATCAAGCGAAAGATTGGCAATCTCGCTGACGAAATTTGCAGTCGCACGCAACTTCTTCAAACGTTCAACTCCGATAGTCTTATGCCCCAGCTTCAATTCCAGGTTGGGGATGATTGAACAAAGGTTGGCATTCCCACAGCGCTCGCCATAACCATTGATCGTTCCCTGCACGTGTGTCGCTCCCGCAGAAACTGCCGCGAGTGTATTGGCCACGGCCAACTCTCCATCGTTGTGGCAGTGGATGCCGATCGGTACTTTGATCTCATCGATCACTGCCCGGGTGATCCGCGCGACATCATCAGGCAGGCTACCTCCATTCGTGTCGCAAAGCACGATCCGGTGAGGGCCGCCTGCCGCCGCCGCGCGTAGGGTCGCCAGCGCATACTCGGGATTAGAGCAATACCCGTCAAAGAAATGCTCCGCGTCATAAATTATAAAGGGCGCCCGCGCGGAAAGATAACGTACTGTATCCTCGATAATCTCCAGATTCTCTTCGCGGCTTATTCGCAAGGCGTCAGTTACATGCAGGATCCATGATTTACCGAAGACAGTAACTACGGGCGTGTCCGCCTGGAGTAACGATTGAATACTTTGGTCCTGCGAGCACGATAGATTTTGCCGGCGCGTGGCGCCAAAGGCGGCGATCGCCGAGTGCGTCAGTTTAAGAGTGCGCACCCTCTCGAAGAACGCCACGTCCCGAGGATTTGATCCGGGCCATCCTCCCTCGATGATATCCACGCCGAGCGCGTCCAGCTCTTCAGCGACGCGGCATTTGTCCGCCACCGAAAAACTGATGCCCTCGCCCTGGGTTCCGTCACGTAAAGTCGTGTCGTAGATTTCGATTCGATTAGTCATGAATTCTAAGCTTTAAGCGCCTGGCACTTGTGATATTCGACCGAGTGCACAAAGCGTCAATAATCGGGGCGAGCTCAGCCGCGGAGCGGCAAAAGATCTGTAGCCCATGGCGTGAGCCATGGGACAAGACGCCAAAAGCAAACCAGCCCCGGCAGGGGCGAAACACCTGTTAATTTCATTTCGAGTTTCGCCGCTCTGCGGCTATCTCATTGGCACCTCCCCACGGCTGATGCCGTGGGCTACAGATCTTTTGCCGCTCCGCGGCTGTGATGCCTTTGAAAACTTTCAACTTGATCAGAGCTTTACACTTCAGTAATTCATTCCGACTGCCTGAGCGACTGGATGCAGCCAGTGTCTGTACCTTGAGTCGCGGCCCGACGTAGCAGAAAAGAAAACCTCCTGAATCTGCCTGGTAACCGGCCCGCGCTGGCCGTCATTGATCGTCACGCCGTCAACTTCACGGATTGGCGTAACCTCAGCCGCAGTTCCCGTGAAGAACGCTTCGTCGGCATTGAGCAGGTCATCGAGCCGCAGCGCCTCTGTTTCCACTCGATAGCCAAGGTCGCGCGCGATCTGCATCACCACCTCACGAGTGACGCCGAGAAGAATCGAGTGGCGTTCGTCGTTGGTTACTAATCGCCCGTCGCGGACGATAAAAAGATTCTCACCCGACCCTTCCGCGATGTGACCATCTGTGTTCAGCAGCAATGCTTCATCGAAACCACGGCGTACCGCGTCGCGTACTGCAAGTATCGAATTAAGATATTGACCACACGCTTTGGCGGTCGTGGGCATCATCTGCGAGTGAAACTTGAGCCAGGGAGATACGGTAACGCGCACGCCCTTTTCAATGCTCTCCGTGCCCAGGTAGGCGGCCCACGGCCAGGTAAGAATCACGACCTCGACCGGGCATTTGGCTGGATGGACTCCCAGAGTGCTGCTGCCGTAGTAACAAAGCGGCCGCACATAACAACTGCTGAACTCGTTTCGTTCGATCACCTCGCAGATCGCTTCGGCAAGTTCTATTCGTTGATAAGGAATCTCCATTCCGTATACGCTGGCCGAGTTGTAAAGGCGATCGAGATGGGCGTTGAGCTGGAACACTGCGGAACCCGAAGCGGTCTCGTAACAACGCATGCCTTCGAAGACGCCGCTACCGTAGTGCAGCGCGTGCGCGGAGACGTGCGTATTGGCTTCCATCCACGGGATGATGTCGCCGTTTCGCCACACCCATCTGGTTTGATCAAATGCCACCGCTTCACTCCAACCAATGATTGTGGAACGCGCAACCTGCGCGTGATTTCACGGGTGCGACGCCCGTGCCACTTTTCCAAACTGAATCATCATCCAGATTAAACCGCCCAGAGTGACTGGTCGGGATCGCTATGAAGAGGCCGGTCTTCACCGCTGATCCAGTCGGGCCGCGTGGGCGCACAAATGTCGAGCGCCACTGTGTCCTCCAGGGCCTCGGATGAGTGCTCAACTCCCGGAGGTATACAAAGCATCTGGTTAGCTGAAAGCGTTACATCGCGGCCCGGCAGTTGAAAGCGCCACGCGCCGCTCAACACAATGATCACTTCTTCGCTGTCGTGGTTGTGCGGCAACGTTACTGCGCCTTCCTTTACCTCGATTCTGGCGACGGCAATGCTCTTGCCCGCGACTACTTTTCTGAGATAAAGATCCGTTACCTCCTCGGGTTTCATTCTGTCCCAATCGTAAAAACCCATTTGTTCCTCCAACCAAGCCTCAAATACTCAAACGGCCATCAACTCTTCGTTGATGGCCTGATAAACCACACTCAAGATTGTCAACGGGCCATCAGGTAGGGCACCTCGTTGTGATAATCGACGGAAGAATAACGACACGCACGGAAGTCGTTGCCGGCGACACGTGCGGGTACCGAGTGGCCTCTAACCTTCTTGAATACGCTGCTAAAGTCATTAAATACCTACGCCGCTGGTGAATGGTATCCTCAGCTTCCGCCTTTTCTCCCTTCCCCCGCCAATCTACAGCTTTGTCAGCGGATTGTATAATTGATTATTCTTATCACCTCATAAATTCGAGTAACAGGAGCAGGAAGATTTTTTGCGCCAATTTGCTCATTGCACAGGAGCAACGGAGACAATAAGACCTCAGGTCGACAGCCTCTCTCTTTTCTCACCTGGAGTTGCACCAGCTTCAGATGTCGTAATACATGCTGAACTCGAGCGGGTGCGGACGTAGTCTGAGCGGCTGAATTTCGCGCTCGCGCTTATAACTGATCCAGCGCTCGATCAGTTGCGGGGTGAAAACATCACCTTTCAGTAGGAACTCATGATCGTCCTCCAACGCATTCAGTGACTCGTCGAGGGAACCCGGCAGGCTGGGGATTTCCTTCAACTGCTCAGGCGCCAGATCGTAAATATCTTTGTCGAGTGGTTCGCCGGGCTCAGTCCGGTTTTGAACGCCATCCAATCCCGCAAGCAGCATCGCCGAAAACGCCAGATAAGGATTACACGACGGATCGGGCGGCCGAAATTCCAGACGTTTGAGTTTCGGGTTCGTGGAGAACATTGGAATGCGAATCGCCGCCGACCGGTTGCGCGCCGAATAGGCGAGGTTAACTGGAGCTTCGAATCCGGGAACCAAACGCTTGTAGCTGTTGGTGGTCGGTGCCGCAAAAGCCACGATGGCCGGCGCGTGCTTGAGCAGACCACCGATGTAGAAGCGCGCCATCTCTGATAGTCCGGCATAGCCGTCGCCGCTAAACAGCGGCTTGTCGCTTTTCCACAACGATTGGTGGCAGTGCATGCCTGACCCGTTGTCGCCGTAAAGCGGCTTAGGCATGAACGTCGCGCCTTTGTGCTGGCGCTTCGCGACATTGCGTACTGTGTATTTGAAGATTTGAAGGTTGTCGGCCGTGCCAATCAAAGTTGAGTAGCGGAAATCAATCTCGCACTGACCGCCGGTCGCAACTTCGTGGTGATGACACTCAACCTGAATGCCAGCCTTCTTGAGCTCGTTGGCGACTTCAGAGCGAAAGTCTTGTAGCGTATCGAGCGGAGGGAGTGGGACATAGCCTTCTTTGTTGCGAATATGATAGCCGAGATTGGAATTGCCGTTCTGGCCGTTCGTGTTCCAGATCGCTTCCGGAGTATCTATCGAGAACCCGGCCGAATGCCCTTCGTTTTGAAAACGCACATCGCTGAAAACGAAGAACTCGGCTTCAGGTCCGAAATAGACCGTGTCGGCGATGCCCGTGGACTTGAGATAGCTCTCAGCCCGACGCCCTACGCCGCGGGGATCGAGCCAGTAACCTTCCTTGGTGATCGGATCAATGACATCGGCAAGCAGGCACAATGTCTTGTCCTCCATGAAAGGATCGATCCAGTAGCGGTACGGATCAGGCACCAGCAGCATGTCGGATTCATGGATTGACGCCCAGCCACGCAAACTGGATCCGTCAAAGCCGAATCCTTCCTCAAAAGACTTTTCTGAAAGTTCCTCGATCGGGAACGTCAGATGGTGCCAGGCCCCAACCAGATCCGTGAAACGAACATTTACGTAGGCTGCTTTTTCATCGGCCGCAAACTTCAGCACATCTTTGACACTCATAACTATTCATCCTTTTCGGTGATAAGAAATTAGATAAACGACGAGGGCGCGGCAGATTGCCGGGCCTCATCACAAAGCCATGAGCGGTTGACGCAGAGAGGAACGATCGTCGGCAACCGACCACGGCAGCGCACGGATCACGCTATGGCAACTTGAAATCTGCTTCGCTGGGATTCCTCTTTTCGCTATGTCTGGCTTCCCCTGTGATATCTCTTTGCGCGCGCGAAGCTTTTATGACTTCGCTAGCTACTGCCCCCGAGTGCTGAACGAAAAGACCAGACCAGCAGTGATCGTGGCTTGATGCTTAGAAAGGACCGACTCCGGATTCAAGAGTGGAAGCTGCGTGTTCTTTCGAAAGAATGGTGTATCTGCCCAATCATTCCTGAACTCCAGGCGTCCGAGCACGTTCGTGGCGAATTTGTATTCGCCGGTTAGCGTGATTTCTTTGAACGTCTTACGCAAGCTGCACCGCGCTAGCAGGTCTTCGGTGCAGGTCGCGAAGCCATCATGATCCTGGAACCATTCAAACCGCGGTGTGAAAGCCCATTTTTCAGACGGCATGAAATGCAAATAGGCGGCTAGTCCTTGCCAGTGGACCTTGTTGCCCGCTGTCCTTTCCCTCTCGATTGCGTAATCGTAATTCCCCATCAGGAATACCTTCCTGTTGACGTTATAAGTCACCACCGTATCACTCAGGTGCCGGAAGAAATTCTTACCTTTGATACCTGCAGGCACCGGCATGGAATCATCCTGCTCCGGCCCGCCAGTGTAGTTTTGAATGATGGTGAGTTTCTTTGTCGGCTTCACTGTCAGCGAGACCCCAACCGTTTTGCCACCATTGTTATCCTCGACGTTATTCCACCCGTTGACGAGTGCGCCCATTAAGGTGACTTTGTCGTTTACTGTGTAGGTGGCGCGCACGCCCGCGTGATAGTAAGGAATCGCCCAAGCGAAAAGTAAACCGCGGGTGTAATTCCAGTTATCCTTCGTCTCAATGACTTCTGCCCCATTCCAGGTGACGAACTTACCCACATCGATTTGCAGCCCCTTGCCAACTGGCGCAAGAAAGCTGCCGTATGCCTGTTGCACGTGCTTATAGACGTCTCCCCCGCCTGGTTCAGCCGAGTGAACCCAGTCGGTTGCAGGGCCGAAGTCGAGATCCAGGCGGAAACCGAAGCGCGAGTCCTCCGACGCCTTTTGCTCTACGACCAACTCTGCCAGATTTAGCGCGAATTCGTTGTTCTTGAAGTCGAAGTTACGCAACTGATTTCGACGGTTGAAGGGCTTGTTAAAGTTGTAGCCGTAATACCCGTCAACGAACCCGCTTATTTCAACGGTTCTAAAAAAGTCGAGCATGCCCTTGTCCTTCTCCTTGTCCATGACTTCGGCTTGCGTGGGCTTCGCAGGGTTCTGCTGCGCAGATGGATCCTGACCACTCATCTCAGCTCCTGTTGGAGACTTTGCGTTCATGTTTGATCCGGCAGCTTGACTCGTCTGTTGTTGGGCCTCGAGCTTGTCCAGCCGCTGCTTTAACTCACCTATCTGTCGGCGAAGTTCTTGCGTTTCGGCTTCCGTAGGCGTTACGGTGCCCCCCGCTGCTACTCTTGGAATACTAGTCGGTTCCGTAGCCGGCCGCTTAGCAAGAGAGATGTTCGGCGCTGTTGATTGCGCAGTGACGATGTGACTACTCAGCATGAGCGTGAAGAGAACGCCTAGCGCTCCCCCAATTGATTTAGTTTTGAGCATGTTGTATGTTGCTCCATATCGTCTCCCAGGGGACGATGTTAGTGGCTCATCCGTCTCGCGCCCTTCAAAGCCAGGACAGGTGGGCCATGTTTTTATTCTTCAACCATCGCGCAGACCGTGCGATCTGAATCGCAATGCTCGACCTTGCATCCCACCAAGCCAAAAAAACTGATCGCTCAGCTACAATCTGGCTGGCAGTTGGCAATTCGCTTTCACAAATATCGTGCCAACGGCAATTCAGAGGTGCCCCCCGCCGGGATACGTCTCTAGTTTTGAATGCCTTAGAAAGCAAAAGAGCTGGACATCGACTTCAAAGTGGTCGCTTGGCAGACCACACTTGTGTTGCACTCGGAATAATGAGGGACAAAATTGTCGCCCCATGTCGATTGGCTGGCGAAGAGACTAAACAGTCGCTGAGGTCAAATAATGATTTGATTCCGAGAGCCAAGCTTTAAGGGCGCAACGTGATCTAAGATCACTCTTCGAGGTGACCTTGGGGCCCTGCGAAATGATTAGCGAGGCAAGTACCGGGTTAACGACAGAAGAACGCCCGTATTCAACCTACACTTTTGCGTGCATCCAAGAGCATGCGCCGACAAAACTGTGGCCGGTTGAGTTAGAATTGGCCAATCGCACCTCTTAGGTGCCAGGAATTCGCCGGCCTGTCGTCAACTGGAAACCGGATCTTGAGTTGCCGCGACGGTATATTGATTGCTGGCCACAGCAAGGCACTCATCGCTATTTTCGCCAGGTCATTTCTGGAAGGCGATGACTATCGCAATCGTGCGAGCAATCGGTCGAGCAAAGATAAGAAACGCATCCGGAGTGCAGTTCTCGAGAGTTATGCGAACCCACCGAGAGAAGGTTCTCGCACACGCTGCGGTCAGCCTCGCCGGCGTCGAGCAAGTTTCGGATCAAGTCGACATTGCTCGGAAATTCCGGCGCTTTCTCAAAATCGAGGACCAGCGGCTGAGAATAGCGGATCGCTGCGGCGCTTCTGGCTACTGGATTGCCCACGCCCGTAGCACGGTGCTCGACCTCATTGTCGAGCGCGCCTTTCGCGTCGCGAATAACCTGGCGGTGGCCAGCGGGGTTTCTGATAAGGCGGACAATACCTGGTCAATTATCGCTCTCGGCGGGTACGGCCGTCGTGAACTGGCGCCGTTTTCCGATCTCGATCTGCTATTTCTACACACCGGCCGGGGCTCAGGCCGCATGCGCCAGTTGATTGAGCGCATTCTGTCTCTGCTCTGGGATTCGGGACTTATTGTCGGGCACAGTTTCCGCACGGTGAAGGAATGCATTTCGGCAGCTCGTAGCGATCCGCACCTGCAAACCGCACTGACCAGCAGGCGGCTATTGACAGGCAATAAGCCTCTTTTCGACTCTCTGTCCGCGGCGTTGGAAAGAGAGCGCCGCAAGCGAATCGAAGCCCACATCGCCGCCGTGCAAAAGGAACGCGCCGAGCGTTATGGCAAGTTCGGCGATGCCGTGTGCCTGCAGGAACCTAATCTGAAAGAGAGCGCGGGCGGTCTTCGGGATTTCCATACCGCGCTCTGGGTGGCGAATGCAAGATTTGGTTGCCGGTCACTCGCAGACTTAAGGTCGCATGACCTCATTTCGGAACAGGAAGAAAGGATCGCAGAACGAGCTTACGACTTCCTGCTGCGCGTACGCTATCACACTCACTTGATCACCGGCCGCAAAGTCGAGCACCTCTCACTTGAACTGCAACCGGCACTGGCCGCTGAGTTCGGATACCTATCAGATTCACGCCTGCTCGCGTCAGAGAAGTTCATGCGCGATTACTACCGCCGCGCACAGGACATCTACCGATTCGGCGAATCTGTGCTCGCGCGAACGAGCGAAAAGGATAAGAGTCCTTCACGCTGGTTCGGGCGACCGCGCACAGTGTTCCTGGGCGAGCCATTCGGGATTAAGGACGGAAAGCTACAACTGGAAAGCGACGCGCAGTTTTTTGCGGAGAACCCGTTGCGCATGTTTGATGCTTTCGCTCTGGCGCAAGCGGCGAATGTTCCTTTCAGTCATGGCATGCATGAGGCGATGCGTCATGGGCTGGCCGCCGTTAACCGCGACTTCCGCGGCTCAGCCGAAGCTGCGAACGCTTTTCTCAAGCTGCTGCGCCGGCGCAGCCGTGTGGGACATGTCCTGAGGCTAATGCATGAAGTCGGGTTTCTGAGTCGTTACCTTCCGGAGTTTGGCAGGATCAGTCTGTTGATCCAACACGATCTCTATCATCACTACACGATTGACGAACATACGCTGAAAGTCGTCGAGGCGCTCGATGAATTAGATCGCAGCGAGGACAGCCGTCGCGCGCATCTGCTCGCTGTCTTCGATGAAATAGAAGATCCGGCGCTGCTCTACCTTTCTCTCCTGCTTCACGACATTGGCAAAGGCCAGGGCAGTGGACACGTGGCCCGTGGCGTTCAGATTGCCGAACGTATTTGCCGGCGTTTACAGCTCGATGCAAAGGATGCCGCCAAGGTAGTGTTGATAGTGAGGCACCACATCACGATGGCTCACATCTCTCAACGTCGCGATTTGACTGAGCCTCACGTTGCGACCGCATTCGCCGCGCAGATGGAAACCCTGGACGCGCTGAATATGCTGTTATTGCTGAGTTATTCGGACATGAAAGGCGTCGGTCCCGGCGTTTGGAGCGAGTGGAAAGGCAGTCTTTTGTGGGATCTTTATGAGCGCGCCCGGCTGCAGATGGCCGGCAGCGAAGCGCCCCCGCAGGGGCCCGCCAGGATTGCTCAACTTAGAGAAAAGATCATGGCCTCCCTCGAAAGTCATTTGCCGCTAAGCGACGTGGACCGCCATCTCGCGCTGCTCCCCGATCGCTACATCCGCACCGCCAGTCCTGAGGCGGTTGCCAACCATCTCCGCTTAATTGAAGGGCTCGAATCAGACGTGTTGAGATGGCAGTGGGTGCAACACGGTCGCACGATCACTGAACTGACAGTCTGCACGCGCGATCGTCACGGTCTTTTTGCCGATGTTGCCGGGACTCTGACTGCGCAGGGCATTGAAATCCTGAGCGCTGAAATCAACACCCGCGAGGACGGTGTGGCTATCGACGTTTTCATGTTGCGCGCAGCGGCAACTCACCATGCCATCGAGGAGCGCAGATGGCCCAACGTCGAACGCGCCTTGCGCGCGGCAATCAAAAGTGAAAGTGACGTGGCCGCGCTCGTGGAGAAATGGCAGACACAGCATGCCCCTCGTCGTCGCGTCAGAGTTACAAACGGGCGCCGGGGAGCATTACCAATTGTCGTTTGCGACAACAAGGCGGCGCAGTCTGCGACAGTGGTTGAGGTTCGCGCTGCGGATGAAGCTGGATTGGCCTACAAGATCGCCAGCGCGGCCACCGCCCTGGGTTTTGAAATCGTTTATGCCAAGATTACCACTGAGAAAAGCGACTCCTTTGATGTCTTCTATGTTACCGACGCTGAAGGCATGAGGCTCTCAGAAACATCAATGCAGGCACTTGAGTTAGCGACCGTGGAAACAATTCTCGGGACCAAACGCCTCGATCAATTCCAGGCCACAACGGCGGGCGACGTTGGCCCTAACCTCTCGCTCTGAACTAATTTGGCAGCTAGGTGAAGAAAAGTGAGAACGGATGCAGAATCTTAATAGCGATCCACGGAGTCAACACCGATTGCCGGGCCGACGCCTCTATTTCGCGCGCCGCATGTATTTCGAAGCACCGTTGGAAACCTGAAAAAGCTTCTTTACAGCGCCGTCTCACCGCGTTCGCCGGTGCGGATCCGGATGGCATCGTCCATCGGAACAACGAAGATTTTGCCGTCACCAAACTTTCCTGTCCTGGCCGTCTTCATGATTGCCTCGATGACGGAATCTTCAATGCCTTCGGGGATGATGGCCTCGATTTTGATCTTTGGGATGAACTCGATCTGATACTCGGTGCCGCGATAGGTTTCAGTATGTCCCTTCTGACGACCATAACCCTGAACTTCGCTGATGGTCATTCCGGCGACACCGACTTCCTGGAGAGCGTTTCTGACTGCATCCAAAAGGTGTGGTCGGATGATTGCTTCAACCTTCTTCATTTTATATTCATCTCCTCAATCACTTGCGAGCCCAGAGAGCGAGCAGACAGCAGGGCGTAGCCTTTAGCGCGCCGGTGATCTCCAGAATCAGTTGGCAGTTGGCTTCACAACTGCCGAGATCACCGGCGTTCGCCGCGCCCATCGTATCAAGTTCGTACTAAATCACGTTAACGTCTCTCTAGCGCTTAGGTGAACTACGGGCGAAGTGTCTAGGCTGGGTGGTTCAGCGAAAGTCATTCCCGCAGGTCTGCCCGCCGGCGAAATCAAGTATTCCGGGTAAGCGGAGATGCCATGCTCGTGCAAATCGAGCCCATGTGATTCGCCCTCCCCTGAGACACGCAGCAATCCAACGCCTTTAATTGCGTACATGACCGCGAGTGAGACCGCGAAAGTGGCAGCCGTGATGATCAAACTTCCGATAGCTTGCGCCTTGAGTAACGCGAATCCTCCACCATAGAAGAGTCCAGCCAAAGGCGCCGAATTGTCAGCCGCTAAGGGGCCAGTCGCCCCATACTTACCGCAAGCGAAGAGGCCCAGCGAAAGCGTTCCCCAGATGCCGCAGAACCCGTGCACAGGAACAGCTCCGATAGGATCGTCAATCCGCAACCATTCAAGGGCCTCCACGCCAACAACGACTAATACTCCGGCCACGCCGCCGAGCAGGATGGCTCCGACCGGGCTAACCCAATAGCAGGGACAAGTAATGGCGACGAGCCCGGCCAAAAAGCCGTTTACGGTAAAACTCACATCCCACTTCTTGCTAAGAACAAAAGAGTACGCCAGAGCCGTCAGACCAGCGGCGCACGCCGCGAGGGTCGTGTTGGCGGCTACTCGTCCAATCCCTTCGAAGTCCATCGCCGAAAGCGTGCTGCCCGGATTGAATCCATACCAGCCGAACCAGAGGATCAGACCACCCACAGCGGCGATCGTCAAATCGTGTGGCAGCATCGGGCCGCCCCCATCGCGCTTGAACTTGCGGCCGAGACGAGGGCCAAGGGCTATCGCGCCAGCGAGCGCAATAAAACCACCGATCGTATGTACGACCGTAGAGCCGGCGAAGTCGTGGAAGCCCGTCCCCAACGAGGGCAAGAATTTCCCTTCGCTTCCCATCGTGGCCAGGAACCCGTCCGGGCCCCAGGCCCAGTGACCGATGATTGGATAGATAAAGCCAGACACGGCAACGCTGTAAAGCAGGTCGCCCACGAAACTTGTGCGTCCGATCATCGCGCCCGAGGTGATCGTCGAGCAGGTGTCGGCAAAGGCAAACTGAAACAGCCAAAAGGCCAGGAACGATACGCCGGTAGCCTCGTATGTGGCCGGCACGCCCTGTAAAAAGAACCAGTGGTAACCAATAAGGCCGTTGCCGTGGCTGAACATGAAACTAAATCCGAAAGCGAAAAAGAGCACACCGCAAAGGCAGGTGTCGACGATGCATTCCATCAATACGTTCACCGTCTCGCGCGAGCGGCAGAAGCCGGCCTCCAGCATCGTGAAGCCCACCTGCATGGCGAAAACCAGAAAAGCGGCGAGGAGCGTCCATACGGTATTAATCGGATTGACAACATCAGCAGCCTTGACGTCGCCGTCGGCGGCAAATGCATTGAGGCCGATCAAGTCCGGAAGAAAAGCGACGCCCGCGATTAGCAAAGCCACGCCTAGCCCTTTTCCAGTCAGAAGTAACCCGCCATACCGCCGCCATTCGGGATCGCGGAGCCGAACGCCCAACCGCGACATTTTTTGTGAAAGTGTCAGTCTCTTCTTCATAAGCATCTGCCAGTGCCTCCTCTAACTAGTGCCCTGTTTGTGTGACCTCCGGTTGCCACTAAAATCCATCGATTGTCACCACATCCAGGAATTAACGTCAGTTGTCATCGATTTCAGCGCTGCGGTTCTCCCGGTCGATCGCTTGGCGTTATCGCAGCCGAGCTGCTTGAGCATGACCGCTAGGTCGAGACCGAATTGTTCGCTTGGATCAAACTTGCGAAGGTTCACGCAACTTCGACCCTTGCAAACTACAATCTCCGTGCCAGTCGGCCATAGACTGCCGCAAATTTTCGATCATGCAAGTAATGGCGATAGATATTGACTTAAGACGAATCGGAAGCGTCTCGGGTGATGAGGCGAGGTAGGCTGTGAATAGGCAGTGCCCAGACATTTTTGTCAGTAACTCACGGCGGTCACGACAAAACTGTGCTGGCGCGCGAGGTTCGAGCAAGCCATTGCTGAGCAGGTATTCGTGGTTAGAATGAAGAAGGGCCTGCGGCTTGTCGCTGAACCTAACCTAATGGGAGCCCGCTGTCCGGCTGGACAACCACCAAGGCCGTCGAGCGTCGTTGAAAATTGTAGGGTTGGGTCCTTGGGTCCGCAGAAGTTTTGTCCTTCGCCAGGAATAAATAGGGGCGGCCTCCGACCTTGATCTTACCATCTTGTCGGAGAGCCGCCCTTAAGAGACAACTTCGTTGGCCGTTTAGCTGTAGCTTGATTAGAACATTTTTATCCGGTTCCGAATTCTTGCCAGATTTGTTACCCGCATAGTACTGTCCCGCCGTTCACGTTAAGGACCTCGCCCGTGATGTGCTGCGCCCACTCAGAAGCGAGAAAGATAATCGACAGCGCGACGTCATCAGCGGTCGCAATCCGCTGCAAGGGAATAGCCTCGGCAAGCTTCTTCTTAAACCCGTCTTCGCCGAACACGCTTTCGTTTAGATCGGTATCAACCCAACCCGGAGCGACGCAATTGATCCTGATTTCCGGGGCCAGTTCCACCGCGAGAGATTTGGCGAAACTGATCTGCCCGCCTTTTGAAGCCGCATAGTTCGAGTAACTCGCCTCACCGCGCTGCCCGGCCGTCGAGCTAACGATGACGATCGAGCCGCCGCCTCCTCTTTTCATGAGCGGCACGGCCGCGCGACAGACAGTCCACGTGCCTTTCAGGTTTGTTTCGATAACCCGATCCCACAGTTCTTCCGTCATCACTTCCAGGGGCGATCCTTCCCAGATGCCCGCGTTGGCGACCAGGAGATCAAGGCGGCCAAAATGATCGAACGCTGTCTCAGTGAGCGCGGTCGCTTGCTGAAAATCGCTGACATCGGCGCGCACCGCTAAAGTTCTAACGCCGAGTTCACCGCAAGCGTGTGCGACTTCTTCAGCTTCCGACTTGCGCTCCGCATAGTTGACAATGACGTGGGCCCCCGCTTCAGCCAATCTAAGCGCGGTGGCGCGCCCAATCCCCCGGGATCCGCCAGTGACGATCGCTACCTGATCGCGCAGCAGAGTTTGCGGCAGTGCCACGGTTTGCGTTAGTGGTTGGTCAAGTAAGTAAGCACTCATTTCGCTTCTCCTGAACTGACGACATGGAAGAGTCCCAATTTTGATTCTCCCGAAACAAAGTCAGTAAACTGTGACTTCGGCCGCAAGCTCGGCCTCATCTTTCTCAAATAAATGTGGACTGATCAGCGACACCAGCAGATCTGTCTCGGTCAGGAATCCATCATGGCCATGCGATGATGAGAGTTCCTCGTAGCTTGCATCAACTCCGGCCCACCGCATTCGCTCACTCAGATTAAGAATGTCTATCGCGGGAAAGAGCCAGTCAGAAGAAATACCAACCAGCAAGACTCGCGCTAATATTCGGCGCAATGCTGCAGCTTCTGACCGATAACCTCGGGTCAGGTCGAAAGTATCCATGGCTTTTGACAGCACCAGGTATGAGTTGGCATCAAAGCGATGAGTGAAACTAGTGCCTTGATGGTCAAGATAGCCTGCGACGTCATAACGCTCGTTTAATGAACGGCAAGGGTCTTCACTATTGCGGTTGGGGTTCCGTCCAAATCGCTCCGTGAAAAGCTCCGGAGATTTGTAAGTGCAAACTGCAATAGCGCGCGCCAGTGCCAACCCTTTCAGTGGTTGAGCATCAGCACCGTAGCCGCCGTTACGCCACGCTGGATCGTTGCGGATGGCCTGGCGTTGCAGATGGTTCAGGGCCAGGCCCATGGGTGACAGCGGCGCGGCACCAATGGCGATACATCTTTCGACTCGATCGGGAAAATCCACGGCCCACTGCAGAGCCTGCATACCGCCAATAGAACCACCGATCACGGTGTGAAGCCGCCACACACCGAGAGAATCTAACAGTTTGGCCTGGCCCCGAACCATATCCGCGATGCTGATCAAAGGAAACTGACTACCGTAGGGCTTACCTGTTCGCGGGTCGAATGAACGGGGCCCCGTCGAACCGTAACATGATCCAATAACGTTTATGCCAATCACGCAGTAACGCTCAGTATCAAACACCGAAGCGCGCCCAACCATCGTCGGCCACCAATCAGCTATGCGCGCCGATCCTGACAATGCGTGACAAACAAGGATAGCGTTATCGCACTCTTTGTTTAGTCTGCCATAAAGCGCATAACGTAGAGTCACCGGTTGCAACTGGGCGCCACACGCAAGCTGCAAAGGCGTGTCGCCCGCGATCGTACAATCGTCTTCAATAGTTGGATTGAGAACCGCGCTCATCTTTGAACCTCGTGGATTAGCTAAAGCCGGTCATGGCACCGTGAAATCACGCGCAAGATGCGCGTGCAACCGCTGCCAAAGTAAAAAGCCTTCCACGCTAAATATGCGCGGAAGGCTCTTCAATATTGTCGGAGTCTAGTCCAGCCCTTTAGCAGTTTTTTACGTGGAGCAATTCGCCTTAAATCGCCACGCTTCAATTATCAAAATACCAAAAACAGTTTATGCGAGGGTGCCCTCAGATTGTCAAGCTTTCTTTCTGTCATTTGTGCCGTCTTAAATACTTTAAATAGGTCCCAATGTTTCTTTTATAGAAGTGTCCCGTGCCTACGGCCTCACGCCTGAACTAAAAAAGGTCCGGCGGCGGCAGGTACTGGTTCCGCTTGCCCTTGCTGCTCTCATTAGCACCGTCGCTTTAGCGCGGTGAATTTAGTAGCCGACATAAGCGGAAACCGTTTAACGGTTTCCATTCCGAACACAACCACTAATCACCGGGCTAAAGCCGCGGTGCTAATGAGAAAAGCCGCCAGGACTTCAAACTGCACCAGTACCTGCGGGCAGGCTCAAGCTAATACGCGAACGTCCGTAAGCAGTTCCAGACTTTCTGCGTCCAGAGCAGACCTGACCGGGGTCGAATGCTCGTCCGCCTCTACCTCCGGCAGCAGCTTACGCCGTTCAAGTTCGCGGAGGATCTTTGTCACGCTAAATTCAACGGCCTCTCGATTCGACTCGATCACAACTTCCGGCGCCAACGGCTCCTCGTATGGATCAGAGACGCCAGCGAAACCCGTCAACTCCCCGGCCAGGGCCTTCTTGTAGAGACCTTTAACGTCCCTCTCTGCGAGTACTTTGATCGGACACTTCACATAGACCTCAACAAATGCCGCGCCGTCCGCTTCGATCAGCCGTCTCACTTCATCACGCACTTCGCAATAAGGCGAGATAGCTGCCGATATCGCCGCCACGCCGTTTCGGGACAGCAGCCGACAGACATAGCCAATGCGCCGTATGTTTGTATCTCGATCCTCCTTGGAAAAACCCAGGCCTTTTGAGAGGTTAGTCCGTATTTCATCTCCATCCAGAACCTCGACGGCCATGCCGCGAGCGCGTATCTCTCGATCGAGCACTATCGCGAGTGTTGTCTTTCCGGCCCCTGATAGCCCAGTGAGCCACAACGTGAATCCTTTTCTGTTGTGCATTAACTGATTCCTTCGTTGCCAAATGGCGATACTGATTGACTCCCTTTCCCTTTGGAAGAGGGTTGGGGAGAGGGCGTTAGTGTCGAAGCCAGCTCGCCAAGCCCCTCTTCCCCAGCCCTTCTCCCAAAGGGAGAAGGGAGACATCAGAGCCAATGACTTCATTCGTGGCTCAAGCTTCTGCTCCAACCAGTTGTTCTGTCTCAATCGCTCGCAGTGCTTCGATTAGCACCCGCGCCACCTCAGGTCTGGTGAATTCAACCGGCGGGACTTGTCCGACACTGAGCATCTCGCGCACCTTCGTGCCTGAAAGCGTGACGTGTGCCGCGGTCTCATGCGGGCACGTTTTGCTCGAAGCCATCGCGCCGCACGATCGACAATAGAACGTGTGATCGAAGAACAGCGGTGTTATGCCGAGTTCTTCCGGCTCAAACTCGTCGAAGATGTGGTGTGCGTCATAAGTACCGTAGTAGTTGCCGACTCCTGTATGGTCGCGCCCGACAATGAAGTGCGAGCAACCATAATTTTTACGAATCAGCGCGTGAAAGACCGCTTCGCGTGGTCCAGCGTAGCGCATTGCCGCCGGTAAGATTGAAAGGATCGTGCGCGCCGCAGGATAGTAGCCGGCGAGTATCGCTTCGTAAGATCCCAGCCGCACGTCCGCGGGCACGTCGTCGGCTTTGGTTTCGCAAACCAGCGGGTGCAAGAGCAAACCGTCCGCAATTTCCAGCGCGCATTTTTGGATGTACTCATGCGCGCGATGAACTGGATTGCGAGTCTGAAAAGCAACCACGCGCCGCCAACCTCGTTCCTGAAAGAGCGCCCGCGTCTCCGCAGGATCTCGACGATATGCCGGGAATGCGGGATTGCGGGGACGATTGACCAGACTAATTTTTCCTCCCAGCAACCAATCGCCTTGATTATAGAGAGTGCGCACACCGGGATGAGCAGCGTCAGTCGTGCGATAGACGAGTTCCGCCTCTCGTTCTTTATCGTAGCGATACTTATCCGCGAGATGCAGAATGGCAAGGAGATGATCGTCCTGATACAGCGCTACGTCCTCGAACTGGCGAAAGGTACTCGCCTGCTCGTTCGTGATCGAGAGCGTCACCGGAATGGGCCAGGCAACGTCGTTTGTCAGTCGCATCCGGACGCACATCGAGTTGTAATCGGACCGATCCAAAAATCCCTGGAGCGGTGAGTACGCACCAATGGCGATCATCTCCAGTTCAGAGATGTCGCGCGCGTTTAGCTGCAAAGCCGGTATATCGACCGCTGCCTGAATGAGCCGGTCACGTTCGGGCCCCCTAACTTCGCGATTAACGAGCTTGCCCCCATGTGGTTTGATAAGTTTCATCTTGTTTCCTTCATTCGCGGATCGTTTGGTACGGAACCGCTTGCGGTCGCAAGCGGGTAAATCGCGTTGAGACTACCCGGTCGCTATCGCGACCGGTTCCGTACCGAGCCGTTTAGTCGCCTTTTTTGGCAATGCTATTTGACATGTATTCCGCACTCAGTCTTAACCGTTCCACGCCAGCGACCAGCGCGAGGATCTTCGCCAATTTGCACGGGCGTGGTGCAGGGCGCGCAGCCGATGGACGGGTAGCCGTGGTCGTGAAGCGCGTTATAGGGTACGTCGTAACTGGCTATGTAATCCCAGACGGCGCGGGCCGACCAGGCGGCGAGCGGGTTGATCTTGATCAGACCAAACTGGCGATCGCGCTCGACCAGGTCAATGTGCGCACGTGCTGGTGACTGATCTCGACGAACAGCAGTGACCCAGGCCCGCAGGCCACAGAGTATCTCTTTCAGAGGCTCGACTTTACGCAGCTGGCAACAAAGATTAGGCTGACGCTCCCACAACCGATCGCCGTATTCGCGAGCTTGATCAGTAAGCGAGACGCGCGTGGCCCGGCGTTCAAAGCGAACGCCGAAACGCGCTTCTAATCGATCGCGCAAGGCGTAAGTCTCAGGAAAGAGCAGATCCGTGTCGAGATAGAAGATACGCGCGCCCGGATGAATGGTTGAGAGCATGGCAATAATCACGCAGCCTTCAGCCCCAAATCCGGTAGCGAAAGCGATATCCGGTCCAAACTCCTCGCCTGCCCAACGAAGGATCACTTCCGGCGGGGCCGTCTCGAACTCATCCGAGATCGCCTTCAGTTCTTCGTCCGTCGTTTCTTGTGAGAGTGACAGAGCACTAACCGACATATCAATTCCCTTCAGCAAGCCATCGCGAACACCGATTCCAACTCTTGGTCTTTGATGGTCTCTAGCCTTTGCTCAAACCATTTAAGGCGCTCGCGCAGCCGGACCACCTCGCCCACAATGATTACCGCCGGCGCTTTCATGCCAAACCGTTCCGCCTCAACAGCAATCGTCTCGAGTGTGCCTGTCAACGTTTGTTGGCCCTCATAAGTTCCCCAACGAATGACGGCCGCAGGCGTTTGCGCCGAACGTCCGGCGGCCGTCAAGTCTTTTGCAATCTGACGGAGATGCGCAGCCCCCATTAAAACGACGAGGGTGTCTACTGACGCGAGATTCGCCAGAGCACTGTTCTCAGGCGCCCCGTCACCACCGCGCGCGCCCGTAAGCACGGCCACCGAAGATGCCAATCCGCGCTTTGTGAGCGGGATGCCTGCGTAGGCTGGGACCGCCAGCGCTGAGCTGATCCCGGGCACCACTTCGAATGCAACGCCGGCGTTGCGCAGCGCCTCTGCCTCTTCCGCACCACGACCGAATAGAAAAGGATCGCCGCCCTTGAGCCGCACGACTCGCAGTCCTTTCTGGGCGTGCCTAACGAGTAAGCCATTGATCTCGTCTTGCGGTGTCTGTCGCCCGCCACCGACTTTGCCAACGTAAATGTGCTCGGCGCCGGCGCGAACGTTAGAGAGCATTTCCGGATTGACGAGATAGTCATAGATAACCACGTCACAGGACTCCAGCAGGTCGCGCGCTTTGACTGTAAGAAGTCCCAGGTCACCCGGTCCCGCGCCAACGAGATAGACGGTGCCGCCTCTTGCTCGATAGTGCGCGGCCTTTCTTCCACCTAATTCAGATTCGATCGACTCGAATATCCGCTGCGCCGAAGCCTCAATCACGAGCGGGTGGGCCGAAAGCGGTTCGGTAATTCGATAGCTGACGCTGGCGTGATGGCTGGCGGCTTCACGAACTTCGAGCGGAATGTCACCGCGCGTGTGTCTGCCCGGTGAAAGAAAATAAGGATGGACGGTAATCTCGTTTGCTCCGCGCTCGACCAATTTGCCGAACCCTTCGCTGATATTCGGATGTTCGATCTCCAGAAAGGCAGCTTCGATCAGACCAAAGTGGCCGCGCTCGCCGATGCGACGGGTGGCTTCGCGCACGTCTTCGTTTGCTTCATGCCGACGGCTGCCGTGGCCTACGACCAGCACCCCGCGATTCACTTCTTTCATGCGGCCGCTCCTGCCTTCGAAAACATCTCTTGCGCGCAGTAACTAACAAAGCTTCGCGCTTCGTCGAGAATTGCTTGTGCCCTGACTTCGCCTGGTGTCTTAAGAACGTCGGTTTGTGTCTCGAGACCATCCTCCTTCAACGTTGTGAACTTTGAGGAAACGCCTTCCCAAGCTCCTTGAGTCTGGCCCGATAACACAAACAGGTTATCGAATTCCCAAAGAGCTTCATCCACCGTGAACGGATCCACCAACCGCTCGTATAGTGGAACGCGGGCGGCTGCCGCCGCCGCTTCATACGCCGCGATGACCGCGTGCTCGTATTCCTTGTGATAAATCAACGCTTCCGCCTGGGCCAGCCACTCACTCGCCGCGTCAATCGTCGGTATCGTCTCGGCAACTGTCGATCCGGCACATTCACCCTTGATGCCTTTGCGCACCGCGAAGTGCTCGTGCTCGTGTCCGAAGTCCTCGTAGAACGAAGGATCTTTTTCGAACGAAGGGACTTGCCGCAGCGGCTCGAGGATCTCTTTTAGCCGTTCAGTCCCAGTGCGAGCGACGAAAGAATTGAAGTCCTCTGCCGGCAATTTCGTTTCTTCGTAAAGCCCCAGCAGAGTCTCCGTTACCTTCACGCAGTTCTTCGCCGGGAACTTGCCAAGTAGCGCGCCGAACTGAGCGTCATCTCCGTGGGCACGACCCCCCACAGTCACAAAGTGGGCGGGAACGCTCCGGTCGTCCTTTGAAAGCGCCGCCGCATAGAATCCGATGTTGGCGACTGAGTGATGCGCACATCCGTTTGGGCAGCCCGAGATCTTCACGCGCAACGGGCGCGCCAACTCGGAGTATTTCGCCAACCCATTATTGAAACCGCTGCTGATAGCGCTACCTAAACCTTTGGCTGAGGCGATACCCAGGCGGCAGGTGTCGGATCCCGGACACGTGGTCACATCGGTAATCGTGCCGGCACCGCGTTCGGCAAGTGAGAGTTCACTAAGAGCGATGTAAAGATCCCAGAGACTCTCTTCACGCACCCAGGGGAGATAGATGTTCTGTTCGATCGAGATTCGCAATTGATTGGATGAAAACTGGCGGACGATGTCGGCCAGATTGCGTGCCCGATCGGCAGTCAGATCGCCGAGCTTGATGCGCACATGAACACCGCGAAAGCGAGCAAGCTGGTGTTCGATTACCGAGTCGCGAACCCAGGATTGAAAGTGGGGCTCACTGCTGCGCACATCCAGCACCCGCAAGACTGGCGATGGTGCAGCAGATTCCGGGATAAAGAAATTGGTCTCTTCCAAGTACTGATCCAGCGGTATGGGACCGACCCGTTCTCGTTCCTCGTCGAGCGCCGCGCGGAACCCTTCCCATCCCAATGTCTGGATAAGGAATTTCATTCGCGCTTTCATTCGCGCTTTGCGCTCGCCATAGCGGTCAAAGAGCCGCAAGGTAGCCGCGGCGAGATTGAACAGATCTTCTACCGGCAGAAAGTCCGTGTAGAGATGCGCGAGTTGCGGCCCGGCGCCCAACCCTCCGCCCAGGTAAACTCGGAAGCCGCGGCGCGGTTCGCCATTCTCGGTCCGCGTGACTGCCCATAATCCTATGTCGTGAATTCGCAACCCGGAGTGGTCGTCGGCGCAGCCTTCGAAAGTGATCTTGAACTTTCGTCCCAGATTCTGGTTGTACTTGTTGCGGACCAGGTAACGAAACAGAGCGTCGGCGTAAGGTTGAATATTGAAGCTCTCGGTGGCCGACGTACCTGCGCGATAACAGGCAGTGATGTTGCGCACCGTGTTGCCGCAGGCTTCGCGAGAAGTGATGCCGGCTGCGGCCAGGAAGCGAAGCAGATCGGGAGCCTCTTCCAGCTTCACGTAATAGATCTGCGCGTCCTCTCGCGTGGTGAGGTGAATGAAGCCACTACCAAACCTGTCAGCCGCGTCCGCGAGGCGCGCCAATTGATCCCCGATTAAAAACCCGCCGGGAATCTTGATCCGCTGCATTTGCACTCCCTCTTGCCGTTGGGCATAGGTGCCAAAGTGCAACCGCAGCTTCTGCATTTTTGTTTCGTCAACTTCACCCGCCCGGTATTTCCGGATTTGTTCCTGGTAATTGTCCAACTCGTCGCGCACATGCGCAGGCAAAGTCCGCAGCTCGGTCTTCCCAATCTCACCGGTTACTTCATTCATTCGATTTCTCTCAATCGCTCCGCCCAATCAAACAGGTACGCAAAAAACAAAAAAGCCGCTCAAGTTGAGCGGCTGCGGCGTTACCAAAATAGCTTCGACTGCTATGGCATACACTCGCTCCGCTCGCTGAACGGACAACACATACCGATAGAGCAGCAAACCGCTGCGACGCCCAGCGAAGTCGCAAACCGAACTATCGATTCTTTGGCGAGCTTGGAATTCATCAGCATTTAATCGTTACCATTTATACCTTGGGGATGCGACCGGGGTCAACAGAATAGTTTTTATAGCTTCATAAGAAAACAAATGACTGGTCGGGCGAAACACTCTTCCCCGCAAACCTCCGGAGCATCTCTCAGCCAGTATTCCGTAAACCCGCAGCGATGCCGTTGATTGTCGCAGCCAGCGCATAATTTAGATTCACGTCGTCTTCACCGTCTCGCTTGCGCCGGAGCAGTGCCACCTGAATCAGGCTTAGCGGATCCACGTAGGGATTACGCAAACGGATCGAGCGCGCCAACACCGGATTCTTCTCGAGCACCCTGGTCTGCCCGGTCAGGCGCAACACCACGCGTTTGGTTCTTTCGAACTCCTCAACCACCATGCCAAACACCCGTTCGCGCAACGATTCATCGGCCACGAGGCCGGCATACAAACGAGCAATCGACAGATCGGCCTTTGCCAGTCCCATCTCAACGTTATGGATCAGATCATCAAAAAACGGGAACTGATCCAGCATCTGTTGAAGTGAGCGCTCTTGCTCCGTACCGCCGCGCGCGAACCGATCCAGCGCAAAGCCGACTCCGAACCACGCCGGCAATACGTGGCGACTCTGCATCCACCCAAAGCCCCAAGGGATCGCCCGCAGGTCGACAAGTCCGCGCCCCTGGTCGCGCCGCGCCGGACGCGAGCCAAGTCTCGCATGCTCCAACTCCCTGAAAGGTGTGGCTTCTTGAAAATATGGCAGCACATCTGGATTGTCGGCGATCATCTCCCGATAAAATTCAAACGCATCCTGAGAGAGAGCTTCCATCGTCGCTTCCCATTTGTCTTCCATGTCTGAAGATGTTTCGCTCGAGCGCCAAAGAACTTCCAGACTGGCGGCGACCATCAATTCAAGACTGCGCTCAGCCAGCACAGCATCTGAATACTTCCAGTTCATGACCTCGCCTTGCTCGGTTATCTTGAGCTTGCCGCTGAATGCGCCCGCAGGTTGGGCAACGATCGCGTGGTGCGTCGGCCCGCCCCCGCGTCCGACAGTCCCGCCGCGCCCATGAAAAAGCATTAACTTCACACCGCATTCCTGAGCAACCCGCTGCAAAGCGCGATGGGCCTTGAAAATCTCCCAGGTGCTGGTCAGCATTCCGCCGTCCTTGTTTGAATCTGAATAGCCAAGCATCACTTCCTGTCGCCTGCCCCACGAGTCAAGCAACGGACCATAATCCGCACTGGTCCACAGCGCGCGACAGATTGCCGGGCAGTTGCGCAAGTCCTCGATCGATTCGAAAAGGGGCACCGGCATTAGACCCGGATCAGCGCCGTCGTCGGACGCCGCTACGCGCACGCCACTTAACTCGGCGAGCCCAATAAGGGACAGAACGTCGGCCGCCGAACGCGTTCCGCTTATTACGTAACTCCGAATCGCTTGCGGCGGGTAGGTTCGCTTAAGCTCGCTTACCATGCGAAGGGAGTCGAGCAAGCTTGCGGTCTCGGCTGAAGGGGACTTCAGCAAGCCGAGTGTTGAGCCATCACTTGCCTGGGCTCCCTGCAGCACGGCAATCCGAGAAATCTCCTCACGCGCATGGCTGTGTACGAGCGCGTGTTGGCGGATATCAAGCGTATGCAGGTGGAAGCCAAACGTCTCAATCTGTCGCAGTAACGGATCAAGTAGCGAACGAGCCAAACGCTCGCCGCCGTTGGCCGCGAGGCTTTCGCGCACAAGATGTAAATCCCGGGCAAAGTCATCGGCATCGCGGTAGGCATTCCTGTCTGCCGTCTCGGATCTGGCACTGCCTAAACGCGCCAAGACATAGTCGAGATATCGGCGATAGACCTCATTAGGCGAGTGTCTTTTCAGGTTAGGGAACGGGTAAATGTGTTTGTCATAATCCTCCAGCGAGAGTTGTAATTCCTTTGAGATCTCCACCTGAAGGCTTGAAGCACTCAGACGCCAAATCAAGTCGTCGATCCTCTTAATGTAGTGATCGAGCATCGTCTGTCGCGCAATGTGCAAAGCATCCCGCGTGCATTCCGGCGTGACGTATGGATTGCCATCGCGGTCTCCACCTATCCAGGAACCAAAGCGAAGCAGACGCGTCAACTCGTGTCCCCGCAACTCGCGGCCGTAGGCTTCGCGAAAATCATCAGCCAGTTCTTCATAAACGTTAGGGAGAGTTTCGAACAAGACAGTCGGGTAGTAGTCGAGCCCCATCCTGATCTCATCGCGAACAGTCGGGCGACGGCGACGCACCTCGTCAGTCTGCCACAGTGCGGTTATCTCCGCGGTGATTGCCTGCTCGCGTTGCTCAGCTTCCCTCTCAGTAAGCGGCAGACCATCGAGTCGCTGCAATTCCTCGGCAATGCGTCGCCGCTTGAAGAGCACAGTCCGCCTCGCGACCTCGGTGGGATGGGCCGTGAAAACAACAGTGACTTCCACCTGTCGCAACCATTGCAAAACTTGCTGTTCGGTGATTCCCGCAGCTCGCATGCGTCGGAGAGTCCCGAGAAATGAACCGGGCTGAGCCTGTCGCTCGGGTCCAACTTGCGCTGCGCGGCGCCGCCGTTTGCGATGATTCGTCTCCGCGAGGTTCGTCAACTCGAAATAGATGGCGAAAGCTTTTGTCATCCGATGCGCCTGAGCAATGTCGAGGCCGTTGACTATTCGGTGCGCGCGATCCATCAGCTGGTATTCATCGCCGACCGTCTCCTCAGAAGTTTCGTGCCGCGCGTGCTGCTCACGGCGTTCGATTAGCAACGATCTCAGTCCCTCAACCGCTATAAAGAGTTCGTTTCCAACTTGTTCTTTCAGCACCTCTCCGAGCAGACGGCCAAGCGAGCGGACATCACGACGCAACGGCGCTTCCTTCAGATCGGCGGCGTCGCTGACAAGCTCAGCCAGCCTCGCTGCCTGATCGTTAACTGTCCAGAGTGGTTCCCTTCCCCGCATGCCTTCATTCCTCAGTTCCCGAAAATCAATATCACAACTCGACAACTTGATGATACCTGACGCGCGATCGTCCTTTCCGATACCACCTGAGAAAATTAATGCGGTTTATGCGCACCTAAGCGAGACCAGACCTCGAAATATCATCGGTTGACAGGCCGCCGGCGTTTGCCATACGTTAGCCGCACTGGGCTCGCTTTCATTCGGCAGGCACTGCGTGTCGGCAATCATCGGCAAAGACAGGTTCTACCGTATGGGGCACTTTGTAGGTTCACTTTCGTCTTTCCTCGGCATGGACGTAACGGTGACCGCGATCGAAAAAGCTGCATAAAAGACAATGAGACTCTGGGGGTCAATAAGGGTCAGGTGCCTAGACTCCTACCGTACTGAGGTAGGGGTCTGCTCGTATTCATCTTCGAAGTTGCCGGAGGTTGTCGCGCACGGCCGCGACCCACTTTACTGCGCAAGATCTCACTTTAACTTGATGCTGGGGAAGGCATTGGGAGTGTCACTTCTGGAGGCTGACACTCACGCCGACAGAATTTGTCGGGCCCTAGCAGGACGTTCCTAATACGTTCCTAGCTTTTGAGTTTTCAGTTTAGAGTTTTTTGCTGAGAAAAGAGTGGAGCGGGCGACGGGGATCGAACCCGCAACATAACCGCCATGGTTTAAATCTTCCGTAATCGGGATCACAACGGAACTCAGGCGCACTCACTCATCACCCATCACTAATTATTCAAGATACTTTCGTATCAATTCATCCCACCGGCCCTGCGCTTTGAGGATCAACTCGCAGACTTCACGGACAGCACCTTTGCCGCTGTCCAACGAAGTTATGTAATGCGCGGCGGTTCTGGTTTCCTCAACTGCGTTCGCCACGGCGATCGCCAATCCAACTCTTCGCATGATGGATATGTCTGCGAGGTCGTCACCGACATAAGCACATTCCGAGGTTGACACCCCCGCGTCGCTCAGCACCTCGTCAAATGTTTTCAACTTCTCGCTCGATCGCGCTCGAGCTACGGCCCGAGATGAGGCCTGTCTTCAAGCCGGCGCGATGAAGCAAAGCAATACCCTGACCGTCGTGTACATTGAAAGCCTTATGCTCGTCGCCGTCGTTCGTCAACCAGACGCGACCGTCAGTCAGTACGCCGTCGCAGTCCATGAGCAGCAGCCTGATCCGAGCAGCTCGTTTTTGCAGATCGGCAGGTTCGAGTTTCATGCTTCAGGCTGGTTTCGAGTTTAGAGCTTCGGGTTTCGAGTTTTTGGAGTGCACCAGGTCGACTTTTTTGTGAAACTCAACGGAAGAGTTTTCTGAACTCGAAATCCGAAACTCGAAATTCATTTAACTTCGAAGTATTCGATTCCTGCGAGCCGCCACGCTCCGCCAACTCGCGCGAGGATTAATACGGCTGAGCCCGAATGTTCTACGCCTAACTCTTTTGTGTGCAGTTCCACATCCGCCGCCAGGCGATCGGCGTCCAGTTGATCCGTGCGCAAGACGCGCGTCTCCCAAACTTCCGAAGGCGTACCCGCAAGTCCCCTGATGAATTTTCCCAGCTCGCCGGGGACGACCAAGGCATCTATGTCCGACTTTCGCCCGCTGCGAATTGCCGCATCGACTTGCCCGAGAAATGATCTCACCGAATCATCGATCGGCGGCGCCCCGCCGGCCGCTTCGGCGCGAAGCCGCGCGCCGCGGGCCGCCAGCGTTGATGGATACTCCGCGTCTTCGCGGACGGCGTCACTGAATTTACGCGCCGCTTCTCCCGCCTGACCTCGGCGCATCGCGACTTCACCCAAAACGATGTCCGCCCATGCTAGTGCCGCCGGGGTCGGCAGACGGTCGTCCATTAGCTGGCGCGCTTCCCTTTCAGCGTCGTCATTGCGATTTTCACCAAGCAGCGACCGCGCCAAAACGATCCGTGCTTCCTGCATTCGCGGCGCTAAGGCCAGCATTTCACGAGCAATACCCTCACCCCTGGCGTATTGCTGTGCGCCCAGCAAACGAGTTGCTTCGCTTAGGCCGTTCACGGCAGTGTCTGATCGCGGGACTATGTCGTTCGAAAAGTCTGTCTGCGGATAGAACTTTTCCGGATCGACTTCGACCCGCGCGATTTTTGAAGAAGTTTTGAAATTGACCTGAGCGAAATCGTGCGCGGGAATAGTGCCCTGAACCATAAGCCGTTCGCCGCTCTCGGTTATGGCTGTTACATTCACCGTCGCATTAATTGCTCCCAGGTTACGGAGCGCCGAAACCCACTGGCCTCCTTCAATTCGCGGCAGGCCGACCATCAAATCCATGTCCGTATTTTGGTCCAGTTCCTGATCGAGGAGAGCTTTCATCGGCGCGCCACCGCGCTCAACGAGCACGGAACGAAGCCGAGCCAGGGTCAGACCATCATGATCGCTCTTCGCGCCTTGCAACGAAGTTCGCACTGCAGCTACAAATGCATCGCGGCCAATCGTATGATCTACCAACCTCCACACCATGGCGCCTTTGTTTCCAACCGCGTTGAAATACGTGTCATCAAGAGGCGTCGTGCGCGAGATAGGCCCGTCGCGCCTGACAATGGCAACATATGCCTGTCGCTCACGCGCGCGTTCTGCCTCGGCTGCGTCGGCGCCAAATTCTTTTGCCACGAAAAGAATCGCCAGCCAACGGGCCAGGCCTTCACCCAACACGCCATGCCCTTCTCCGTGAATACCTGTGTCGCCGGCGAGGTGCATTCGGGCAATCGCTTCGGCAATTGATAAAGCCGTGTTGGAGTCAACTTTGCTTCGGCGAAACGAAGCCGCGCTCAAAAGGATCGTTCCAGCATCGTCAAAGCCGCCGCCGCGCGCCACAGCCACCAGGTGCACCGGCACATCGGTCACCGGCCCCAGCAAATCCGCAAAAAATGTTCGCGCACTTGTTGTCAATGCGATCAGTGAATCCGCGCGTTTGCGCTCATCGGCACTCGCTCCCTTTAAGAGATAGGCCCTGATGTTTTTTCCATTGCCGGAGCCGTCAATTCGATCCCAACTACCGGAAAGAAAAAATGGCATGGCGCTCAATCGCTGTTCGAAAACACTGTTACCGGGATTGGCGTTGACTTCGTTGCCGGAAGCTAGCGCCGAAGCTCCGTTGATCGTTAGATGGAACGGGGCCGTGTCGGCGCCGCGAATGGCGAACCGCGTGTTTAGTTGCGGATACCAGATCGCCTCGGGCAAAAATTGCGTACCGAGGGGGGAAACACCAGCGATGCCGGTATTCTCTTCAACCGGGAATCGGTAATCGACAGCGACGCTCAGCGTCGAATTCGGAGCGACGCCGTTCGGCAAAGTAATGCTGATGCGTTGCGCGCCCCCGCGCGCTTCGGGAATTGGTTTGTAAGTAACGGGCGACCCGCCAACACTGACACCTTTAATTTCTGCTTTGGCGTTAATCCGCAAGCTCAGGCTCGAGCCGGACGCACGACCAACGTTTCGCAGTGAAACGATCGCGCGAGCATTCAACGCGCGATCCGGGCCGAGGCTGTTAACGGTAATGTCCCAATTTGCGATTTGCCATACGGCGCGCGCGTCGTCCTGGGCCCGAGCCATTCGCGCCCCAGGACACAAAATAAGAATTGCAATCAGCGCAGTTCTTAACAATGCAGAAATCATCGGTGAATATTTTGAGACTTGCACAGGCCTTTACGGCCGGGTTCTGCCGGGACAATTGTTAACTATTCGCGCGTCTTACCCGTTGCCTGACAACTTCGTGAACATCCCGCAGCGCTTCCAACAGTGGACCCAGGCGAGCAAGCGGCAACATATTCGGCCCATCTGAAAGGGCCTGCTTAGGCGCATCGTGCACTTCCATGAACACCGCATCGACCCCGCAAGCGACACCGGCACGCGCCAGCGGTTCGATGTACTGCGACAAACCGCCGGTTGCATGACCCAGACCGCCCGGCAGTTGTAACGAGTGCGTGGTATCGAAAATGATCGGCACTCCGAACTCGCCCATGATTGGAAACGACCGCATGTCTACTACCAGGTTGTTATAACCGAAACTGACGCCGCGTTCTGTCAGCATAATCCGCTCGCAACCCGCGGCTTCGGCCTTCTCGACAATGTTCAGCGCGTCCTGCGGCGCCAGAAACTGCCCCTTCTTGATATTCAGGGCGCGCCCGGATTGTGCCGCTTCCTTAATCAAGTCTGTCTGGCGACAAAGAAATGCGGGAATCTGCAGAATGTCGGCAACTTTGGCAACGGGCTCGATCTGCGCAATCTCATGAACATCAGTGAGCACGGGAACGCCGATTTCGGCCTTGATGTGCTGAAGAATTTCCAGTCCCGCAGTCATGCCGGGCCCGCGGAAACTCTTGATCGAAGATCGGTTTGCCTTATCAAAAGAAGACTTGAAGACATAATCAAGTCCGGCGGCGCGGGCTCGAGCGGTGCATTCACGCGCCATCATCGTGGCGTGTTCGGCCGACTCGATCACGCACGGTCCCGCGATAATCGTCAGCCGGCCGTCGCCAAAAGTGGCATTACCAACTTGAAACGATTTTTTTCTTTGGGTTGAACTCATGCGGGTCGATCTGATTGCGTTGGCGGAGATTTATGATCCTCCACCGGCGAGATCCTGGAAGTCTTCGATGCTCGGAAGCTCGGTGAGATCTTTCAAGCCAAATTGAATCAGGAATTCTTTCGAAGTGCCATACATCATTGGCCGCCCAACCGTTTCTTTGCGTCCTCGCGCAACGATCAGACGTTTTTCGAGGAGCGTCTTGATGGCTGACGGTGATTGGACCCCGCGAATGTCGAGAATCTCCGGGACCGTGACCGGTTGCTTGTAGGCGATCACCGCAAGCGTTTCGAGCGCCGCGAGTGAGAGCTTCGCGCTTGGCTTGGATTTTAGGTAAGCACGCACATGTTCGTGGAACTCGGCCCGAGTGGCAATCTGCCAGCCGCCGGCGATCTCTCGCAGTTGCAAACCGGCGCTGCGCTTATCAAACTCGCGTGTCAGATCACCAATCACTTCATCGACCGCCGCAACCTCAACCTTCAACACCTCGGCGATCGACCTGGCTGAGATAGGCTCTTCGGCAACAAAGATCAGAGCTTCGACGCCGCCGCGAAGTTCGGCCGCGCTGAGCTCATGATGGCCCTCGATTTCCGAGCCGTCATCTACCTCAGCGGCGATCAAGTCCTCCGGCTCGGCCAAATTCTCACCCCTCACTTTTTTTGCTCGTCCAGCTTCGCCCATGGTGATTTTATTAACTAACCGCCCGCGCCATGATTTTCCCGAAGGTTTCTCGCTGGCACAGCGAGATCTCGCTCAAGCGCACCAACTCCAGGACCGAAAGAAAGGCCACTACCAGCTCGCGACGTGACTGCGTCTGTTCGAAGAAATGAAGCAGATTCACCTCGCCCGCGGAGCGAACCATGTTTCGCAGGCGCTCGATCATTTCGGCCATCGAAACTTCCTCGCGGGCGATCTCCATCCGAACTTCTTCTTTGTGACGCGCCAGAATCTCCTGGAAGACGCGCAACAAATCAAACAACCCTACGGCGACTTCCGGATTGTTCTTGTCCGTCTCCAATTCCGCCCGCGTAAAGACAGCCCGCTCGACCGTGGCGCGTGACCAGAGCACCTGGGCGGCAGCTTTGAATTTCTGGTGCTCAAGCAGGCGATCGACGAGTTCGGTGCGCGGATCAATCAGCTCTTCTTCTTCCGCTGAAGGATCCCGGGGCAAAAGCATGCGCGATTTCAGCTCGATGAGTTGCGCGGCCATCACCAGAAAATCTCCGGCAATCGCGATATCAAGCTCCTTCATCATTTGCAGGTAGCGCACGTACTCGTCGGTGATGCGGCCGATCGGAATATCGTAGATATTCACCTGGTCCTGCCGAATGAGATAAAGCAAGAGATCAAGCGGGCCTTCGAATTCGCCCAGACCGATCTTCAATTGATCGTTTTCACTGTCCGGAATGATCTGCGGCTCGGCGCCGGCGACGCTGATCGTGGGAGGACTTTCCGGCGCGGGTTCAGTCGTGGCGTTGATCGTTTCGCCCTGGGTGGTTTCTTCTGTGAGCATTAATCGAGTCAGCTAATTCTTCCGCGCGCCTCGCAAACCCATTCTGTCTTTCGCGTTTAAGTAAGTCGCCAGGGCAATTGACTGCGCCCGCGCGGCGCCCCGTTCCAAAATCTGGTCCAGTTTACCATCATCGATGGCCCGGACGCGCTCCTGAAAAGGCTTGAGAAACCGGATAGTTACGTCGGCGAGCTCTTCTTTCAGTCTCGCATACCCCCTACCAGCGAAATGCTCCTCAATGTCCTCGGGACTTTTGCCGGTCAACAATTGATAGATGGTCAGCAGATTGCTGATCGCCGGCCGCGCAGGATCAAATCGAATCTCGGTTCCTGAATCCGTCACCGCCCGCTTGAATTTGCGCCGCACGGCGTCCGCGTCATCCAGTAGCATGACGCATCCGGCTTCGCTCTCTTCATCCGATTTCGACATCTTCCTGGATGGATCGGCGAGTGACAGGATGCGCGCGCCGACTTTGGGAATAAAAGGATCCGGGACTTTGAATGTTTCGCCATAGTCGCGATTGAAACGAATCGCTACATCCCGCGTCAGTTCCAAATGCTGCTTCTGGTCCTCGCCGACAGGAACCAGATCGGTCTGGTAGAGCAGAATGTCTGCGGCCATCAATACCGGATAATCGAACAGGCCGACGCCGATATTTTCCTCCTGCTTGCGCGCTTTGTCTTTGAATTGCGTCATGCGCTCGAGTTCCGACATCCGCGTGATACAGTTCAAAAGCCAGGTTAGCTCGGCATGTTCTGCCACGTCAGATTGGACAAAAATGGTTGAGACTTCCGGATCGATCCCGACGGCCAAATAGATCCGTGCAAGTTCACGGGTCTTGGCCGCGAGCGTCGCCGGATCCTGGGCAACGGTAATCGCGTGCAGGTTAACGATGCAAAAGAAACTCTCGTATTCCTTTTGCAGCGCCACCCAATTGCGCAACGCGCCTAAGTAGTTTCCCAGGTGGATGCTGCCGGTTGGCTGGACGCCACTGAAGATTCGTTTCATCGCAACCCTGTTCCCAGGAACACGACCCCGATTGCCAATCGCATTACAATATTAAACACAAACCCGAATACTCCAGTGAACATCGCCACGATCAGCAACAGGAATCCAAACCGATCGAGCGCCTCGAGCCCGGGCTCGAAACTTGGCGGCAAGATGCTTTGTAATACTTTGCTTCCGTCAAGAGGAGGTATCGGAAAAAGGTTAAAGGCCCCAAGAATCACATTCATGGAGAAGAAAACCCACAAAAGCTCGACGGCGCCAAGCGCAATGATGGAATCCGAATAAGCGGGCGCCAGCCCTTCGGGCCCAATCAGGATCAAGCCGGACGAATAGAGGACGCGAATTATGATGCCGGAAATAATTGCTATGGTGAAATTGCAGATAACACCGGCCGCTGACACCCAGAAGTTGGCAACTCGCTTGTTTCGCCAGCGCAAAGGATTTACCGGCGTGGGCTTGGCCCAACCAAAAACCGGAGCATGGGTAAAGAATGCAATTGCGGGAAACAACAGCGTACCGATCGGATCTATGTGGGCTGCGGGATTTAACGAAATTCGTCCCTGCATTTTCGCCAGATCGTCGCCAAAGTAGTTGGAAGTCCAGGCGTGGGCAGATTCGTGTACTGACAAGGAAAAGAGCAGCGCCACCATGTAGAGAATGAATTGTTGGATCTGGCCGGCGTCGATAGGTTGCATCGTTAGCTGTCTGCGAAGTTGCCGAGGGTCAGTCTCAAAGACGTGAAAGTAGCATACGTGCTGCGAGAGTCAAAGCATTCTTCTTATTAGTGATATTCTCCGTGAGAAGTTCAAGCGTTCTCTGTGTCTCTGGGTTGAGTGTTTTGTTAGCCATTATTCACCACAGACTCACCGGCGGGCACTGAGACAATCTTAATCGGATTGGCATTTTCTTATGCCGACTCTGGTGAATCCAGCAGCGTCCCATGAATTCCAAGCGGCAAACTGTAAATCGTGTCGTTCGTTGCCACGATCATTTCACCTTTGGCACTGAAAACAAGCCCGACCACGTTCATGCCCGCCACTACAATCTCCGCCTCGCTTGCATCAGGGCCAATGCGAAAGATGCCACGCCGGCCGCGATACGAAGCGGCGACGTACAAGTTCCCTTCCCGGTCGAAAGCCAGGCCCTGCGGCCGGCCAAGGCCTCGAAAGAAAACGCTTTGCTCTCCGTCTTCGTCAATCCGCGTGATCGAGTCAAAACTCGAAACTGTTGGACCCGTGACGTACAAAGAATCATCGGGTCCGAAAGCCAAATGATATGCGGAGACTGATGGTTCCAGCTGGACCCAGGCAGAAGCTTCACCAATTCCATTAACGCGAAGAATCGCTCCGCTGCGATCGCCAACGAACATTTCACCATCGCGATTGAAGGCGATGCCCGTGGCGATGCCCAGGTCACCGGCGAAGGCGCTGACTTCTTTCAGCGGGCTGACGCGATAAACCGAACCATCAAACCGGCTGGTGACGAACATTTCGCCGGCGCGATTAAAGGCGATGCCGGTCGGATTCGTGATGTCGCCGGAGAATTCGCTCAATTCACCATTGGCGCTGATGCGGAAAATTGAGACCGGAGTTTGTTCGCCCCTCGAGCCCGAACGGGTGACAAGGAGCGAACCGTCTTCCGGATCAAAAGCCGGATTGGCTACCGGGTGGAGATCTTCGGCGAGCTTTCTCCCAACGACAACCGAAGCCGTTGGTGATGGCGCGCGCCGGCCATCGATGGAAACCGAGACCTCAACTTCTCCACCACGCTTGATCGCCGGAACCACAACCAACGCGCGTCGAGGCGTAATTGCGACGATGTGGGCGCGATCGCTGCCAAACCAAATCTCGCAATTCCTGGCGGCTGCTTTTGACAGGCCTTCAAAAGACACTACTACCTCGCCGCCGGGAATTGCCGCAGCCGGCCCGGCTAAACGGTGTTGTGGTTGCTTCATAGTCGCGTTAGCAAAGCGTACATGGTAGCCATGGAGACGCGCGAAGTCTAATTGATGATGGCAGGGATATACTCATTTCCCATGTTCTGCATGACTCTGTGTTGATAAATCGCACAAGAGACACCTCACCGGACGGCGGCCCAGAGTTCACGGAGACAAGAGAAGAAGTGCCCCGAGCATCAGCTGCGCATCGATACTTACGCCACGTGCTATAATTTGAAGCGTCCACCGGGAAGCGATTGAATCGTTCGGCTTAATGCGAAGTCTTCACGGCAACACACACGGTCTGAAGCCCAACCAATTACGGCGAATAGAAAAACTATACCAGCGTCGTATTCCGCCACATGAAATCGTAACGCAGGAGTTTGCTCGGCAATTGAGCGAGCTTTCCCATGAAACGCGGCGGCAGATCGGCGCCCTGATCGATCGCAAGGGTTACGTCGAATACGTCGTCGTCGGTGACGCCCGGCAGATCGAACTACCTGATTTCAAGCGTATTCGCGTGGCCCGCGATCGCTTTCGCGGCCTGCGCTGTATCCACACGCACTTGCGCGGCGAGGAGCTGACGCAGGATGACCTTACCGACCTTGCCTTACTCAGACTCGATTTGATGGCCGCGATTGAAGTTGATCAGGCGACGGGTCTGCCGGTCGTTGTCCGGGCCGCCCACTTATTGCCATCGACGCCCGCGGAAATCGAAACTAACGGCAACGCTAAGCAGTTCGAGTTTCTGGATCCGGCCCAACCTTCGCAGATCAATGTCGATTTCCTGGAGCTCATCAATTCACTCGAAGAGGAGATGGCGCGCAATCGCCGCGTAGCGCGGCGCGCCGATACGCGCGAGCGCACGATCCTGGTGAATGTGACTACCGGCCCGATTATTGACGCCGAGGATTCCATGGCCGAATTGCGCGAACTGGCCGACTCAGCAGGCGTGGCAGTCGTCGATCAGATCATTCAGAGAAGGCCGGCTATTGACCCGCGCACCATTCTCGGGAAAGGTAAGCTGAACGAATTACTGATCCGTGCGATGCGCGTTGGTGCTGACCTGATAATCTTCGATCGCGAACTGCAGGCCGCGCAGGCGCGATCGATCTCTGAAGCCACCGATCTCAAGATCCTCGATCGGTCGCAGCTGATACTCGACATCTTTGCGCAGCGTGCTCAATCGCGCGAAGGGAAAATCCAGGTTGAGTTAGCCCAGTTAAAATACCTGCTTCCGCGTTTGGTGGTCGGCCAGGATTCGGCCTTTTCCCGGCTGGCGGGCGGCATCGGCGGCCGGGGACCCGGTGAAACTAAACTTGAGACGGATCGGCGCCGCGTCAGGGACCGGATCCACCGGCTGGAACGAGAGATCGAAGCGCAGCGAATGCGGCGCCATCAAAGACGCAAGGAACGTTTGCGTCAACGCCTGCCTATAATTTCCGTGGTCGGCTATACCAATGCCGGCAAATCGACGTTGCTAAACTCGCTGACGTCAAGCTCAGTTTTAGCCGAAGCCCGCATGTTCGCGACCCTGGATCCCACGTCACGCCGTTTACGCCTGCCCCATGATCAGGAAGTGATCATTAACGACACGGTGGGTTTCATTCGCGATCTGCCGCCGGACCTGGTTAATGCCTTTCGGGCAACGCTGGAAGAGATCGCCGATAGTACTTTGCTGATTCATCTGGTGGATGCGTCCAATCCGCGCTGCCTGCAACAGGTCGAATCAGTCGGCCGGGTGCTGGTCGATCTTGGGTTTGATCAGATCCCACGTTTGCTGGTTTTCAATAAGTCAGATCTGGTCGACGAGCAATCGCTGAATAATTTGCTCCGGCTGGCAGGTTGTGAGGCAGGGCGCGACTGTGTCGCAATTTCCGCGACCCGGACCGGAACCCTCCTGCCGATGTTGGAAAAGGCAGGTTCGCTTCTTTCGCGGAGCCTTATAAACGATTTCGATCGTGAGCGGACACGCAGATTCGCATGATTAATACGCGCTGGCCCCGAACCATCGCGAATCAATGACTCGACTACGCTTCACTTCAAAGTTCACTGACGCCCGGAACGCCGTGCTCGGGGTCATGCTTCGGCCTTTCAACTGGCTTTCTCCCACCGCGCAATTCATTGTTGGCTTCGTCCTGATGGTTACGATCACCACGTTGCTGCTCGCCAAACCGGTCTTGAGTCTCCGCACGGTGGGTTTGTTCGTTCTGGTGATTGCGGGTTTCATGATCGCCTGGCGATTTGTCGAGTACCGAAGTTCATCTATCAACCTGGCTATCTCCACCCGGCGTGCTTTCGCCCTGGTCGGCTCAGCGATCATAGTCCAGACAGCAGTTGTTAGATTGGGGTTGATGATCGGCGAAGGATTTGCCGCGAGAAGCCCGCAAACTCCATTTAACGATCCGGCAATTTTCAGTTTTGCGATCCCCTACGCGGCGGCATCTCTGTTGGTCGCCATGCTGATCGACAACAAGCTGGGATTGGTCACCGGCGTTGTCGTGGCGATCTTTGCCGGTTTGATCGCTCCGAATGGCGAGCAGGTAACGTTCTATGCAATCATCGCCAGCGCTGCCGCAATTTACGGAATCGGCGGTTATGGCGAACGCCAATCAGTCACGCTCGCCGGCCTGGTCGTTGCATTCGTGAATGCGATCATAGCGTTGGCCTTGACGGCGTTCGCGGCCCAACCGGTTTCATTTAAGAGTGCTTTACTGGTGTTGGGGTGCGGAATCGTCAGCGGATTGCTGACGATCATCTTTACCGCCGGCGGATTGCCGATTAACGAATCTTTGTTCGGGATCCTCACGGACATCAGACTACTCGAGCTGTCGAATGCGAACCTGCCGGTGTTGAGACAACTGGCGCTGCGGGCGCCCGGGACCAATCAGCATTCGCATGCCGTAAGCCAGCTGGCCGAGGATGCCTGCCGGGCAATCGGGGCGAATGCCTTGCTCGCCCACATCGGCTCGCTCTATCACGATATCGGCAAGGTCGCGGCGCCTGACCACTTTGTTGAAAACCAAACCGGCAGCAATCCTCATGATCATCTGCGGCCAACCGCCAGCGCCAAGATAATCACCAGCCATGTCACTTATGGTTCGAAGCTGGCCAAAGAAATCGGTTTACCAAAGCAAATTGCAGATTTTATTCCGCAGCATCATGGCACCCGCACGCTTCATTTCTTTCTCCGGAAAGCGCAGGAGCAATCGAATAATGGCGACCCAATCGATGAACGCCAGTTTCGATATCCCGGTCCCAAGCCGCAATTCAAAGAGACTGCCATTCTCATGTTGGCAGATTCGTGCGAAGCTGCAGCCCGCACGCTCGCGCATCCTGACCCGGAAAGCATTCGCGCGATCGTGGTGAAAATTTTCGACGCTATTATCAGCGACGGCCAACTCGATGAATGCGGGCTTACCCTGCGGGAGCTGAAGCAGATTCGCGAGGCAATAATCAGTTCGCTGGTAGCGATCTATCACGTTCGGATCGACTATCCCGGCTTCAATATTCCGCCGCTGACAAGTTCTTTACCCGGCTCCGAAACTCCCGTTGAAACTCGTGGCGTTGTTTATGAAAAGGCTGCGGACATTCCCATCAACAAGGCCGGCGAGGTGGAAGACGAGGCAATCCCGAGGGTGAATCCCGATGATGCTGACAGCTAAAACTTAGGTCGTAGTTTTTGGTAGGTCATCGATAGTTCTTCAGACAGGACGCGCGTCTCAGCAACGGTCGTCATAAAATTTGTATCACCCGACCAGCGCGGCATGATGTGCAGATGAATGTGATCGGCGACGCCCGCGCCGGCCGATTTTCCGAGATTCATTCCCAGGTTAAATCCATCCGGCCGGTAAATCTCGCGCAGCGCCGCCTGGCAACGCTTGGCCAGATCCATCATTTCATCACTGACTGCTTTTGAAGCCGCGTCCAACTCTCCGAGGTGCGCAAAGGGCGCGACCATCAGGTGACCGGTAATGTAAGGATAACGATTCAGGATGACGAAGTTGTGTTCAGCGCGATACAGAACGTAGTTCTCTTTGTCTTTGTCCGGATCTTGTTGCGCCAGGCAAAAAATGCAAACAGCTTTCTCAGACATGTCGGTTTCAGCAGCGATGTAAGCGTAGCGCCAGGGACTCCAGATCCTTTCCACGGTTCGACGTAAGAAGGCGAGCTAAACAGAGGCGGGATTGAATCCGTCGTTTATCGAATGAGTTGACGGTTCGGCGGCATTGTTTTCGTTAATCAACTCTTTGAGTTCCTTGCCAGGTTTGAAATAGGGAACACGCTTGGCCGGAATGCTTACCGCCTCTCCGGTCTTGGGGTTGCGACCCCGACGCGCGCCGCGCTCGCGCACGCGAAAGCTGCCAAAGCCGCGCAGCTCGATTTTTTCGCCCTGGTTCAGACTTTCGATGATGCTTTCGAAGACGATCTCAACCAGCCGTTCGGCATCTTTCTTAGTGAGTTCAGCCGCATTGGCTACATCATCGACAAGTTCAGCTTTAGTCATGTTAACCTCGCTCGATCAAAACCGCTGGGTTCGGAGATCGCGACGGCGGAGAAGCGCCAGTACATTAGCAAAACGCTGCGACCGCAGCAAATTCTTATTGCGGATCGAAGTTAAAAGGAGCGAATGCCGACTAGTCCTCGTTCGCTTCGTCTGCACTCGCCTTTGCGGTATTTCCAAAATCTGCAAGTTCACCAAGAGAGGCCATGCCTCCTCCGGCTTCTGACGTGTAAACTTTGGTTTCGACGACGGGTTCGTCGTGGCCAACGGCACGCGCTGACAGTCCGATTTTCTTATTTTCAGAATCTATGCGCAGGATTTTGAACTCCATTTCCTGGCCGAGCTGTACGGCGTCTTCGGGTTTGCCCACGCGCTCCTCGGATAATTCTGAAATATGACAGAGGCCCTCGAGGTTATCGCCGAGTTCGACGAACGCTCCAAAGCTGGCAAATCTCGCGATTTTGCCTTTCACCACGTCACCGGGCTTATGGACGGCCACAAAACTCTCCCAGGCGTTTGGCTCGAGGTCTTTGATCGACAATGACATTCGGCGGTTCTCGGCATCGAGACCGGTAATGACCGCGTCGACCTCCTGTCCCTTCTTCAGCACCTCACCGGGATGTTTAATGCGGCGGGACCATGAAATGTCAGAGACATGGACCAGCCCGTCAACGCCGTCTTCAATCTCAATAAAAGCGCCAAAGTCAGTCAGATTGCGGACTCGACCATGAACGCGCGAGCCAACCTGGTAGCGTTCATTAAGGCTGCGCCAGGGATTGTCCTGAACCTGCTTCATACCCAGGCTGATCCGCCGCGACTTGGCATCAACGCCGAGAACTTCAACCTCAACGGTGTCGCCCGGCCCGACGATTTTGCTGGGGTGCTTAACTCGTTTGGACCAGCTCATTTCGGAAACGTGGACCAAACCCTCAACGCCGGATTCAAGTTCCACGAAGGCGCCGTAGTCAGTGACGCTAACGACTTTACCTGTCAAACGCGACCCGACGGGAAAACGTTCCTCGATCGTTTCCCAGGGATCGGGCAACAACTGCTTGTAACCCAGCGAAACGCGTTCCCGGTCGCGATCGAATTTCAGGACCTTAACCTGGACGTTATCGCCAACCTTGAAAAGTTCGGCTGGATTCTGCAAGCGCCCCCACGACATGTCGGTCACATGCAGCAAGCCATCCAATCCCCCAAGATCAACGAACGCGCCGTAATCAGTCAGGTTTTTAATCTGGCCTTCGATAATAATGTCTTCCTCGATCTGGCCGAGCGTCTCACCCTTCTTGCCGGCGTTTTGCTCTTCAAGCACGGCTTTGCGCGACAGCACGACGTTCGAACGCTTGCGATTCAGTTTTATTACTCTGGCGTCTATTTCTTTGCCGCGTAACGAGTCGAGGTTTCGTAATGGTCGCGAGTCAACCTGTGAACCAGGTAGAAAGGCAGCTATGCCATCGATGTCGACGCGCAACCCGCCTTTAATACGCTCAATTACTCGCCCCTTGATTGAGGTGCCTTCCTCGTAAGCTTTTTCAAGCGCGTCCCAGGCCCGCAGCCTCACCGCGTCAGCGCGGGAAAGCAGCGGAAATCCTTCGCTGGTTTCCATGTGCTTGATTAGGACGTCCACCACATCGCCCCGCTTGACCGTAAGCTGGTCGTCCTCCATGAATTCGGCTTGATTAACCAGGCCTTCAGATTTATAGCCGAAATCGATAACGACGCCCCGCTCGGTGATTCCTACCACGGTGCCCTGGACGACTTCGCCTTCCTGAAACCCAGCCTGTTCCTGCTCGAATTTATCAAGCAAGCTGCCAAAGTCCTCGCCGGACGGACGTGGTTCGTCATCCTCTTCTTCGCGTTGTCTGGCAACGGCGGCGGAACTGCCGTTTGCGGCCTTTGCGGGCGCGGCCGTGGCAGTTGATTTGTTTGGTTCGTTTTGTTCCGGTGATTCACCGGATTGTTGATAATTCGTTTCGCCGCTAATCGGCTGTGTTTCTTCGGTGGACATGCACACTCCTGAATCGACATTCACGCAAGCCGCAAGGGCTGGCGTACCGACAGCGAATCACTCACCGAGAGATTTAAGAGCCTTTTGCTCGGGCGCTCGGGCGGCGTTTATTCGATGCCAGCCGGATTGAAAGTGTGCGAGGATGCGAGCTTAGAGGAGTTGGAAGAAGGTTTTAAGTTTCCGCGACGCCCGTAGTCTCACCACTTGGTCCGACTATCACCGATCGCATGATCGGATGCTTCGGAATTTACACGTCGCTGTATTCGAGTGTCAAGGCCAGAGACGATTCACGAGCGGAAATAAAGGTAATGATTCATTATTGTTGAATTGCATTGGCAGACGCTTCCCCGTTACGCGGCACGACGTAAACGCCGGCGGAATGCGACCCGACAAGCAAAGTGTTTTGCGTTTGGGTGTCGAACGCCAGGGCCCAGATTCTCATGCTCGGTAGATGCTGATCGCGTGAATCAATCCGAGTCCAGGTCGCGCCCGCGTCCCCGGAGCGATAGACACCGCCACCGACTTCCCCGCGTTGGTATGCGTTCCCGACAAAGAGCTCGTCAGTATTACGCGGATTAACCAGGATGCTCGTGAAATCGCCAAACGGGAGGTTGCCGCCACGACGGGCCCAATGCTCTCCGCCATCATGCGATGAATAGAATGCCTGCCTGGTGCCAACATAGACGAATGCCGCGCGCTGTGGATCCTGCGCGATTACATTGACCGGAGCGTTCGTGGGAATGCCGCTAAGCTGTTGCCACGTGTCTCCGCCATCACGCGACACCAGCACCCCGCTGAGGGCGGTTCCGACCCAGATCAGGGACGGGTTCCGGGCGGAGGTTGAGACACTCGTGGTGTGCAGATCGATGTCCTTTCCGTATGACAAACGATCCCATCCCTGGGCCAGGTCGAAGGTTCGATAAAGGCCGCCATTTGTCGCCGCCAACATCCCCAGGCGGCCGGTGCTATCCGTGAAATGCACCAACACGTTCACGGGATCCGAAATGACGGGCACGTGCGGCGCCGAGAGAGCGCCCGAAGCACTGTCGATACCAAGGGCGGCGAGCGTAGAATCGTCTAGCTGTCCGGTAACTGTCAGAAAACGATCCGTTTGAAAGCGCTTGATCGCCGTCACTGTACGCGGTCCGACATGTCCATCTGCCGCGCCGATTTCATAACCGGCCCGGTCCAGCGCCTCCTGAGCGCGCTTAACTATTTCATCCGAAACCTGCGGCCGGGTTACGGGCGCAACCGGTTCCTGCGGCGCCGGCCGCTGAGCCGCTGCATCCCGTGTCTGCGCTGCGGTACTGCGCTGCTTTGAGCGAGCGATTGGGCGTTTGCGTTTTGGCGCGACAGGCTTCGGCGCGGTCAATGGCGCCCATGAAGTTCCGCGATCCATCGAGCGATAAATGCCAAGGTTCGTGCCGAGATAGAGCACGTTGGCGTCCCGCTCGTCCTGTAGAATCGAGTAGCCTATCAAACGTGGCGGCATATTGTGCATCGCCGGCTGCCAGGTAAAACCGCCATCGTTACTAACGAAAAAGAAACCGCCTCCGGTGGCCGTGTTAATCGTCGTCGCATAGATGCGATTAGGCACTACGTGATCTGCCATGATTGAGTTTACGAACCGGCCGCTGTAACCGCCGTTCGTCGGGACGAAATTCTTTCCCGCATCATACGAAACCATTACCCCGTAATTATTTGTGCCGATGAAAACCGTGTTCGGATTTCGGGGATGCACTGCGATTGAATTGATCTCGATTTGGCGAGATGTGGTGACCATCCAGGTATTGTTGTCGCCGCTCTTGGTTGAAAGCCAAAAGCCTTCGGTCGTTCCCGCGAAAACCAATCCCGGCAGTGACGGATGTTGCAGAATCGCCCGAGTGCGCCGCGACTGTGAAGGTATGCCCTGAACTTTGCGCCAGTTATTACCGCCATCCCGCGTGTCGTAAATACCGCTGCAGGCCGAGGCGATCACATGATCGGGGTTACGAGGGTCGATGTTGATGGCAAAAATATCCGAGTCATCAATCATGCCGGTCTTGATAATTTTCCACGTCTGGCCGCCGTCGGTGCTTTTGTAAGGAAGATACCAGGTGCCGGCGTAGATCACGTTCGCGGTACGAGGATCGATCGCCAGCGACTCGACATCGACGAGCCCGGGCGTACGCGAGGTCGGCAACGCCGTCCAGGTTTCACCGGAGTCAGCAGACCGAAAAATGCCGCTGATAGTTCCGGCCAAAAGGATGTCCGGATTCAGCGATGACTGCGCCAGCGAATGCAGCGCTTCGTTTCTTAGTTCAGGCGATTCGCGCCAGGTAAGCCCCCCGTCTCTCGACTTGAAAAACCCGCCCGGCTCTTTATGCCGGTGGGTTGCCACGTAAAGCACCTTCGGGTCTCGGGGATCGACAATGATGTGATCTACGTACAGCGGCCGGTTGAGGTTGGCAAGCAAGCGCCAATTGCGGGCGCCATCGGTTGAAGTATAAATCTGGCCGTCCAGGGTGCCGAAATAGAAGCGATTCGGATCATTTGGATCGACGACGAGCGCGCGTACATCGCCGCCAGTGGGTCCGGTTATCCGCCAATCCGGATACGAAGGCACCTCACTATTTGCTCTTGCCCGCTCAAAAGGACGAGCTACGTTCCACAGCGACAGAAACGTCAACGCCCCGGCCAGAAAAATGTACCGGGCATTAGACATGATTAACCGATTACGCTTCGGCTGCGATTCATAAAACATTCGTGTTGCTCCAAATATCTGAGTTCCAGTCTGACCGCAATCGGGGCACGTTGCATGCCAGAGGGATTATACATTAGATCACCGGGCTCCCAATATACTTCTTATTGAAGGCCGTCGTGCATGATCGCGAAACCCTGCCTGGCGAGCGTTCACTTCAAAATGAATAGATGTCAAAAAGCGAGACGGGCGATGCTTCACTTGGAAGCATCGCCCGTCTCGGAAGAAGGTCGCGACCTGCGATGTCGCGAGCGTTTTAAATCTTCCGGCTTGCGCTCGGAGGAAGAGTTGTTATTGCTCTTCTTCCTCGCCTCGCCGCCGTCTTGGCCGGTGTCGCACGGCCGGTTTCTTCTTGCATTCCGGACAAGGTGAAACCGCGCCGGTAGTTTCAGGTGTCGGCGCAGGTGCACCTTGCGGGCACACCCACAGCTCAACCTTGAGCTCCGGCATACAGCCACCGTCGATTACCGTGATTCGGCCGGCATCAATACCGCGCGTGTTCACGAGGTAGTCCTTGGCGCGATTGCCTCGAGCCAGGCCCTCGCCTTCACACGAGCCGTACACAATGATGTAGCCCGTTGATGTCGGTTCGTTCTGCAACTGAATTGCGTAGTTGTCCAGACGAGCCTTCTCATCGTTGAACCGGATGTTGCCGTACTCGTCAAACTTCCGACACGCGGCCGGTGGAACACCGACCTGCGTACTGCAGGACGCTGTCCGTGGGCAACTCGGATCAAGTCCACCCAGTTCAACTGTCGCGGTGATCGTCTGACCTCCATGGCCGGTGGTGTCGACAGTGATCGAGGATGTTCCCTGACCACTGCTAATCGTTCCGGCCGAGACTGACCAGTTATATGTTTGCGTACCAGGACCGCCATTAACATTCGCAGTGAAGGTTATCGGACTTCCAACCTGGACGCTGTCCGGGCAACTCACGCTGACCGTCGGACATGGTGGCTTACAAGTCGGACAGGCAGCAACGGTTACTGTGGTTGATGAAAAAGCGATGCAACCACAGCCATCATCAACTTCAACCGTGCTGGTATAGGTACCCGGTGCGACGCCCGCGAGATCCCAGGTTACATTGGGACCGTCCCCGGTGATTCTGCCGCCGGTGGTTGAGTACGTATAGAGAAGCGTGTCGCCATCCGGATCAGATGCCGTCGCAGTCAGCGACACCGACATGCTCGGAGCCGTCGGGCAGTCCCCAACAGTCCCCGGCGGACACGGTAAAGTAATCGATGCCGTTGAAGCGGCCAAACTAACTACCGGTGGCCGATTCGGCAAAACTGCTTCTTCGCGCCGGTTACGATGGCCGGCAAAGAACTGGAGGATAAACCCATTTGGATCATCCGAGAAGCGGAAACCATTCGGGAATCCTGATGCGGTTCTGTTGACGGTAGTCTGACCTGGAATAACAATCGAAACGGGAATGGACGTGCCTGTGCTGGTCGCATTAAATCTGCTCGAGCTCTGTTGGTTCAGGTGTCTGCGATAAGCGATGCCGAATCCCAACCAACGGCGTGGATAGATCTTCACGCCGCCAACGAAATCCAACGGATTGTTATTCAGCGCATTCGGCGTATGTCCAGCGACATAGCGAGTGTCACGAAGTTCAAACACCGGTTGGAAATGTCTGTTTACCGGAAAGTCGACGGCGATACCCGTTAACATTTCATCCGGCATATCCAGTAAAACGTGACCGCTGGGATCCTTCGGATTGCTGTTGTGAATCCAACCGCCATTTACGGAAACGTTTACGTGTTTGCTCAGGCGCCCGGATATGAATCCAATCACGCCGAGATCTCCGAAGCTGCCGCCTGACCCGGCCCCGCGTTGAAGATCCGTAAAGCCGCGTACCGAATTAGCTTTATCATGATGCATTCGGTAGAACGGAATTATTCCGGCTCCCAGCGGATTGTTGGGACCAGTGAAACGAATCTTGGCACCAAAAGTGAAGTCGTCCTCTTCAGAGGTACCATAGGCTCGGCCGAGAAATGGTGCATCCGGCAAATACGATGGCGCAATCGTAAAGGTGGTTGGAATAGTAATTGACAGCGTACCTGGAGTTGGTGGCTGAACCGCGGTCGCCAGAACAATACCAGGAAGAATACCGCCAAATACCGAACCAATACCCGGATAATTAGCTGCCGATCCAAAACTGCCGCCACCTCCCGTTCCCGCTCCCAGGGTCAGGATGAATGCTCCCGCAGGGGTTATAGGGGTGCCAAATATATTGACAAACGTTGAGCCTCCGGCGAACGGAAACTGCACAAACGGCTGGCTACCCGCCGGACGAAATAGCGGACTGGGTAACGGTCCCCCAGTGCCGGAGTTTATCGGCGCCTGCACGATAGCCGGGAATGAAAACGCGATATTTGGCAGGTAGGCGCCCGACAAGTTTCTTAGACTGTTCGCCTTTATTCCCCGCCACGCATTAACCTTAAAAAACAGTTCAATGTGATCGTTCAGCCCGATGTTGAAACTAGCCGGAACGTCTACAATGTCCACATCACCCGGATCGCGGTCGTAATTGCTATACGCGATACTGAATGTGAATTCACCGCGGCGTATCGTGTCGCCGTCATAGACCGTAAATAGCCCGGTAGGTCCCCCGACCGGCCCGCCCGTCCCTACTGCCGGTGATTGGTTCCTCGGATCTGTTTCCGATCGAAGTGTCTGACCAAGCGCTACAGCGCACAGCATGAAAGTAGCGAGGGCACAAAAAAGCACTTTCTTTGCGAATCTCATCGCGATCCTCCTGCGACAATGAGTAAAAGTTTCCACGCCCGAATCTTTTCGCCGAATCGCCTGACTCTAACAGTCGTCCAAGCCCTGGCGATAGGTTCGTGGCGCTCTAAACTACAAGCGTAAAACCAAACGGTTGCAGACTTCTTGAACTAAGAAATGTTCAGGTGAAAGTCATGCTAAGATTTAGGAGACTTCGTCTCCCGTCTTTGTCAATCAACCCGTGCTCCCTCGAAAGACAGGGCACCCAGTGTTAAGCGACAGTCAGCACACGCAAGCCCGATTCGTAGTAGATGGTTCCTGGTTCTTGCGGGTACAAACTGCCGGGAAGCCTACCACTACCAAACCTCGAAATCAATACTTTTTCACGACCTGGGACCAAATTGTTTATGTTTTTTCAGTCACATGGTGGCCAGTTCTCGGCGAGCGGGGCTGAAGTCAGCCGACCAGTCTCACCAATGAAAAAAGCCCAGTTGGACCACGATGAGGTTCCCTGGTCACGCATAAATGCCACGCATCCTGGTGTCGTAAGCGACCCGGTCGATTGCCAGCATGTAGGCCGCGGTGCGCGTATCGACGGAATGCGAATCAGCATACCGGCAAAGATCATTGAAGCTTGCGACCATCGAATCCTGAAGCCTCTCGTTGACGACGCTTTCACGCCAGAAATAACCCATTCGATCCTGTACCCATTCGAAATATGACACGGTGACGCCGCCCGCGTTCGCCAGAATGTCCGGAATGACGAAGATACCTTTCCGATAAAGAATCTCGTCCGCGGCGGCGGTCGTCGGTCCATTTGCCCCTTCGGCCAGGACCTTGCATTTTATTTTCTCGGCATTATGCGAAGTGATTTGGTTCTCTGTAGCCGCCGGCAGCAGCACGTCGCAATCAAGTTCAAGCAATTCGCTGTTCCCAATCCCTTCTGCGCCCTCAAAACCTTCAAAGGAACGCGTGGTCTGCAGATGCTTCAGGGCAGCCTTCATGTCGAGCCCGTTTGCGTTGTAGATCCCGCCATGAACATCAGATATTCCGACTACTTTGTAATTGGCTTCATGCAAGAGCAGCGCTGCTATTCCACCTACATTACCGCTTCCCTGCACCACCACCCGCGTAGTCTCGGGAGTCATCTTGAATCGTTTCACTGCTTCATTGATGACAAAAAGCAATCCTCTACCCGTCGCTTCGCGGCGGCCTCTCGACCCTCCGAGGTCGATTGGCTTGCCGGTGACTACCGCGTTAACCGTGTGGCGCGCGTGCATCGAGTACGTATCCATAATCCAGGCCATCGTCTGCTCGTCGGTGTTCATGTCAGGAGCCGGAACGTCTTTCTCGGGTCCGATGAAATCCAGCAACTCGGATGCATATCGTCTGGTCATTCTTTCCAGCTCGCCCATTGACATCTGAGCCGGATCACAAATGATCCCTCCCTTGGCGCCGCCGAACGGAACATTCACCACCGCGCATTTCCAGGTCATCCAGGCGGCCAGCGCGCGCACTTCATCAAGCGACACGTCAGGCGAATATCGAATACCGCCTTTGGCCGGTCCGCGCGCAAAATTGTGCTGCACGCGAAAACCTTCAAAGACCTGAATGCGGCCGGAATCCATTCGCGTGGGGATATAAACCTTCAGCTCGCGGTTCGGCACGCGCATCACGGCGTACAAATCGGGATCGAGTGAAAGCAATTGCGCCGCGCGATCGAATCGCGACATCATCGATTCGAAAGGGTTGTCTTCCTTGATCTCCCTGATGTCATCAACCATGGCTGTCGACATGGATGCTCTCCTTCTACTTTAGAACTTCGTTCATCGCGCCGCTGCGATAACCGTGCAGATCGAGCGTCACGTAGTGAAATCCAAGTTCGCGGAATCGCCGGGCGAGTTTGCCAATCATTTCCTGGTCGAGCACGCGGCCAAATTCCTCGGGGGCGATCTCCAGCCGCACCAGCTTGTCGTGATGGCGCACGCGAAATTCGCGAAAACCAAATTCCCGAAGAATCTCCTCTCCGCGATCCACGGTGCGCAGTCGCTCAATGGTGACGGTCGTGCCATAGGCGATGCGCGAAGACAAGCATGGGCTCGCCGGTTTGTCCCATGTGGGTAATCCGGCGGCACAACTTAACGCGCGTACCTCGTTCTTGTTCATATTCACTTCAATCAATGGACTTCGGATGCCGGATTCCCTCGACGCCTTCCGGCCCGGCCGGTAATCTCCAAGGTCGTCTGTGGTCGAACCATCCACGATGAAGGCGCAATCATTTTCCGATGCAATCGGCTTAAGCTTTGTGTAGAGCTCGTGCTTGCAGTAATAGCAGCGGTCAACCCCGTTCGCCACGTAGCGCGCGTCGTTCACTTCGTTGGTTTCGATTATCTGATGCCGAAATCGAAACTCCTTCGCGATTCGCACAATTTCTGAGCGTTGGTAAGCAGGAAGACTCGGGGATTCCCCTGTCACACATAGGGCTCGGTTACCAAGTTCCGCAGTAGCAAGATAAGCGACATAGGTGCTATCTACTCCACCTGAAAAGGCGACGAGCACTGAGTCCATCGCGCGAAATATTTCGCGCAGGCGCTCCTTCTTTGCCTCGGCAACTCGTGAAATGGTCAATTTGCCGGCGTCATCTCCTGAAGACGAGCGCATCTCGACAGGCTCACTCTCGGCTCCAACCCACTCGCCTGGTATTTGTGACACTTGAATCCTCCGACTGGGCTACTCAGTGAAAATAGCGCCACGTCCCGGCTTTCACGCGGGGCACTCATCTTATTGATCACTCAGGTGAATATATTTCGTGCGAATGTTAACGCATGCCCCAGGCGCACGCAACCGATGTTAACAGAGAATGATGGGATAATACCCCCGCTATCCAACAGAGTATCGTTAACGGCGCGCGTGCGAATTGACGAACCGGACATCTCGCTCACTCTCCATTATTAGCACGCTAGAAGATCAGCTTAACGCCGAGTTGAATGTTACGCGGAAGGTTAGCCTGGCTGGTAATCTTTCCAAACGCGGAACTGGTCGGATCAAGATTAGGATCGTTGAATTGCGGATGATTGAATGCGTTAAGAAACTCGGCGCGCAGTTGCAGCTTGGTTGCTTCGTTAAACGATACGGTTCTGATCACTGAAAGGTCCAGGAGATTGAGTCCATGACCACGAAAGCCTGGCAGATGAGATGGAAGTGTTCTGATGTTGTTGGCTAAACGTATTCGTTGGTCACTGATCTGTTTGGCGGGATCGATCATTCCGTTTGTCTGCACGGCGGCATCTGAAAAATAGAACCCGCTCGTATCAAAGACACGATCAACTCTGCTTCCGTTTATGATCGTTCGCAGCTTGCTGGGATTGCCCGCGAAGAAAACGTTTCCCAGTTCAAGCGGCCGGCCGCTTTGCGCTTGCCAGATGCCTTGTATTTGCCAACCGTTCAGGACAGCTTGTCCGAAGCGCCCGAGCCTCTTTGACCATCCATGTTGCCGATCGAACGGAATCTGCCAGATGCCGCTGACGACCACCCTGTGAGGAGCATCATTTCCCGAGATACGCTTCTCGTATTGCGAATCGGTCGGATTCAAGAACGTGATCAGTTCCAAAAGTTTGGACCATGTATAGCTCGCGAGCAGGGTGTAACCGCGCGAGAATCTTTTTTCGATGCGCAATTGGCCGGAGTGATAGATGCTCGTACCGTCGTCGCGCCGCGTGCGAATGTTCCCGAATTGCGGAAAGGGCCGCAAGAGCTGTTGGCGTTGCGCAGTCGTTCCGTTGAGCTCTGTTCCCGGAGCAAGGCCCAGAAATGGGTTAATTACATTCGCGGTGAGGAAGTCGATCCGTGCTTGATCTCGAATAGAACTGGTAGACAGAAACCGGGCCGGCACCGCGTTCAAGCTGTCGGTAACAGTTGTCAGATCGTAACCACGGTTGCCCACGTAGGCCAACTCGATTAACCACTTTCCTGCCAACTCGCGTTCAACGTCCAGCTCCCAGCGCTGCGATTTCCCATTTTTTCTGGTGACAGGAATAAATTCGACGTCGCGTCCGATGAAACTAGCCAAACCGAGGCTCGACCCAGGTGGTTCGGCCACACCATCCGGAAATGGGTTTGCCAAATTCGCGCGAAATGTCAGTCCATTGTCGAGTGTCGGAACAAGATTCGTCGATTGCGAGAAGGTGGCCTGTTGCACGCCATCAATTAAGAAGGGCACCGAATAAACGGACCATCCGCCGCGGAGCACCATTCTATTACCAATCTGAAGAGCGAAGCCCAGGCGAGGCTGGACATTATTCCGGTCAGCTCTCCAAAACCCTCGGTGGTCCGGACTCGCAAAAAGCAAACCGCCTCGCACCTGAAAATTGTCGGGCGAAACTTCCGGAATCGGATTGGCGGCGTATGCAGCTCGCGCCGCCGTTTCGATTGGATTTGGAGTTGTCTGATCAAAACCGCGCAGGTTGCGGTTGAATCGCTCGGTAGTTCCGCCTTCGTGTTCGTATCTCAGGCCCAAATTCAGCGTCAGTTTTTTCGTTATTTTCCAATCGTCCTGAAAAAATATTGCCTGATAGCGGGTCTGATTCGATCGCGTTGCGTTGCGGTCTATCGAGCCACCGGTCGGCTGGCCCAACAGAACAGCAGCGAGTTCCTGGCCGATTGGCGCCGGCGCCGAGTTGTCGAACGGTCCCCGGGTGAAATCTGAGCCAAAGACATATCTTCCCGCTGCGTCACCTGAGTCTGAGGCGTCCTCGCGAAATATGCGACCGTCGTAACCAAGCCGAAGCAATTGCCCACCGCTCACTCGAGTAAGCGTCGGCTGCAATGAATAAATGTCGTCGACGAAGACACTCCCCAAACTGTCGCCGATCGGGGAAAAATCCCCGATGTCGAACCTCGGCAGGTAAGAAGCATTCCGAAAGAGCGCGACGGTAGGCGGCGAAAAACCCAGCGCTGCCGGATTGAAGGCTCCCTCGTGCAACCGAATGGTCGGAGACTTGAAACGCGTAACGCCAACTCGCAGGTTGAACATGGTCGTCGGCGACACAGTATAAACATGATCATAAGTCGCGCCGTTGTTCTTGCGAAATAGGAAGGTTCCGGTCGGCGCGATGCCATTTACCAACCCGGTCCAGTTGCCGCGCGACTCGCGACGACTATTGCGGGTGTAGTGGAAAAATGAGTTGTGCCTTTCATTAAACTTAATATCCACGCGGACGGTTTCGGAATCGAAAGTGTCGCGGCGCGGGCTGGAGCTAATGAAGTTGTTTCGCCCTTGAGCATCACCTGGTTGATTCGGAAGCGGATAGAATCCGAGGTAGGCTTTGCCAATCGAACTGATGCGGCTCGGCAGGATAATATTATTCTGAAAGGCTGTCCGCTCGATTCGGTTACCGACGCGCTGGGCAGTAAGGGGATCGAAGATGCTTATTCCCAGCGGCAGCAAGGCTGAGAAATCACCGTTGCGTTCTGCCAGGGAGGGTACGGTAAAGAGTCCGGGCTCTGGAAATGCATCTTTGAGACCTTCGAAGGCAAAGAAAAAGAATGCCCGGTTCTTTCCGCTAAAGATCCGGCGGCCTGCTTCGCCAAAGCGAGGCAGCATTATTGGACCACCAATCGTTGCTCCGTAACGGTTGTAACGAAGAGCATCGCGTGGGCGGCCGGCCCGGTTCAGGAAGAAATCGTTCCCGGATAACACATCGTTGCGAATAAACTCATAGGCTGTTCCATGAAGCTTGTTAGTCCCATTCTTTAGCGTCACATCTATGACTGCTCCTGCTGTGTGGCCTTCCTGCGCATCGAAACTTGTCGTCACGACTTTAAACTCCTGGACCGCATCGGCCGGCGGGACAAAAGCAACTCGCGGTTCTTTGCCTTCTGTGTTTGGTGTGCCATCCAGTGTGAATTCGTTTCCGCTCGGCGCTCCTGCCGCGACGACCGAAGAAGTGCCAAGGTTGTCGAAAGGACGAGAGAATTTAAGATCGCCGGTGTAGATAATGCCGGGAGCGAGCCGGGAGAGCACGAATGGATTGCCATCAGAAAGCGGGAGGTCCGCGATACGCTCCCGGTCAATTACCTGACCCGCAGAAGCTGACGCGGACTCGAGTAGTGGCGCCGAGTTCGTGACATTAACAATCTCACGTAACTCGCCCACTTCCAGACTGAAATCAACTGCCAGCTTGTCACCAACGCGCACCTCGACCCCTCGGCGCAGAATCTTCTTGAATCCGACGGCCTCGATCGTGATGTCATAGACGCCGGGGTTTACAAATGGTATCGCGTAGTATCCACTTTCATCCGTCGCGAACACGATCGAAACGTTGGTGGTCCGGCTGGTTAACATCACCCGAGCGCCAGGCACGCCCGCGCCGGCCGGATCAAGCACTTTGCCAGTGACCGAGCCGCGAAATCCCTGAGCCGAAGTCACGACGGGGAACAACACAATGCAGACCACCATCATGTGCGCGAATTTTCGGGCTGCTCGAAGTCGCCGTCTGGAGACTCCCGCTTCCGGCTGAGTATCCAGTGTTGTTTTGTTGTCCTGCCGCATAGATTTATTGGCAACCAAGGAAGGGGCAAAACCGATCAGGAAAGGTTAACTGGAACAACGGCTCGACGCGATCACTGTCAGCTCGAGTTCAAAGGAATCTTTAAGCCAGCCCCCGGAAATTCTCTGGAGGCGTTTCGTCATGGGCCTACCTATTATCACTTGGCGGATCAGGAAGCAAGCCTAATGCGCTGCAGCCAGTCCTGGAAACGCGAGTCCGAACGAATGCTGTCGAGGCGGGGATCAACTTTGAGATGGATAAAGTTCTCGTCGCGTTCATTGTAGGCCTTCTCGAGCCACGCGAACGCTTCGTCTTTTTCGTCGAGGGCAACATAGATCAAAGCAACCGAATACGGCGAGCCATATCGTTGTGAGATGCTGATGCGGTTCAACTGATCGAGTATTCTCGCGGCCTCGTTCTTCTGTCCGGCCAATGCATAGGCATGGCCCAGGGCCCCCAGCATTTCAGGTTTTCCTTCAAACGATCCCGTCGTCTTCGACAACTCCACAGCCCTTTGAAAAGCCGTGATCGCTTCGCGATACATCCTTTTCTGTTCGTAAGCCAGCCCGAGGCTCCACTGGGTATCGGCATAAGTTTGATCCTTGGCGAGCGCCGCCTGTAGGTTTTGGATCGCTTCGTCGTATCGGCGGGCCCAGTACATAGCGCGCGCCAGTCCCGTGGCAATCGAGAGTGAAAGTGGATCCAGCTCCTGCGCGATGGTTCGTTCACTAATCGATTCATCATGGCGGCCCATCTCAGACAGATACACGCCATACCATTGATGGGCAGTTGCATAACCCGGATTGATCTTGATTGCCTGCTTGAATTCAGTCTCAGCGCCGGTCCAGTCCCATTCGTAAGAGAGCTTTATCTTTGCCAGCGACGTATGCGCTTCAGCCAGGTTGTTGTCGATGGCCAGCGCCTTCCGGGCCGCATCAGTGGCGATGGGCATCGCTTCTTTAGGCGGCAGTTGCATGACGTTCCCAAGAACATAACAGTCGGCCAGGCCCGTGTAGGCCAGCGCGTACTGGGGATCGATCCTGATAGCTTCCTGGAAATCTTTGATGGCCTCTTTGATATCTTCGGCTCGTCTTTGGTTCCAGTAATAGCGGCCCTTCCAATAGAGTTCATAGGCCCGCGGATCCTGCGTATAGCGTTTGGCAAGTTGGTTCTTTTCTTCGCCTGTGAGCTCTATTTTGAGCCCATCTGATATCTGCTGCGAAATGTCTTCAGGTAAGTTCAAAACATCCGAGACTTTGCGCTTGTATTTCTCTCCCCAGAGCTGTGTCTGGTTCTTGACGTCGACCAGCTCGGTCTGAATGCTCAAGGTATCACCCATCTGAACGACCTTGCCCGTAACTACTGCGCGAACCTTTAACTCGCGGCCGACTGTTTGGGGATCGATTGCTTTTCCTTTGTAGCGAAACACCGAGCTACGGGCGATCACTTTCAGGCTCGGCACGTGGGACAGGCTATTGATGATACTTTCCGTGATTCCATCGCTCAGCCATTCGACATCCGGACCAACGATGTGATTCTGATCGGCATTTGTGTAGGTGAAAGGAAGGACTGCAACTGAGTCTATTGCGGCATTTTCTTTCGCGAAATAAAAATAAGCCGCGATCGTGATTCCGATCAAAACAACGAATGCGCCTATTTGCGTAACCCGTCTGCGGTACCCAGGATAGACTGCCAGGGTTTTCGAGGCCTTCGTTGAATCCGCTTGCTGGACGTCTGCGGTTACTGGCGCCGGCATCGTCGCGGTCGGCGCGTCGGGTTTCTGGTGGAGGTCTATCCGATTCGGTCGCTCAAGTTGGAGCTCGAAATCCAATTCCTGTCTCAGCTTCCTTAAGTCGTCGATCAGTTGATCGGCTCTCTCATATCGATCGTCCCTGTCTTTGGCGAGTGCGCGGCTGACGATCTCCTGTAAACCGAGCGGGACGTCAGGCGCATAGTCCACCAGCGGAGCCGGTTCCTCTTTGAGGATCGAAGCCACGACGTCACTGTTAGTCGAGCCCTCGAAGGGCAACTTGTGCGCGACCATTTCATAGAGCACGACACCGAGACTAAAAATGTCTGTTCTGCCGTCCACTTTTTGTCCGCGCGCTTGCTCGGGCGACATGTAGCGCGCGGTGCCAATAATGGTTCCGATTTCCGTGTTGACTAACGTTGAGGCTTCCGAGCTCGTGGTATGTTGCTCGGTCGGCCTGGCCAGTCCGAAGTCCAGGACTTTCACATAGCCATCCGTGCGCAACATGATGTTCTCAGGCTTGATGTCGCGATGCACTATGCCCGCCCGGTGCGCTGCGTCAAGTGCACTGCCAACCTGGAGCGCGATCCCAATCGCCTCCCCTGCACTGATGCGCGCGCTCGAAAGACGCTGGCGCAGTGTCATTCCATCAATGAACTCGGTGACTATGAAGGGTGTGGGGCCTTCAGTCTTGATTTCATGGATGGTGATAATGTTGGGATGATTCAACCCGGATGCGGCCCGGGCCTCTTGAATGAAGCGGCGAATTCGCATCCGATCGGAAACAAACTTCTCTGGCAGTATTTTGATCGCGAGCATGCGCCCGAGTTCCGTATCGATGGCCTCATAAACTTCTCCCATTCCGCCCGTTCCAATATGCGAGCGAATTTCGTACCGGCCAAGGCGAGTTCCCGGAGCAAGGGTCATGTCTGTCGTCTAATTTGCCAGGGCGTTTTTAAGCGAAGTTTAGTCTAGTACACGGCCTTGAAAAGTCAACGGAGATTGATTTTATAGGTTTTCCCATCGCGAATGGCGCAACGCAAGTGTGCATGCTAACATCGAAGCACGGCTGCGGGAGGTACTCCCAAATACATCACTTTAAGCACGACAAGCACGATGCTTTTCTTGTCTCCAAATTGCCGACTGACGTTCTTCGCGGTTGGTCTTTCGTTAATCCTGATCTGTTTCTCGCCATCTCTTGCTCAAATCGATGACATCACCGGTGAGAGTGATCCGATCAAACTTTTCGAGCGCGGACAAAGCGCGCACGCCAAAGGCGATCTGGAACGCGCGATTGCTTTCTATGAAGCAGCGATCAAATTGCGCCCTGAATTTCCTGAAGCCGAGTATCAGCGCGGAATTGCGCTAATCACCCTGGCTCGTCCTGCCGAAGCCGAGAAGGCATTACGGCGCGCGATAGAGTTGCGCAAAGACTGGCCCCTGCCTTACACGGCGCTCGCGAATGTCCTGGTCCGATCCAATCACGACAAAGAAGCTGAGTCGCTGCTGCGACGCGCATTGGAATTGGGCGCCAAAGACTACCTGACACTCGATGCGCTGGCTGCGATCCGTTTGCGCGCCAATGATAAAAGCGAGGCCTTGTCTCTCGCCACGCGCGCTACCGCCGATGCGGATCCAGCCGCGTCAGCATGGGCGCTTCGCGCCTTTATCGAGCGCGAGGCAGGAGACAACACCGCGGCCATGAACAGTGTCGAGCAGGCCCTTTCAATAGACTCCAAAAATGTCAGCGCCCTGGAAACGCGCGCGGAATTGCGGGCCGGCGCCGGCGATTACAATCACGCGATTGAAGACCTGAGGGCCGCCGAGTCAATCAAACCTGACGACCAACAGATCTCAATCAGGTTGGCGAAGCTGTACGAACTCAATAATCAACCACAGGAAGCTCGTCGCATTTATTCGCGCCTGGGTTATGAAACTCCCATCGCCGCCACGTCGCAGGCTCCGGCGCACACTGACGGAACTATCAACGTCTCGGGGAGGCCCGATGAGATTTCGGCAGCTAATAATGACGACCCGAAAATCGCGCAGCCGGCGCTGGAAAAACTGATCCTAAAGAATCCGAAGAATGCCGCGCTGCTCGGCCGGCTGGGTGAAGTAACCCGCACCAGCGATCCGCAAAAGAGCCTCGAAAGCTTCGCAGCCGCGAACAAGATGGATTCCGCGAATCCAAAGTATGCAATTGGCTATGCCGCGGCCCTGATTCAAACACGGCGCTTCGCCGAGGCCGTGCCCATCCTCCGGCTGGCGGTCACAAGGGCCCCCAATGAATATTCTGCGCATGCGAATCTGGCGACTGCCTTGTTCGAACTCAAACAGTATGCCCAGGCTCTGCCAGAGTTCGAATGGATGACCGGCGCCCAACCGGATCGTGCGGCAACGTATTTTTATATTGCTATCGCCCACGATAATCTCGGAGAATACCAGCAGGCCCTGGACGCGTACGAAAAATTTCTGGCCCATGCGAATGCGGCAAAGAACCAGCTCGAGATTGAAAAGGTAAATCTTCGCCTTCCCAAGTTACGCGATCAGATCAAACGCGGTCAGGGAGTTAAACCGAAGAAGCCTTGATTTTCAAGACCTGGTAATCGCGTAAGAGAAAGGATTCGGTGCCTTCATTACGGCAAGATTCAGTCAGGCTTCTCCGGCGAATGTTCTGCGCGCCGGTTCTTTGTCTGGTTTGCTACCTGCCGATCGAGGCGCAGTGGCTGCAACCGCATAGCCCTCAAATGCCGGCGCCCCCACCAATGAAGTTTGTTTCGCGCGACGAGCACACCCAGATGGATGGCGCCGCAGATACAAAGACGCGCACGCGGCTCGCGATCGACCTGGCCGCTGAGCATTTGCATCAGGCCGAGCAATTCACCGCCCAAAAGAAATACGAATCGGCGTCGGAAGAACTCGGCCGTTACATGGGTTTGATTAATTACACCCTTCGGTTTCTGGGCAGAATGAATTCAGATAAAGGCAAGACGCGCGATCTTTATCGCTTTATTGACATCGCCTTGCGTGGTCATCTTCCAAGACTGGCGGTAATGCGACGCTCAACTCCGGCGGAATACGGAATCAATCTCAAAGACGCCGAGGACTATGTGCGCAATGCTCGGTCTGATGCGCTGGATTCTTTTTACGGAAACACTGTCTTGAAAGAACCGGAAAAGCAAACCGAAAAGGCGACCAAGGATCCCACCTCGGGTCGGGACACCAAACATCCATGATTCAATCTCGGCCCTTCTCGAGCTCTCTAAAGACTATTCCCGGGCGGCGATTTTGTTCGCGACGGAAACGACGCGCGCTGATAACGATGGTGACTGTCTTTGTCGTCACAGCAACGTTTCCAACTCGAGCGCAAAATGGCAACCGCGATCATCTCAGTCCGCAGGAAAGCGACATTGTGCGCGACACAAGGGAGTTGGATAACCGAATCGACGTGCTGATCAAGATGGCTGAAAGACGTTTCGCCGTCATCAATGGCACACCCGATCCAGTGGCCAAAGGATCAACGGCCACAAAGTCAAAAAAGAAAAAGGCTGAAGACGAAATTGATTGGGGCGATCCGCCAAAAGGGACCAGAGCTGAGCTGCTTGATGATGTTGCGGGAATACTGGATGAAGCCATCACAAATATCGATGACGTAAGCCGGCGCGATGAGAAAAATCCTCTAATCGGCAAGGCACTACGCAAACTGGCCGGCGCGACAAAAGGCTTTGCCGGCCAAATGGTTAAGTTGCGCGATCAGGTGAAGAACGAGGATGAATTGGCGGCTATTGAACGGACCGCAGATTTGGTGCAACAGATTATTGACGCTTCGGCGAAAGCGCCGGCCCTGCCCAGCGAAGATTCAAGTCAAAAGAAAAAGAAGCCATAAGTCCTCTGCTTCTGCCTTCTGCTTTCTACCTTCTGCCTTCTACCTTTTAGCTTTACACCCTCCCACACGGTCGGGTTTCCGCCTTTTGCTTTCTCATTAGCACCTGGCTTCAGCCAGGTGTATGTGGCGCGGACACGAACCGCGAAACCGTTTCAACGGTTTCATTCATCAATCCAATTCAACCCATATTTCTTTACAAATACCTCGAACTCCTGGACGAAGCTTTTCTTGCGATGGTGCTCTTCCTGATGGGCGACGTATGCAGCCACCCGATCGACGTGCGAATGAGAAACGGAAAATGCTCCGTAACCGCGGCCCCAGGAGAATTTCCCTCGCAGTAATCGATTCTCATTTATCCAATGAGAAGAACTTCCTTTGAACAGCTGCACGACTTCTTCAATCGATTTGCCGGTCGGCAGATCGATCAATGTATGCACATGATCGGCGTTGAAATAGTTAATCTTCAGATAGATATTCTTTTCGAGAGCATACTTGCTCAAGAAGCGAGAGGCTTTGACAGCCGCAGGCTTGGTTAACATTGGCTCTCGGTCAAGAGTCGTCCAGATGAGGTGAAGCCAACAGCGGGAGTAAGAGTGTATTGACATGGCGTGGGAGCCCTTTCAGTTGATGAAACCGTTGAAACGGTTTTAGGATTCGTCTTTATCATGAAACACCTCGCTGAAGCGAGGTGCTAATGAGAGGAGTTCCAGGTTCTTCTCGCGACGCGGACTATGAATATTTCGCCCCTGACGGAGGGATGACAATGTGCTCTGCTTTACCAAGGTCAATATGGAGTGGGCAAATCAATTACCGCATTCAGCGTTGCTGTGCGTAATCACCGAACTGAATCGCTGCTGGTATTCGCTCGAGGTGATGAAGGCGCAGACCATCCCGCGATAGTTGCCGACCTCCCGATTGCTGATTACATTCAGCCAGA
>WNGQ01000440.1_pt1 | contig 99082 bp, 90 predicted proteins | sample 5407661 | NCBI WGS metagenome assembly WNGQ01 (sample SAMN13153382, study PRJNA577476) | soil metagenome | isolation source: 60 cm soil or saprolite under Garry oak tree replicate 2 | place: USA:California | collected 2016-06-15
GAGCTTGAAGGCGTCCAGCATCGAGGTGTTGCGCTCGGCGACCTGCAGCAGCCGGTCGTTGGGGATGATGATGAGGGTGTCGACCTCTTGCTTGAGCGCCTCGATGCCCTTGTCGGCCTGGCCCGAGCGGCGCCGGCCCTCGAACGAGAACGGCCGCGTCACCACCCCGATGGTGAGGGCGCCCTGGGCCTTGGACAGGCGGGCCACCACGGGCGCGCCGCCGGTGCCAGTGCCGCCGCCCTCACCGGCGGTGACGAACACCATGTCCGCGCCCTTGAGGACCTCCTCCAGCTCCTCGGCGTGGTCTTCGGCCGCCTGGCGGCCGACGTCAGGGTTCGACCCGGCGCCGAGCCCGCGGGTCAGCTCGCGGCCCACGTCCAGCTTGACGTCGGCGTCCGAGGCGAGCAGCGCCTGCGCGTCGGTGTTCACCGCGATGAACTCGACGCCCTTCAGGCTCGCCTCGATCATGCGGTTGACGGCGTTGACGCCACCGCCGCCGATCCCGACCACTTTGATCACGGCCAGATAGTTCTGCGGCGCCGCCATCATCTAAGCAACCTCCTTCGCCGTTGCGGCCTCCGCAATGGCGGTCGTCGTTCCCGCTCAGCCCCGCGGCGCCGCTGGCGCCGATCCACCCCGGCAACCGGCGCAGCCGGTCGTGGAGGCCAGGGAAGCGGGGGGGAAGTTGCCGAGGGCCCCAACCATCGATCCCAAGCCGGAGCTTGTGCCGACGGCTTCAGCCTCAACCTGAGGTCGAACACCATGTCTACCTCGGGTTTTGCGGCACTGTACCGGCGGGTCGGGGGTCGGTCAACCATTACCGAGCACTTCCTTGCTGTTTGCTGGTCGTCGTTTGCACGGTTGGTGTCGCCGGGTTGCGGACGTCGATGTGCACCACCTGCTTTCCCTGCGCCCGGAGTTGCTGCTGGATCAGCAGGACCGCGGCGTCCTTGGCCGCCTGCTGGTCGGCGAGCCCGTAGAGCACCCGCGCGCCCCCGCGGAGCTGGAACTCGAGGCTGTCGATCGAGTGGGCGGTCACCGCCACGACCTGCTGACGCAGTGTCGACGCCATCTGGTCGAGGGCGCGCAGCGCGTTGGCGAGCGGGTTGTTCGGCGCCAGCCGGGTCCCGGGGCGGCTCCCGGCAGGGAGCGGCACGTCCGCCACGTAGGGGAGGCCCGAGGGGCGCTGCCGGACCGCCGCCAGCACGGTGCCGTCGCCCGCGACCAGCCAGTAGCCGCCGCTCCCAGCCGACAGGGCGGCGGTGGGCTGGCGTTCCTGGATCACGATGCGGAGGCCCGACGGGTACTCGCGGGTCACGATGGCGCGAGCGACGCGCGGCAGCGCCTCCAGGCGCCGCTGGATCGCGCCCAGGTCGATCGGCAGGTAGGACTCGCCGAGCCGCACCCCGCTGGCGGCGATCACCTGGTTGCGGGTGAGCGCGGCCTCGCCCTCGACCCGGACGGCTGTCAGGCCGAACAGCGGCGAGCGGGCCAGCTTGACCACCCCGACGGCGAGGCACAGCAGCAGCAGCCCGGCGCCGACTTGGAGGCGGCGGCGGCGCACCCGGGAGGCGACAACCTGGCGGCGCCGCTCGCGGATGCGCCGGTCGGTGAGCAGCCGCCGGGGCCGCGACGGCGCCCGGGTCGAGGGCGAGGCCGGGGTCACCCGGAGTCCTCCGCTGCCGCTGCGGTCCCTGCGGCGGAGGTGAAGTCCCCCACCAGCTGCACCTCGGTGCGCAGGGTGATGCCGAGCTCGTCGCGGGCGCGGCGCATGGTATGGCGGATCAGCGCCAGCACGTCGGCGGCGCGGGCACCGTCGGCGGCGACGATGAAGTTGGCGTGGATCTCGCTGACGCGGGCGCCGCCGTGGCGCTCCCCCTTCAGCCCGAGCAACTCCACCACGCGGCCGGCGGCCATCTCCTCAGGGTTGGCGAAGACGCTGCCGCAGTTAGGCTGGTTGACAGGCTGATTGTCGCGCCGCCAGTGGCGCGCCTCGTCGATCTCGGCGCGGACGTCGGCTTCGGCGGCGGAGGTGAGCACGAAGCGTGCCGCGGTCACCACCGCGTCCGGCGGCAGGCCGGTGCGCCGGTAGCTCATGCCGATGTCGCCCGGCTTCAGGCGCCGCGGGGCGGCGGCAGGATCGGCGAGCGACACCACCTCGGCCCATAGCAGCCAGTCGGCCAGCTCCGAGCCATGGGCACCGGCGTTCATGCGGATGCCGCCGCCGACGCTGCCGGGGATCGCCACCGCGAACGCCAGCCCGCCGAGCGAGGCCGCTGCCGAGCGGGCCGCCAGGCTCGGCAGGGGCGTGGCCGCGCCCGCCTCCAGCTGCTGGCCTTCCACCTCGATGCGGCGGAAATGCTGGCCGAGGTGCAGCACGATGCCGGGCCAGCCAGCGTCGGCGACCAGCATGTTGGAGCCGCGCCCGATGATCAGCAGCGGCAGCCCGGTGGCGCCCAGCGCCTCGCCGAGCGCGGCCAGATCGGCGATCGACTCGGCGCGCAGGAACAGCCGCGCCGGGCCGCCGAGCCGGAAGGTGGTGAGCGGCGCCAGGGGCAGATGCTCACCGAGGCGACCCGGGCAGCGCTCGGCCAGCAGCGCCCGCGCTGCCTCGACCCGAGACGCCTCGACCGGCGCGGGTGGCGGGGGCAGCGGCGGCCAGGCCGTCCCGTTGCTGCTCACCCTTGCCCCTCAGGTTCAGCTTCAGGTTCAGCTTCGTGGTTGACGGCCTCCAGCAGCGGGAGCAGCTCATCGGGCAGGTTGGTGATGTCGCCTGCGCCGAGGGTGAGGACCAGGTCGCCGGGGCGGACCACTGCGGCGACCTGCTTGGCCAGCTCAGTGCGGTCCGGTGCGTACAGCAGCTCCAGGTCGGGGCGGGCGGCACCCGCCGCCACCGCGACCATGGTGCCGTCGACGGCGGGGTCCAGCTCCTCGTTGGCGCCCGGGTACACGTCGGTGACGATCAGCAGGTCCGCGCCGGTGAGCGAGCGGCCGAGCTCGGTGGCGAGCGCCTTGGTCCGGCTATAGCGGTGCGGCTGGAACACCACTACCACCCTTCCCCACATGCCCAGCCGGGCGGTGCGCAGGGTGGCGGCGAGCTTGGTCGGGTGGTGGGCGTAGTCGTCGACGACGGTGATCCCGCCGCACTGGCCACGCAGGTGGAAGCGCCGCGCCATGCCGGCGTAGGCGGCCAGGCCGGCGCGGATGGCCTCGAACGGCACGCCGAGCGCCCGGGTGACCGCGATCGCGCCGAGCGCGTTCAGGACGTTGTGGCGCCCGGGGATGCGCAGCTCGGCCTCGCCGAGGACCGCATCGCCAGCCCGCACCGCGAAGTGAGAGCCGTCGGCCGCCTCGACCAGGCCGACGGCCCGGACCGCCGCCTCCTCGCTGAGCCCGTAGGTGACCACCGGGCAGGGCGCGACCTGCGCGAGGGCGAGCGCGCCCGGGTCGTCGGCGCACAGCACCAGCACGCCCTCGGGGGCGGGGGGCAGCAGCGCGACGAAGGCGCGGAAGGCGACCTGGACGGCCTCCAGGTCGGCGTAATAGTCGAGGTGGTCGGCCTCGACGTTGGTGACGATGGCGACCTGGGGGCGCAGCTCCAGGAAGGAGCCGTCCGACTCGTCGGCCTCGGCGACGAAATGCGGCCCGGAGCCGGTGGCGGCGTTGGAGCCGCTGGCGAGGAAGTCCCCGCCGACCGCGTAGGACGGGTCGAGCCCGGCGGCCTGCAGGATGCTGATGATCAGCCCGGTGGTGGTGGTCTTGCCGGCGTTGCCGGCCACGGCCACGCCGATCTGGCCGTCCATGAGCAGCGCCAGCGCCCGCGCCCGGTGGATCACAGGGATGCCGAGGGACTCGGCGGCGGCCACCTCCACCCGCGCGCCGGGGCTGCTCTGCGCCACGCCGGTGGAGGTGATCACCAGGTCGGGGTGGCCCATGCGCCCGGCGTCGGCGCCGATCCAGATCTCGGCGCCGAGCTGGCGCAGGCTCTCCACCAGCCGGGTCTCCTTCAGCTCCGAGCCGGTGACCCGGTGGCCCCTGCCGAGCAGCACGCGGGCGACCGCGCTCATGCCGACGCCGCCGATCCCGACCAGGTGGACGGTCCGGCGGCTGCGCAGGTCCGGCCGTGGGCCGACGACCGGCAGCGGGGTCGTGTCTGCCTCTGAGGCTGAGGGCGACGGGAGGTGCGGGTCAGGCATCTGGTTGACTCTCACTATCTGGCTCTGGGTCTGGACCGGGTTCGGGCTGGGGCTGGGGCGGCTTGGAGTTGTTGGAGGCGTGGGCCTGGGTCGGCGCGGGTTCAGGCGCGGGAGCGGGTACTGAGGCTGGGCTTTCCGCTTCGGGTGGGTTGGGGAACTCGGGGGTGGCGTGCTTCTGCTCGATCGGCGGGTAGGCCTCCAGGCGCTTGGAGCGGCGGGTGACGTTGTGGATGACGTCGGGGCCGAGAGGCACGCGGACCGCCTCGAACCAGCCGGTGTCCTCGCGGCTCTCCGGGGCGGTGGCGGTGGCGGTCGCGGTGGCCAGCAGCTCCTCACGCGCGCCCAGGCCTGCCGCCTCCAGCACCAGCGCGGCCAGCTCCTCGGCAGCGGTGGGGCGCGCCAGCGCCAGCATGGCCGTGCCCATCCTGGCGAGGCGCTCCGGGTCGGCCAGCAGCGGGCCGGCGGCCTTGGCGAGGCGCTCGCCGTCGAGCAGGCGGTCCTCGATCACCACCGCACCGCCGGCCGCCGCCACCGAGCGGGCGTTGCCGGCCTGGTGGTCGGCGGTGGCGTGCGGCAGGGGCACCATCACCGCCGGCACCCCGGCGGCGGTCAGCTCGGCCATGGTGATCGCACCGGCGCGGGTGACGGCCAGGTCGGCGGCGGCATAGGCAAGGTCCATCCGCTCGATGAACGGCACCACCCGGACCAGCAGGCCGTGGCTGTCGATGTCGGCTGCGGCCCAGGCGGCGCGCACCATCTCCTCGTCGCGGCGGCCGCAGGCGTGCAGGATCTGCAGCCCCTTGGGGTCGGCCCAGTGCGGCGTGGCCGCGACCACGGCCTGGTTGACGTGGCGGGCGCCCTGGCTGCCGCCGAACACGAACAGCGTGCGCCGCTCGGGCACCAGCCCGAAGAACTCGCGGGCCTCGCCGCGCAGGCGGCCCCGGTCCAGCCGTGCCAGCTCCGGCCGCACGGGGTTGCCGACCACGACGGTCTTGCCGGCGGGGAAGGCCTCGGCGGCGTCGGCCACGCCGAGCGCGACCGTCTTGGCGACGCGGGCGGCCAGCCGGTTGGCGATGCCCGGGATGGCGTTCTGCTCGTGCAGCACCACCGGCACACCGGCGAGGCGGGCACCGACGGCGACCGGCAGGGTCACGTAGCCGCCCATGCCGGCGACGGCCTGGACGCGATGGCGGCGCAGCAGCCGCCAGGCGGCCAGCGTGCCGGCCACCGCCGCGAACGGCGACAGGACCGTCTCCCAGGCGAGCCGCCGCGACAGCGGCAGGATCGGCAGCAGGTCCAGCGGGAACCCGGCCTCGGGCACGGCCTGGTTCTCGATGCCCCGGCTGGTGCCGGCGAAGCGGACGGTCGCGCCCGGCAGCAGCTCGGTGAGGGTCCGGGCCAGGGCGAGACCGGGGAACACGTGGCCGCCGGTCCCGCCCGCGGCGACCACGAAGGTCCGGGTCTGGGCAGGCGTGGGCGCGGGGGTGCTGCTGGGGGGGATGGGGTCGCCGCTCATCGGTCACTCTCCCTGGAACGGTCGGCGGAACGGCCGGAGGAGCCGGGCCGGCGCGCTGGCGCGGGCGGTGGCGCTGACGCCGGCCGCCGGGCCGTGGGGGTGGATGGTTTCGCTGGTGCCTTGGCCTGCCCTCTGGCCTGCCCTTTGGGTTGCACCTTGAGCTTAGGTTGCAGCTTGGGCTTGGCCTGCACCTTGGCCTTGGCCTTCGTGGTTGTCGTCGTCCTGGTGCTGGTCTTGGTCTTGGCCCTTGCTCTCGCCTTGGCCGGCGGAGCGCCAAGGGCGTGCGCTGCCGCCGCCGTGCCGGCGGCCGTGGTGGCGGGCATGCGCTGGCGGCGCCCGGCCGCAGCCGCAGCGAGGGTCGCCCTGAGGGGGGCGGGAGCCTCGGCGACCTCCTGCCGGGCGACATTGAGGAGGATGCCGATCGCGGTGAGCAGCACCATCATGCTCGACCCGCCGAACGACACCAGCGGCAGCGGCACGCCGGTGATCGGCAGCACCCCGACCACCGCGCCGATGTTGACCACCGCCTGCACCACCAACCACAGGGTCACCCCACCAGCGAGGTAGCGGCCGAACTGGTCGGGGGCGCGGCGGGCCACGCGGATCCCGGCGTAGGCGATCACCAGGAACAGCGCCACGATCGCCAGGGTGCCAAGCAGGCCCAGCTCCTCGCCGATCACCGCGTAGATGAAGTCGGTGTGGGCGTTGGGCACGTAGAACCACTTCTGCTTGCTGGCCCCCAGGCCGACGCCGAACCACCCGCCGGAGCCGAGCGCCCTGCTCCCCTGGATGAACTGCCAGCCGCCGTCCTGGTAGTCGCGGGCGGGGTTGACGAACGAGAAGAAGCGCGAACGGCGGTAGGGGGCGAGCATGATCAGGCCGAGGCCGCCGCCAAGGCCGGCGACACCCATGGCGGTGAACAGCGGCAGCGGCGTGCCGGCGATGAACAGCATGCCGAAGGCGATCGACGACAGCAGCATGGTGGTGCCGAGGTCCGGCTCGGCCATCACCAGCGCGGCCAGCACCAGCGTCACCGGCAGCACCGGCACCAGCAGGTGGCGGACGTCGCCGATCAGGCGGCGCTTGCGCGTAAGCACGTCGGCGGAGAACAGCAGCAGCGCCAGCTTGGCGAACTCCGCGGGCTGCAGGGTGATGCCGAAGCCGATCGGGATCCAGCGGGTGGCACCGTAGGCGGTCACCGCGCCGGGGTGGACCAGCACCACGAACAGGCCCAGGGTGGACGCCACCAGCAGCGGTGCGCCGAGCCGGCGCCAGTGCCGGTAGTCGATGCGGCTCACCACCAGCATCGCCCCCAGGCCCAGCGTGACCCACAGGAGCTGCTTCTTGAAGTAGGCGTAGGAGTCGTGGAACTTCGCGTAGGCCAGCACCGAGGAGGCCGACAGCACCATCACCAGCCCGATCGCCAGCAACGCGCAGACCACCACCAGCAGCAAGTGCTGGCTCGGGAACGCGCCGATCCCGCGCCGCATGCGCCCGGCGCGGGGGCCCGGCGGGCGCGGGCGGCCCTGACCCCGGCCCTGGCCCTGGCGTGCGCCAGGCGCCCGCCTGGAGGCGGCGCCGCGGGGGGCTTCACGGACGGACAGTCCGCCCACCCCCCAGGTCCTGGCCCTGGTAGCGCGCTGCCAGCCGGGCGACCGCCGCCGTGAAGGCGTCGCCGCGCTCGGCGTAGGAGCTGAACATGTCGAAGCTGGCACAGGCGGGCGCAAGCAGCACGGTGTCGCCCGGCTCGGCGAGGCCGAGGCCGACCGTGACCGCCTCGCCGATCGAGGCAGCACGCGCCACCGGCCCGTCGTAGCCGGCCCGCGACAGCGCCTCCTCCAGCTCGCCGGCGGCCTCGCCCAGCAGCACCACCCCAACCAGCCGCCGGCACGCGCCGACGGCCAGCTCGTCGAAGTCGAGGCCCTTGTTGCGCCCACCGGCGATCCACACGACCCGCTGGTAGGAGGCCAGGGCGCGAGCGGCCGCGTGCGGGTTGGTGGCCTTGGAGTCGTCGACGAAACTGACCCCGCGGATCTCGCCGACGCTGGTGAGCCGGTGCGGGCCGGCGCGGAAGGCCGCCACCGCCCTGGCCATCGCGGCCGGGTGGGCGCCGAGCGCCAGAGCCAGCGCCGAGGCGGCCAGCGCATTGGCGAGGTTGTGGCGTCCGGTCAGGCGCAGCGCTGCCGCGCGCCACAGCCCGCCCTCCAGCCCCTCGATGCGCGACACCGCCACGCCCGCCTCGACGCCGAGCCCGCCGGGCGCGGCGCGGCCGAGCGTGAACGGGATCGGGAGGCCGGCGGAGTGGGCGGCGTTGGCGGCCACCACCGGGTCGTCGGCGGCGTAGACCGACCAGTCGTCGGCAGTCTGGTTGGCCCAGATCCGCGCCTTGGCGGTGGCGTAGGCGGCCAGGTCCGGGTGCCAGTCGAGGTGGTCGGGGGCGAAGTTCAGCCAGGCCCCGGCGGCGAGCCGCAGGGCATGGGTGAAGCGGAGCTGGAAGCTGGACAGCTCCACCACCAGCGCCTCGGGCACCGGCGCGGCCAACACCACGTCGATCAGGGGGGTGCCGAGGTTGCCGGCGGCGACGGTGCGCAGGCCGCTGGCGGCGAGCATGGCGGCGGTCAGCTCCACCGTGGTGGTCTTGCCGTTGGTGCCGGTGACGCCGACCATCGGCGTGGCGGCCAGGCGAGCGGCCAGCTCGACCTCGCTCCACACTGGGATGCCGCTGCCGAGGGCCACCTGCAGCAGCGGGTGCAGCTCCGGCACGCCGGGAGCGACCACGACCAGGCGGCGCCCGCCCAGCAGCTCCACCGCCGCCCCGCCGAGATGGATCTTGACCCCGGCGGCGAGCAGTGTGCTCGCGTCCAGGCTGGCAGCGTCGTCGCAGGCGAGCACGTCGGCGCCGAAGCTGGCGAGATGGATGGCGGCGGCCCTGCCCGAGGCGCCGAGACCGCAGACCAGCACCGGCAGCCCGGAGAACCACCCAGGCGAGCAATGCGCAGGCCATTCGGCGACCGGGCGGGCCGGATCAGGACGGGACACGACCGGGTTGTCAGCCACTGCCACCCCCTTGCGCGAGGAACTCGGCATAGAACAGCCCAAGACCGAAGGCCACTGCAAGCCCGGCCAGGATCCAGAACCGGACGATCACGGTGAACTCGGGCCACTGCGACAGCTCGAAGTGGTGGTGGATCGGGGCGATCTTGAAGACCCGGCGCTGGAAGAACCGGAAGGAGGCGACCTGGATGATCACCGAGAGGGCCTCCACCACATACAGCCCGCCGATCACGGCGAGCAGCAGCTGGGTGTTGGTGAACAACGCCAGCCCGGCGAGGGTGCCGCCGAGCGACAGCGAGCCGGTGTCGCCCATGAAGATCCGCGCCGGCGGCGCGTTCCACCACAGGAACCCGGCGGTCGCGCCCATCATCCCCGCCGCCACGATCGCCAGGTCCTGCGGCGAGCCGCCGTGCGGGAACCGGTAGCAGCCGGCCGCGTTGACCGGCGACAGGGTGCACAGGTGGCGGAACTCCCAGAAGGCGATCACCAGGTAGGCGCTCATCACCAGCACGGTCGCCCCGGAGGCGAGCCCGTCCATCCCGTCGGTCAGGTTGACCGCGTTGGAGACGCCCGACAGCAGCACGAACACCCACACCAGGTAGACGATCAGCGGCAGGCCGGCCCCGATGATCGGCCGCACGAACGAGATGCCGTGGAAGGAATGTGCCCAGTACCAGGCACCGAGCCCCAGCACCAGCGCACAGACCCCCTGGCCGATGAACTTCTGGGTCTTGGTCAGCCCGAGGCTGCGCTGGTTGCGGATCTTCAGGTAGTCGTCGACAAACCCGACGGCGCCGGTCCCGACCATGGTGATCATCACCAGCAGCCCCCCGGGGGTGACCGGGGCGTTGCGGCCGGAGACCAGGTGGACCACCAGGTAGGCGACCACCGCGCCGCAGATGACCACCGCGCCGCCCATGGTCGGGGTGCCCCGCTTGGTCTGGTGGGAGTCGGGCAGGTCGACGTGGATGAGCTGCCCGAGCCCCCGCCGCCGGAACGCGCGGATCGCCAGCGGCGTGCCGATGATCGAGACGGTCAGCGCCACCGCCGCGGCGATCAAGATACCAATCACGCGGGCCCCGCCTCCTCCCGGCCGCTGCCGGGATCAGTGCCGCTGAGCAGTTGCTCCGCGAGCGTGTCCAAGGCCATGACGCGGCTGGCTTTGACCAGGACGACGTCGGCGGGGGTGAGCCACTCGGTCAGGAGGGCGTGGGCGGCGCTGGCGTCGGGGACGGCGATCGCCTCCTTGGGCGACATGCCCTCCATGCGGGCGGCGTTGACGAGCAGCTGGCCGGCGGCGCCGACGCCGACCAGGCGGTCGATGCCGAGGCGGGTCGCGAGGCGGCCGGCGTGGTCATGCTCGGCCTCGGTGTGATCACCCAGTTCCGCCATCTCGCCGAGGACGGCCACCCGGCGGCCTCCTTCCTCGTGGTGGGCGGCGGCCAGGGCCTTGAGCGCTGCGGCCATCGATGCGGGGTTGGCGTTGTAGGCGTCGTTGATCACCGTGAGGCCGTCGGCTCGGCGCCCCACCTGCATGCGGCCGGGTGACAGGCGCGCTGCCGCCAGCCCGGCGGCGATCGCGTCGGGCTCCAGCCCGAGGACGTGCGCGGCGGCGGCCGCCGCCAGCGCGTCGATCACCAGATGCTCGCCGGGAGCGGGCAGGGTCGCCGCTGCGCTCCCCGCCGGGGTGCGCAGCTTCAGGTGGGCGTGGCCGCTGCCGTCCAGGGTGACGCCTTCGGCGCAAACGTCGACCGACCCACTGAGGCCGAAGCGGAGCGGGCGGGCGGATGTCCTGGCGGCCATGCCCGCGACCAGCGGGTCGTCGGCGTTGAGCACGGCGGTGCCGGAGGCGGGGAGGGCCTCGATCAGCTCGGCCTTGGCTGCGGCGATCGCCTCGCGGGAACCGAACATGCCGATGTGGGCGACGCCGACGTTGAGCACCACGCCGATCTCGGGACGGGCGAGCGCGGCAAGCTCGGCGATGTGGCCGGGCCCGCGCGAGCCCATCTCGACCACCAGCGCCTCGGTGGCCGGCTCCAGCCGCGCCAGCGTCAGCGGCAGGCCGACCTCGGTGTTGAAGGAGGCGTGGTTGGCGACCGTCCGCAGCCGGGTCGCGAGCACGGAGGAGAGCAGGTCCTTGGTGGTCGTCTTGCCGGTCGATCCGGTGATGCCGACCACCCGGGCGCCGCTGCGCGCCCGGACCGCTGCGGCGACCGCCATGAGCGCCCGCAGCGGGTCCTCCACCTCGACACGAGGGACCCCTTCAAGCCCAAGCGGCGGGATCCCGGAGTCCCCCGCCGCCTCCGCCTGGAGCACTGCGGCGACCGCTCCGGCGGCCACGGCGGCGGCGGCGAAGCGGCGGCCGTCGGTCTGGCTGCCGGGCAGGGCGACGAACAGGTCACCCGGACGGATCGTGCGTGAGTCGGTGCCCATGCCGGTCGCCACCGCCGCGCCGCCGGCGTCGCGCAGCACGCCACCAGTGGCCGTCGTGATCTCCTGGAGGGTAAGCGGGATCACGACCCACCCCCTGATTCATCGGGGGGCCCCGCGGCCACGGTGGGATCGTCTCGCAGGGCTTCCGGCCGCGGGACCGTGCCCCCCGAACCCCCCGTTGTCCCCTCGGGGCTTCCCTTGGGGCTTCCCTTGGGGCTGTGCCCGAGGCGGGCCAGCTCCTCGGCGACCACCACGCGGTCGTCGAAGGGGATCTTGCGGCCGCCGGCCAGCTCCTGGCCCTGCTCGTGGCCTTTGCCGGCGACGACCACCAGGTCGCCTGGGGTGGCCAGGGCGAGCGCGGTGCGGATCGCGGCGCGGCGGTCGGCCACCACCTGGAAGCGGTCCGGCCCGGCGCTGCGGCGGAGTCCCCCGACCACCTGGGCGATGATCGCCTCGGGGTCTTCGGAGCGTGGGTTGTCGGAGGTGACCACGGCGAGGTCGCTGAGCTTGCCGGCGATCTCCCCCATCAGCGGCCGCTTGGCGCGGTCACGGTCGCCGCCGCAGCCGAACACCACCAGCACCCGCCCGTCGGCGACCGTGCGCGCGGCGCGCAGGACGTTCTCGAGCGAGTCGGGGGTGTGGGCGTAGTCGACCAGCACGGTGAATGGCTGTCCGCCCTCCACCCGCTCGAAACGGCCCGGCACCCCCCGCAGGCTGGCAAGCCCTTCGATGGCGGTGTCCAGGTCGATGCCGAGCGCAGCGGCGGCTGCCAGCGCGCCGAGGGCGTTGGCGACGTTGAAGTACCCGGCGAGCTGCAGGCGCACCTGCCGAGCCGCCCCAGGCGTGCTGGACGCGTCGAGCTGGAAGCTGGTGCCTTCCAGGGACGCGTCGATCGCGCTGGCACGCCAGTCGGCGCTCTGGCCTCGCCCAATCGTGACCACCGGCAGCGTGCCGGACTGGGCCAGCTCGTCGGCCAGGCGGCGGCCGTAGGGGTCGTCCACGTTGACCACCGCGAGGTCGCTGAAGGCGGGGGTGAACAGCCGGCGCTTCGCCTGGAAGTACTCCTCCAGGTCGGTGTGGAAGTCGAGGTGCTCGGGCGTGAGGTTGGTAAAGCTCGCGACGCGGAAGTGGGTGGCGTCGATCCTGCCGTAGGCGAGCGCGTGGCTGGAGACCTCCACGGCGGCTGCCTGGACGCCGCTGTCGGCCATCTCGGCGAGCAGGCGCTGCAGGTCGGGGGCTTCGGGGGTGGTGTGGAGGACGGGGCGATGTTCGCTGCCGATGCGCACCTCGACGGTGCCGATCAGGCCACCGGTCAGCCCGGCGGCGCGGAAGATCGCCTCCAGCATGAAAGCGCTGGTGGTCTTGCCGTTGGTGCCGGTGATCCCGACCAGGTCGAGGCGCCTCCAGGGATGGTCGAAGAAGGCGGCGGCGAGCGGCGCAAGCGCGGCGCGCACCGAGGGAACGAGCAGCTGCGGCACGCGGGCCTCGACCTCGACGGGCCGCTCGGCGCACAAGGCGGCTGCGCCGGCGGCGACGGCTTGCTCGGCGAGGTCGTGGCCGTCGACCCGGCGGCCGGGCACGCAGCAGAACAGCGCGCCGTCGGCGACCGCGCGGGTGTCGAGGACAACGTCCGTAACTGGCGTCTTGCCGTCACCACGAAGCTCGCCGCCAGAGGCCGCGGCGAGCGAGGCGAGCGGGACGCACCGGGGCGTCAATGTCATGGAAAGTTGGGCCCGCGTCGACGGTCTGGATCTCCGGCGGCGGGAACGCCGGAACCCGCGAACAGTACCTGCCGCCACAGCTGCGGCGACCGGGCAAAGCCTAACAAGGATCGGTCGGGGGAGTTGCGAATGGCGCTGCTGCGGCTCGGGCTCATGGATGGGTTCATAGATGGACTCATAGGGTCATGGGGTCAGGGTGGTGGGGCGGCGGGGCTGCCGGGAGCGTCGCCGTCGGCGGCCGGGAGGCTGGCCTGGGCGGCGGCGGCCTGGGCGGCGGGGACGTCCGGCGGGATGCCGAGGTGGTGGAGGGCATAGCCGGCGACCTGGCGGAACACCGGGGCGGCGACCACGCCGCCGAAGTGGGAGCCGACGCTGGGCTCGTCGAGCACCACCGCGATCACCACCGCGGGGTGCTTGGCCGGGGCGAAGCCGATGAAAGACGCGACGAACTTTCCGGGCATGTAACGGCCGTCCGGGCCGGGCTTCTGGGCGGTGCCGGTCTTGCCGGCGACCGTCCAGTCGGCCAGCGCGGCGGCAGGCGCGGTGCCGCCCTTTCTGACCACGCCCTCCAGGATGGTGGTGAGCGTCTTGGCGGTGGCGGCGGAGATCACCCGGCGACTCGCCGAGGGCGGCGCCGGGTTCAGCTTGCCGCCGGAGTCGATGGTGCCGCGTAGCAGGCGCGGCTCGACCATGACGCCGCCGTTGGCCACGGCGGCGTAGACCCGGGTCATCTGCAGCACGGTGACGGCGACGCCCTGCCCGATGGCGTTGACCCAGTCGGTGCAGTGCCAGTCGGCGACCGGGTTGAGGATGCCGGCGGACTCCCCCGGCAGGCCCGCGCCGGTGCGGCGCCCGTAGCCGAACGCCTGCTCGGCGCGGACCAACTGGTCACGGCCGAGGCGCTGCGCCACCTCGATGGTGCCGATGTTGGACGACTGCGCCACCACCTGCGAGAACGACAGCGTCTCGGTGCCGTGGCCGTGGGAGTCGTGGACCAGCCTGCCGGGGCAGAGGCTGAGCGCGGGCGGGACTGTGACCGGGGTGGTCGGGGCCACTGTCCTGGCCTCCAGCGCGGCGGCCGCCGTGATGGTCTTGCTGGTGGAGCCGGGCTCGTAGACGTTGGTGACGGCGCGGTCGCTGATCTGGTCGGGGGTGGCGTGGCTGAAGTTGTTGGGGTCGAAGGTCGGCATGTTGGCGAGCGCCAGCAGGTCGCCGCTGTGGGGGTCCCCGACCACCAGCGAGCCGCCCTTGGCGTGCGAGGCGTGCACCACCGCCGCCAGCGCCTGCTCGCTCTGGTACTGGAGGTCCTGGTCGAGGCTGAGCACCACGTCGGTGCCGGGCGTGGCCGGTTCGAGGGAGCGGCTGCCCTGCGGGATGGGCCGGCCGCTCGGATCCTGCTCCAGCAGCAGCTGCCCCGCATGGCCGCGCAGCAACCCGTCGTATTGGGCCTCGACCCCAGCGAGTCCCTTGCCGTCGTCGCCGACGAAGCCGAGCACCTGGGCCGCGACCGACTTGGAAGGATAGAGGCGGGCGGTATCCGTGAGCACGCCGATCCCGGTGATGTGCTGGCCTGCGACCAGCTTGGCGATCTGCTCGCCTTTGGCCACCGGGATGCGCCGCGCCAGGTAGATCCAGGGGCTCCTGTCGCGCAGGCGTGCGAGCACGGTGGCGGCTGGCTGGCCGAGCAGCGGCGCGAGCTTGGCGGCGACCGGCCCGGGGTCGCTGATCAGCCGCGGCTGCGCATACACGGTGCGGGCAGGCACCGACAGGGCCAGGTGGTTGCCGTTGCGGTCGAAGATCCAGCCGCGGTCGGCAGGCAGCTCGATGGTGCGCAGGCGCTGCTTGGCGGCGGCGTGGGTGAGCGAGCCGGCGTCCAGCACCTGCAGCACCACCAGCCTCCCGCTGATCGTGAGGAAGGCGAGCAGCGCGACCGCCAGCAGCACCAGCAGACGGCTGGCGCTGTTGCCGTGCCGCGGCCGCCGCATGGGCCGCCGCAGCGGCCGCTGGGCCGGCCGCTGAGCCGGGCGCCCGGACCCCCTCCCCTGCTGCATCCGGTCGCCCTCCCTCGTGCCTGGTGCCGGGTACGGAGTTGGGGGCGTGCTCGCAGAGCCCCCCGGTCGGGTGGATTCGCTCGGGAGTGACCGGGGCCGCCCACGGTGGCGGCCCCGGTGCTATGGGTTACGGTTCGGCGAGGTAGCGCTTGAGTGGGAACGGGTCCTGTTCGGACCAGGCCGTCCCATCGGTGCTGGTGGATCCGGCCCCGAGGGCGGCGGGGGAAGACGCCGCCCTCGGGGAGGTCTGGGTACCCGGGTGGCCACCCGGCCAAGCCACCGCATGGGGCCGCCCGGCTGGGACCAGGTGGTCGGCCGCGGCGGCTGCGGCAATGCGGCTGGGCGACTTGAGCTGGTCCACTTGGGCCTGCAGGGTGGTGAAGCGGTTCTCGGCGGCGCGGTTGCGCTGCTCCAGGCTGGCGATGGTGAACGCCTGCTGGTTGACGCTGACGTTGAGGGACAGCAGGCCGAGCACCCCGGTCACGACCGCCATGGAGGTCATGATGACGAAGGGCAGGCGCGGCACCCTGTGCACCTGGGTGACCACCCGGAGGCGGTGGCGGAGGTCGTTGCGGCCCTCCGGGGCCGGGCTCGGATTCGGCTGCGGACGGCGGACGGGACCGGCGGCCAGGCTCATTGCGGTTGCCCCCCATGCGCGGGCGTTGGCGCACCCGCCAGCTTCTCGGCCGCGCGCAGCTTGGCGCTCTCCGCGCGCGGGTTGGCTTCGATTTCGGCCGAGCTGGGGGTCACGGGCCGTTTGGTCAGGATGCGGAGCTGCGGTTCTCGGGGGATGACGTGCTCGGGGAGATCCACGGAATGGACACTGGTAGCAGCGAGATCGGCGAAGACGTGCTTGACGATGCGGTCCTCCAGGGAGTGGTAGGAGAGGACGACGATGCGGCCGCCGGGGGCGAGCAGGTCGATGGCCTGCGGCAGCGAGGCGCGCAGCGCGTCCAGCTCGCCGTTGACCTCGATGCGCAGGGCCTGGAAGGTGCGCCGTGCCGGGTGGGGGCCGGTGCGGCGGGTGGCAGCGGGGATGGCCGCCTTGATGACGTCGACCAGCTCGCCGGTGGTGTCGATGGGGGCGCGGCGGCGCGCCTCCTCGATGAAACGGGCGACGCGGGCGGCGAAGCGCTCCTCGCCGTACTCGCGCAGGATCCGCGCGAGGCGCTGCCGGGGATAGGTGTTCACCACTTCGGCGGCGGTGATGCCGCGGGTGGGGTCCATGCGCATGTCGAGCGGCGCGTCGGCGCGATAGCTGAACCCACGCGCCGGCTCGTCGAGCTGCAGTGACGAGACGCCGAGGTCGTACAGCACCCCGTCGACCTGGCCAAGGCCAAGGCCGGCGGCGACGATCGACAGGTCGGCGAAGGAGGCGGCAACCACCGTCAGGCGGCTGCCGCTCGGCTGAAGGCGTTCGCGGGCCAGGGCTAAAGCGGCCGGGTCGCGGTCGACGCCGATCAGCTGCCCGTCGGGTGTGGACGCGGCCAGCAGCAGCTCGGCGTGGCCGCCGAGGCCGAGGGTGGCGTCCAGGTAGGTGCCGCCCGGCCGTGGCCGTAGCAGCTCGACGCAGCGTTCGGCCAGGACCGGTTCGTGGCGGATGGCGGTCAACATACGTCCCTGCCCCTCAGATCCCTAGGTCCTGCAGGTGGGCGATGTTGGCCTCATCGGCGTAGGCCTCCTGGGCGCTGTCGAGGTAACGCTCCCATTCAGCCTTGTCCCACAGTTCGATCCTATTAAGTTGCCCGACGACTACGACGTCCTTGGTAAGATTCGCGTACTCGCGGAGGGCCTGCGGGATTACCACACGACCTTGGGAGTCGGCGGTCTCCTGGCTGGCGTTGGCCACGAACACGCGGATGAAGTCGCGGTTGCGGCCACCGGTGAGCGGCAGATTGCGCAGCTTGTTCGCGAAGGCCTCGAACTCGGCCACCGGGAACACGTAGAGGCAGCGCTCTGTGCCCATGCCCTTCGTGAAGACCATGTCCTGTCCCAGCTCGTCACGGAACTTGCGCGGCAGGATCACGCGGCCCTTCGGGTCGAGGGAATGGTCGTTGGTCCCGATGAACAAGGACCCTCCCTCCCTCACACCGTCCGGCGCCTTTCTCCCCCACTTGACTCCACTTTACTCCACCACCTATCCACCGTCAACGCGGTAAAGCTTTCGTTATGAGAATTAGAAATTGATGCTGAGCAGCGAAAATACAGCTTTGTATTTTCACGAATGGGACGAATTCAGCGAACCGCTTTGCCTCCACCCGCCTCCACCCGCCGCGACGGCTGGCGCTACGGCTGGCGCGTGGTGACGGTGACGGAGGGGGCCTGGCGGGGCGCCTGGCGCAGGACGTTCCCGGGGACCTGCAGCAGCTCGGGCGGGACCGCTACCGGGTTCGGCACGAAGGGCGTCTCCCCTTCTGGGAACAGGATCCTCTGCACCGAGAAGGTCGACTGCAGCGCGTCGGTGCGCAGCGAGTCCACGGTGATACGGTCCACCGCCAGCGGCCGCCTGGTGTGCTGGTCGAAGTAGAGCACCTCGGCGCTGTAGGGCTGCGGGCTCTGGTTGCGCAGGCCGTCAGGCCCAGCCGCGCCGGTGGTCCCGTCGGTCACCATGCGGGTGCCGTTGGCCACCTGCGTGCCGAAACGGTGCAGGTGGCCGTCGAGCACGGTGGCCACGTGCCCCGCCGCGTAGGTGGCGAGCTGCGGGTCGTGGACCAGCAGCACGTCCGGGCGTGGCGTCCGCTTGTCGATGGCGTCGCCGACCTCGATGCTCTTGCTGCGCTTCAGCAGCTCGAACTCGTCGGTCCGGTAGCCCTCGCCGGGACTGAAGGAGGGGTCGGCGACGCCGTAGAAGCTGATGCCTCGCACCGTGACCCCCGACCAGTCCAGCACCTTGGCGTTGGGGTTGGCCGCGACCTTGTGCATCATCTCGGGGCTGTCGTGATTGCCTTTCACGAACAGATATGGCAACTGCTTCCCATTTACCTGGAATCCCTTCACCTTCGCGGCGATGGTGGGCTCGACCGCCAGCCCCCAGGTGCCCATGTCGCCGGTGTCGACCACGGCGTCCACCTCGAAATAGGCGGCGAGCCGCTGGGCCAGGTCAAAGCCGGTGGGGTTGAGGTGCAGGTCGGAGATGTGCAGCACGCGGACCGTGCCGTTGCCGGCGAGGTTGGGGGGCGGCTGGGCGAGCGCGTCGTAGGCGCGGTTCAGGTTCTCGCTGATCAGCGCCATCTCGTCGCGCAGGGTGTGGAGCCGCTGCACGCCGGTGCGCACGTCGCCGATGAGCGTCGGGGCGTATTCCACCGCGCCCTGGTAGCGCGGGGCTCGGAAGGCGCCCACGTCGAAGGTGGTCAGTGCCGGGATCAGCAGCACCTGCACCGCGACGGCACCGCCGAGCAGGCAGCGCCGCAGCACCCGCCAGCTCCGCCGCCGGAACGCGAGCACCCCGAGCAGGCTGCCGGCGAGCCCGAGCAGGGCGAGCTTCAGCAGGAAGATGGTGGCGGCCCGGTGCGCCTGGCGCTGCAGCGGGTCCAGGGTGGGCCCGAGCCCGCCGCTGCCGGGGGCGCTGTCGATGAGGTGCGCGAGCGCCTGGACGTCCACGTCGTCCAGGCTGGCGCGGAAGGCGATCGGGCCGACGTGGGTGTCGGCCGAGACCGACCCGAACGGCGGCAGCGCCAGCCGGCTCGAACCGGAGAGGGCCGGGCGTGCGGACAGGCGCACGGTGGCCGGGCCGATGCGCGCGTCCTGGTGCACCAGGAAGGTGACCGCCAGCAGCGCCCCGATGGCGCCGGCCAGCAGCGGCAGCGCCCACGGAGCCAGCGAACGGGCAGAGGAGCCGACGACGGGCAGGAGGCGGCGCAGCGGTCGGCGCAGGCTGAGCAGGCTCAGGCGGAGACGGCGCCCGCCTTCAGCTCCAAGCTCTCCAAGCCGAGGAAGGGGGCCCAGCCAGGCTCGACGCGGCCGACTGCGATCACGATCCACAGCGTCTCCTTGGGCGCTCGGGGGTCGCGACGCAGACGGAGTCCCACCTCGTTCGGGAGCCGGTCCTCCTTGTGGCTGTTGCAGCGCCGGCAGGCGGCCACCACGTTTTCCCAGACGTGGAGACCCCCCCGTGAGCGCGGTATGACATGATCGACGTTCTCTGCTCGTTCGCCACAGTACTGGCACAGATAGTCGTCGCGCACGAACACCGCCCGGCGTGAGAGCCCGGCCCGGGTCCGGAACGGCACCTTCACGAAATAGCGGAGGCGGATGACGCTGGGTGCCTGCAACGCCAGGCTGGCGCCTCTGACCAGGGACGCGCCGGGGACCAGCACGTCGGCCTTCTCCTTGAGGACAAGCACCACCGCCCGCCGCACCGGCACGACGCAGAGCGGCTGGTATGAAGCATTCAGGACGAGGGCTCGCTCCAAGCTCCGCTCCCATCGGCAAGCAGGGGACGTGACCGAGTATAACGGGGAGCATCAAGCACAATCAGACGTCGAGGATCCGCCGGCGATCCGCTGGACGTCAGGGGTCGTCCCCGAGCCGGTCGCTGGCGCGGCGGGCGGGGGCGCCAGGGATGAAGACGCGGAACGAGGAACCGCCGCCGGGGCGGTCGTCGACCCAGGCGCGGCCGCCGTGCAGCTGGGCGAAGCGGGCCACCAGCGACAGGCCGATGCCGACCCCGGGAGCGTGGGAAGGGACCTCCGGGCCCCGGCGGAACGGCTCGAAGACGCTGTCACGCAGCTCCGGCGGGATCCCTGGGCCGGCGTCCTCGACCGCGAGCAGCATCCCGTCGCCCTCACGCCGCAACCGCACCCACATGGGGGTGTCCGGGTCGGTGTGACGGGCCGCGTTGGCGAGCAGGTTCTCGACGATGCGCTCGACCTTGCCGGCGTCCAGCGACACCGTCGCCGGCTCGGTGTCCAGGTCCACCTCGCGGCCGTTCAGCAGGCACCACTCCTCGGCGACCCGCTGCACCAGGGCGGCGACGTCGCAGGGGCGGCGCTTGGGCGCGACGATCCCGCGGCTCAGCCGGTCCAGGTCGAGCAGGTCGGTGAGCAGCCGGTCCAGCTTGCGGGCGTTGGCGACCAGCCGGGCGACGAGGTCGGCCGAGTCGGCGGCGGGCAGCTCCTCCCCGGCCCGCTCCAGGGTCAGCGCGATGCCGATCACCGCCGCGAGCGGGGTACGCAGCTCGTGGGAGACGGCGTCCAGGAAGGTGTTCTTCATGTCGTCGAGCGCGCGCAGCCGCTGGGCGGCCTGCCGCTCGCGTTCGAGCGCCTCCTTGATGCGCTGCTCGGCGAGCTTGGACTCGGTGACGTCGAACAGCACGCCCTGCCAGAACAGCGGCGTGCCGTCCTCGTCGCGGAGCAGCACGCACTCGTCACGCACCCACACCACGCGCCCGTCGCGGGTGAAGCTGCGGTACTCCATGCGGAACGGCTCGCCGGTCTGCTCGCAGCGGGCCTCCTCGGCCAGCACCCGCTCGCGGTCGTCGGGGTGCAGCTGCGCCTTCCAGGAGTTGGGGACGGCGGCTTCCTCCTGGGAGTAGCCGAACATCGTCTCCACGTAGCGGTTGGCGTACATGTGCGAGCCGCCGACCTTGAAGTCCTCGCTGTAGACCAGCGCCGGGATCATCTCGACCAGGGTGCGGTAGCGGGTCTCGGAGCGGACGCTGGCGGCGTAGCGGCGGCTGGTCTCCAGCGCGATCGCGGCAAGCTCGGCGAACTGCTCGATGGTGGCGGCATCCTGCTCGCTGAACTCCCGCCCGGGCTCGGTGCAGGCCACGCCGATCACGCCGCTCACCAGGCCGCCGGCCAGGAGCGGCACCCCGAGCACGGCCCGCATTGGCGGGGTGTCCTTGATGGGCATCCGGTCTGGCCAGCGCGAGTAGTCAGCCACCGCGAAGGGCGCGGCCGTGTCCCAGACCCGGCCGGCCAGGCCCTCGCCCTTGCGGATGCGCAACCCGACCAGGCCCTCGTAGGCGCCGATCCCGACCCGCAGGACCATCTCGTCGCCGTCGGGTTCCCGCAGGCAGACGTAGCCGTGGGGGGTCTCGGTCACCTTGGCGGCGCTGGTGACGATCTGGCGCAGCAGGTCGTCGCCCTGCACCCTGCCGGAGAGCTGCTGCGAGGTCTCCTGCACGGCTTCCAGGAAGCCCATCCCGGCCTCGGGCCGCTGGTCACTCAACCTGTCCCTCCACCTGCGATCACCTCAATGGCCCAGGATTCCCGGGCAGCGCTGAGGGGCATGAATGGGGCATGCGGTTGGAACGGTACCGCATTGCTTAAGTGTCGAGGTAGAGCGCGTGATACCACAGCTCCGCAACCGTCTTGACCGTCAGGTCGCGGTCAAGCGGTTCCTTGCGGACCGCGCGCAGGAACATCGTCTGCTCCGCCATGGCGGCCAGGGCGGTGGCCGCGGTATAGGGGTCGACCGGGCGGGTGGCGCCGTGGGCCTGGGCGCGCTCGATGTTGCGGGCGATGCGGTTGCGGAACTGGCGCCGCACCTCGTCCAGGACCTCGCCGAGCTCGGGGTCCTGGACCGACGCCTCGGTCGCCAGCGCGATCACGTCCGCATCGCGGTCGTAGAGGTCGGCGAGCCCGCCGAGCACCTCCATCAGGGTGTCGCGCACGCTGCCGGAGCGCCACGGCTGGGCGGCCAGCCCCACCAGGGTGGCGGCGTTCTCCTGGATCAAGGCGACCATCGCGGCGCGCTTGTTCGGAAAATATGCGTAGAAGGTCCCGTGGCCAACTCCGGCCCGGCTGACCACATCTTCCACTCGCGCCTTGGCATAGCCCAGCTCGGCGAACGCCCGCCGCGCCGCGACGAGCAGCTTGGCGCGTGTCTCCAGTCCCGTTGGCACCACCAAAGCTTAGCCCCCACCGCAGGTCTCACGACCCCAAACGGAACCGGACCCCTCCCGGTGGTGTATCCGACGGAGGACTGACTGCCAAAAGGTACCAATGCTGCCCGACCAACCCGTAACTTCGCGGATACAATCGTTGCTCACAGGTTGTCCAGGAAAGGAGCCCGCCCGGTGGCCACGACCCGGCCTGAAACGGGGGGGATGGACGCGCTCGCCGAATCCCTGGAGAAGATCCGCGGCAATATCCAGCGGGTCATCCAAGGCAAGCCGGAGGCTGTCCGCCTCGCCCTTATCGCCCTGCTCGCGGAGGGCCACCTGCTGATCGAGGACGTCCCGGGCGTCGGCAAGACCATGCTGGCCAAGGCGCTTGCCCGCTCGATCGACTGCTCGGTCCGGCGCATCCAGTTCACCCCCGATCTGCTGCCCTCGGACGTGACCGGCGTCAGCGTCTTCAACCAGGAGCGCGGCGACTTCGAGTTCAAGCCGGGCGCCATCTTCGCCAACATCGTGCTCGGCGACGAGATCAACCGGGCCTCGCCCAAGACCCAGGCGGCGCTGCTGGAGTCCATGGAGGAGCGCCAGGTCACCGTCGACGGCACCACCTACCAGCTCGGCGTGCCGTTCATGGTGGTGGCGACCCAGAACCCGATCGAGCACGAGGGCACCTACCCGCTGCCCGAGGCGCAGCGCGACCGCTTCATGCTGGAGCTGGAGATCGGCTACCCCACCCGCGAGGCCGAGATCGAGATCCTGGAGGGGCACGGCCGGACCTCCAAGCTGAACGACATCTCGCCGGTCGCCGACGCCCCCACTGTGGCCGGCATGATCGAGAGCTGCCGCAACGTCCACGTCGCCGACAGCCTCAAGCGCTACATCGTGGACGTGGTGCGCGCCACCCGTGACCATGCCGACCTCGCGCTCGGCGCCAGCCCGCGCGCGGCGCTGGCGCTGCTGCGGGCCGCCCGGGCCGGCGCCGCCTCCCACTCCCGCGACTACGTCGTGCCCGACGACATCAAGGACCTGGTCGTCCCGGTGCTGGCCCACCGGATGATCCCAGCGCCCGAGGCGCAGATGACCGGCCGCAGCGCCATCGACGTGCTGGCCGACATCGTCGAGTTCGTGCCGATCCCGATCCGCGGCCGCGGCCAGGCCTGATGGGGTCCGGCCTGATGGCGAGGCGAGCGGCCTGATGCGCACGGTGCCGCGTCTGTTCACCTCGCGGGCGCTCGGGTTCTTCGCGGCCGCCCTGGGGCTGTACGTGGCCGGGAGGCTCACTGGCGCCTCCGAGCTGTACATGCTGGCGGTCGCCTGCCTCGCCCTGCTGGGCGGCAGCTACCTGGTGGTGCGCTGGGGCAACTACCGGCTCGCCTGCAGCCGCACGCTGCGGCCGGTGCGGGTGTCCATGGGCGGCCGCATCACGGTCACCATCCGGCTCGCCAACTCCAGCCGCCTGGAGACCGGCGTGCTGCTGCTGGAGGACAAGCTCCCCTACCAGCTCGGCACCCCGGCACGCTTCGTGATCCCGGGGATCGGCGGCGAGGACCGCCAGCTGCTCCACTACGAGGTCCCCGCCACCACCCGCGGCCGCTACACCATCGGCCCGCTGGGGGTGCGCCTGGTGGACCCGTTCGGCCTCGCCCAGGCCGGCTCGGAGCTGGCCGGGACCTCCGAGGTGATCGTGCACCCGCGGGTGGAGCCGCTGACAGCCCCGAGCCTCGGCGGTGAGCTGGCCAGTGCCGCCACCACCCGGGTCCGCCACCTGTTCAGCCAGGGCGACGAGTTCTACACCACCCGCGAATACCGCGACGGGGACGACCTGCGCAAGGTCCACTGGCGCTCCTCAGCCAAGCGGGGCCAGCTGATGATCCGCCAGGAGGAGCGACCGTGGCAGGCACGCGCACTGATCGCGCTCGACCTGCGCCACGCCGCCCACCGCGGCCAGGGCGGCCACGCCTCCTTCGAGCGGGCAGTGTCGATCGCCGCCTCGATGGCGCTGCGGCTGGGCCAGTCCGGCTACGAGCTGGCCCTGGTCACCGACGACGGCCACCAGGTCCGCCCGGCGGGCGTGGTCGACCAGGCCACGGCCATCCTCGACTTCCTCGCCAGCGTCGAGCCGAGCCGCCTGGCGACCCTCGAACCGCTGGCCGACCGGCTCAGCCGCTCCACCGGCGAGGGGCTGCTGATCGGCGTGCTGGCGGTGCCGACCCCGGACGAGGCGGCGGTGCTGGCACGCTGCCGCCTCGGCTTCGCCGGTGCCCTGGGCCTGCTGGTCCGCACCGACTCCTGGGTCGGCCTCGCCGGCCGTGAGGTGGCCGCCGCCGACGCCCGCGCAGCCGGCATCGCCGGGCTGCTGGAGCGGGCCGGCTGGAGGACCGCGACAATCACCCGAACCGACCGACTGGAAGAGCCATGGCGGAGACTGACCGCACCGTCGGGACGCGCAACACGGATTACGCACAGGCACTCGCCCTAGCAGCCCTGCTGGCGGGCGCCTCGCTGTCACTCAGCCGGCTGTTCACCTCGCCCGGCTGGCTGGTGCCAGTGTGGTTCACGATGGCGGTGGCACTGGGGCTGGCCGCGCTGCTGCGCCGCGCCGGAGCCGGGCAGCTGCTGTCGCTGGCTGTGATGGCGGCCGGCTTCCTGGTAGTGGCGGCGCTGCTGCTGTTCGGGAACACCCTGTTCCTGATCGTGCCGACGCGGGCGACGCTGGTGGCGATGGTGCACGCCTACAACATCGCCATGCAGGGCATGAGCGAGCAGGCCGCACCGGTCGATGTCACCCAGGAGTACCTCTTCCTCACCCTCATCGGCGCCTGGGCGGTGGCGACGGCGGCCGACGGGCTCACCTTCCGCGCACGGCAGCCGCTGCTGGCGCTGGTCCCCGCGCTCGGGCTGTTCGTCTTCCCCGCCCTGATCCACCAGGGTGGCGCCGGCTGGTACACCAGCTGGTTCCTGATCGGGGTGGCGGTACTGCTGCTGACGGAGGGACGGGCCCGCCTGGCGACCTGGGGCCGCTGGGTCTCCACCCCCCGCAGCCGGCCGGCCATCGGCTGGCGCCTGCCGATCACACCCGCCGCCTCGACCGGGCGCTGGCTGGCCCTGTCGGCCGGGGTGATCGCCCTGGCCGTGCCGTGGTTGCTGCCCGGCTACGGCCAGCCGCCGGCGGTCGACTACAAGAGCGGGCCGCGCACCACCCCGAACTTCGCGCTAAACCCATTCACCTCGATGAAGACCCGGCTGACCAGCCAGTCGGACGAGCCCGCCTTCCAGGTCCAGACCAGCGCGCCGAGCTACTGGCGGATGGTGGTGGCCGACCGCTGGGACGGCAACCGCTTCGTCCCCTCCAATTCCAGCAGCCCGACGCCATTCGGCGGCAGCGCCGCCGGGGACATCAGCGCCGGTGCCCCGACCGGGCAGCTGCAGCAGAAGTTCACCATCCAGCGGCTCACCGGCGTCCCTGGCAGCGACCTGTTCATGCTGCCGACGGCGACCGCGCCCATCTCGATCAAGGGCGCTGGCAAGACCTACCAGAGCGGCACCAACCTGGACCTGTGGGTCAAGGGCTGGCAGCACTCGGGCCTGAAGTACACGGTGGTGTCGCAGACCCCCCAGCCGAGCGCCGCCACGCTGCAAGGCTCGCAGGCCTACAGCAGCATCTCCGGGCTGCAGCCCTACCTGGACACCGGCAGCATCGACGAGCAGGTCATCCAGCTGGCCAGACGCATCACCGCCGGCAAGAAGACCCCCTTCGACCAGGCGCTCGCCCTGCAGGACTATCTGCTCAACCCGAAGGTGTTCCGCTACAGCCTCGACGTCCCCCAGCTCGCCTCCGGCGGTGACCAGTTGCGGCGCTTCCTCCTCGAGGTCCGCACCGGCTACTGCGAGCAGTTCGCCAACGCCTTCGCGCTGATGGCACGGATCAACGGCATCCCCTCGCGGGTGGCGATCGGCTTTACCCCTGGGGTACAGCAGGGCGACCATTTCGAGGTCACCGGCAAGGATAGCCATGCCTGGCCCGAGCTGTATTTCCCCAAAGTCGGCTGGGTCCGCTTCGAGCCGACCCCGCGCGGCGACGGGCAGGTCGACACCCCCTTCTACACCACGACTGCAGGGCGCGTCGTGCCGACCACCACCACGGTAAACGGCAGCTCCGCTGGCAACGGCAGCACTGCCAGCAGCTCTGCGCCGGTCAAGACCGAGCCGGCCGTCAACGACAACCCCACCAGCCTCGCCTCCACCCGCCACGGCCTGACCTTCCTGGAGAAGATGCTGGTCGGGATCGTCGTGGTGGTGCTGCTGCTGGCGCTGATCCCGCTCGGCAAGCTCGGGCGGGACCTGGTCGCCAGGCGGCGCGCCCGGCGCGTGCCGCGAGACGCGGTCGCAGCGGCCTACACCGAGGTCCTTGCCTGGGCCGGTGACGCGGGTCTCGGGCGGCGCGCGGCCGAGACCCCGACCGCCTACGCCGAACGGCTCCATGGCGAGTTCGCCGCCGACGCCGACCCGCTGGCCGAACTGACCCGCCTCTACGAATGGGCCGAATACGCCCCGATCCCGCCAGCGACCGAGCAGGTGGCGGCGGCGCGCCGGCTGGCCCGAGCGGCCCGCGGCCGCCTCGGCGGCCGCCTCGGCTGGCGCCGCCGCGCCGCCGCCACCCTGAGCCCCCGCAGCCTGATCATCAGCGCGGACACGGCCACGGCGGCCCGCGCCCGCGTCCTGGCCGGCGTGGGCGCCCGGCCGGGAGCGGACAACGGCAACGGCAGCAGGAACGCGAAGCGGTAGCGGTCGCTAGGGCCAGGACCCAGGGCCAGGGCAGTGACTAGGGCGGTGGGGGGCCGCCGCGCTCTTCCCAGCGCTGGCGCCAGCGCTCGTTCATCCGGGCCCACCAGGACTCCAAGCCGCCCTTGGAGGATGGCGCCCGCGGCGTGGAGGGCGGTGGGCCTGCCGGCCGGTTGACCATGGCCCGGCGGCGCAGGACACGCACAAACTCGAAGACCGCGATGAGCATGACGACGAACCCGGCCACACCCAGGGCGGGCGTCTGCACGAAGCCGGCCGCCAGGATCACCAGCCCAAGCACAAACCCGGCCACCGCCCACTTCAGGCGGCGTGCCAAGTGCAGCTGGAACGAGGACCCGACCTGGTGCGCGAACTTCGGGTCTTCTTCAAGCAGTCGCTTCTCGATCTCTGCGAGGATGCGCTGCTCATGCTCGGACAGGGGCATATTGAGGGCTCCGCCCGGACGTACCGAATACTGGCATAGAAAGTCTACTGTTCCTCTGGGCGCCAAGCCAGTGCCGGCAGGCCTCCCGAACGGGTGTCGGACGGGCCTGGCGGAGGGCTTTTCTCGGTTGTTCCCAGGTGGGGGAGCTGCCTAACGGACCACCACCCGTGGTGGCGGTCAACCCTCCTGGCTGGGTTCCTGGCTGGGTTCGAGTAGGCGTTCGCGGCGGGGGCGCGGCGCCTGGCGCCACTCGCGGAACGCTTCCTCAGGATGGTCGGCGGCCAGTGAGGCGAGGTCAACCGCCTCGTCGCCGAAGCGGGCGCGGACGCGGTCGGTGGCGCGGACGGCCGCCGCCCAGGCGTCCCGCTGGCGTTCGCCGAACCGGAGCTGCAGCGGGGCGCCGTCGCTGACCAGGTTGGAGACGGTGACGCCGACCAGGCGAATCGGGGTCCTGCCCAATTCGAGGCGGGCCAGCAGCTCGGCGGCGACCAGGTGGATCTCGGTGTCGGTGTCGGTCGGGCCGGGAAGCGTCCGCGAGCGGGTGATGGTGCGGAAGTCGGCGAAGCGGAGCTTCAGCGTGATCGTCCGGCCGGCAAGGCCGGCGTCGCGCAGGCGGCGGCCGACCCGGACCGCGCAGCGCAGCACCTCACGGGCGAGCACCTCGGGGTCGTCGACGTCGGCGGCGAAGGTCTCCTCCGAGCCGACCGACTTGGCCGCCTCGTACGGTTCCACCGGCCGCTCGTCGCGGCCCCAGGCAAGCTCCGCGAGCTGCGCGCCGACGGCAGGGCCGAGGGCGCGCTCCAGCAGGGCGCGGGGCGCGCGGGCGACCGCCCCCACCGTCGTGATCCCGTAGCGCCCGAGCGCGGCGATGGTGGCGCTGCCCACGCCCCACAGCGCCTCGGCGGGCAGGGGATGCAGGAACTCCAGGGCCCGGCTGGGCGGGACCACGAACAGCCCGTCCGGCTTGCCGCGGGTGGAGGCGAGCTTGGCCAGGAACTTGTTGCCGGCGACCCCGACGGTGAGGGTGAGGCCGGTCTCCTCCCGGACGCGGCGGCGCAGCTCCCGGCCGATCCGCACCGCGTCGCCGAAGAGTTTCCTCGCGCCACGCACGTCCAGGAACGCCTCGTCCAGGGCCAGCGGCTCGACCAGCGGGGTGACGGCATGGAAGACCCGCAGGACCTGCTTGGACCAGTGCCGGCAGTTCGTGAAATCGGGCGGCAGCACGACCGCCTGCGGGCACAGGCGCCGGGCGTGCGCCATCGGCATGGCGTTGCGGCAGCCGAACGCCCGCGCCTCGTAGGAGGCAGAGCTGACCACCCCGCGGTTCCCGGTCCCGCCGATCAGCAGGGGCCTGCCGCGCAGGCTCGGGTCCTTGAGGACCTCGACATTGGCGTAGAAGGCGTCCAGGTCCGCGTGGAGCACGCCGAGCCCGTCCAGGTCCACGGCCTCTACCGGCAGCCCGCCAACCACCACCTCGCCGCTCGGGCGCACCCGGTCCACCCGCTTGCCGGCAGGACGGGGCTTCGGGCCTTGTGCAGTCATGTGCCGTAGGATCTCGCGGTGACCCGACAAGTGGTAGCCATCCTTGCCACCGTGATCGCCGTGGCGGTGGGCGCCGCTGGATGTTCTGGAGGCCGCGCCAAGCCGTCGGCCGCCCAGGGCAGCGGCGGGAATGGGGGCAGCACGACCGCCGCGGTGACCACGACGACCATTACCGCCAGCACCACGACGCCGAGCACCACCGCGCCCGCCCGCTATGCCTTCCCGGTGCAGGGCTGCAAGGTTAGCTACGGGCACTTCCACCATGACTACCCGGCCACCGACATCTTCACTTCCAAGGGTTGCCATTTCGTCGCGGCCACCGGCGGGACGGTCAGCGAGGTCACCGCGGTCGACAAATGGGACCCGAAAACCGACCTCGGCGCTGACCGGGGCGGCCGGTCGGTGGCGATCGTGGGCGACGACGGGGTCCGCTACTACGGTTCCCACCTGCTGTCGGTCGCGGCCGGCATCGCGCCCGGGGTGCGGGTCCAGGCCGGGCAGCTCCTCGGGCTGGTCGACAACTCCGGCGACGCCCGCTTCACCGCCACCCACGTGCACTTCGGCATCTCCTGGCCGACCCGGTCGGGGGTGTGGTGGATCCGCCGGGGGGTGCTGTACCCGTGGCCGTACCTGGACTCCTGGCGTGCCGGCGGGAACCGCTCCCCCGCCGCCGCCGTCCGCGCGGCCCTGGCCGCCGCCGGCACCCCCACCCCGCCGTGCCGGGTGGACTGCTGAGTTGAGGCGAGCGTTGCGATGAACCGCTTCCACCGGCGCTACTGCGGCTCCCAGAAGTGGGCGCGGAGGTGTGAGACGTCCCTGCTGCCTTGGGCCCTGAAGGGCGTCGACCTGGGCGAGGACGTGCTGGAGCTGGGGCCCGGCCTCGGGGTCACCACCCGGCTGCTGGCACGGCAGGTGCCGCGCCTGGTCGCGGTCGAGGTTGAGGCCGATCTCGCCGCCCGCCTCGGCACGCAGCTGCGGCAGGAGCCGGACCTGGACGGCCGGGTGACCGTGCTCAACGGCGATGCCGCCGCGCTGCCGTTCCCGGACGGCAGCGCTAGCGGTCCCGGCGACAATTCCGGCGGCTTCAGCGCAGTTGTCTGCTTCACGATGCTGCACCACGTGCCCTCGCCAGCGCTGCAGGACCGTGTCTTCGCGGAAGCCTGCCGGGTGCTGCGGCCCGGCGGGATCTTCGCCGGCAGCGACAGCCAGCCGAGCCTGCGCTTCCGGCTCATCCACCTGTTCGACACCATGGTGACGGTTGATCCCGCCACCCTGCCCGCCCGCCTGGCCGCCGCCGGCTTCAGCGACGTGCGGGTGAACGAGATCCCCGGCCGCGTGGTCCGCTTCCGGGCCCGCAAGGCGGCCGCTCCCGTTACTTGAGCTGCGCCCTCCAGCTGCGGCCACCGTCGGTGGTGATCAGGATGACACCCCGACCCTTGCTGTCCGCGCCGACCACCCAGCCAGTCGTGGTGCCGACGAAGCTGACGCCCTGCGGGCTCTGCAGGAGGGACAGGCTGGGGATCTTGCGGGCCGGGCCGATCGGGGGATTGCTGGCCAGCATGCCCGACAGCAGGTCGCCGTTGGCCGCTGGCGTCGAGCCGAGCACGAACGCGGCCGTCGGGCTGATCGCCGAGAAGGGGCCGGGGAAGCTGCCTGGCCCGTCTGCAACGCCGGGGAACAGCCGTCCCCAGGTGAACTGGTTGACCACCGCTGGTTTCGAGAAGGCGCCGCCGTTGCGGATCACGATCAGCGCGTAGGCCTCGTGTCCAGCAGCGCCGCCACCGACGAACTGGACCCACACCGCGCCAGTGCCGGCGCACTGAAGCGTGGCGCCGGAGACGAAGTCGCCGCCGCTGTTGAGCTGGTAGACGCGGCTCCAGACAGCTGCGCCGGAGCCAGAGCCGGGGCTGGCGTCGTGCCAGACGCTGTCACCGGCGACCAGCCAGCCGTCGCGATCCTGGGTGAAGCAGACGTCCCACACCGGCGCCCCCGCGCCTGGCGGGCCGGACACCCGCCTCCAGCTGGCGCCGCCGCTGTCGGTGGCGACCAGCCAGGTGGTCGCCGGGGAGCCGTCCTTGGCGGCGATGCCGTACCCGTGCTGCGGCGTGTGGAAGTGGACCTTGACCAGCTTGCCGCCGGCCGGTTCAGCAAGGGATCGCCAGTGCTGGCCGCCGTCGCCGGTGCCGAGCAGCGTGCCGGTGCCGAGCGCCCAGCCGTTGCGGCTGCTGACGAAATCCACGGCCTGGAGGTCGGCGTCGCCGCCGTACTGGCGTCCCCAGTGCCGGCCGCCGTCGCTGGTGGCCAGGATCACGCCCTTGCCGACGGCCCAGCCCTGGGTTGGTGAGACGAACTGCACGCCGTGCAGCTCGCCCACCGCGCCAAGCGGCAGGGTTGTGGTGGTGATCGCCGCGTGCGTGGTGGTTTGCGGCGCCGTGCTGACCGACGGGAGGGTGGTGGCCGGCGCGATCGTGGAGCCGGATGCGCTGGGGTTGGGATTCCCTGGCGCGACCCGGTTGAGGCTGCGGGCTTGCACCACTCCCACACTTGCGGCGGTAACGGCGAGCAGAGCCATGGAGGTCGTGAACACCATGCGGCGTCGGTGTCGCCGGCCGCGCCAGCGGATCGAGGCGGGGGCAGGCGGCTCGGCCGCATCGGCGACCGGCTCGCCGAGGGCCTGGAACAGCTGGCGCAGCTCGTCGTCACGCATGGCGCACCTCGGTGCCATCGGGATTGACCGCGTCGCCAAGCTCGCGCTCAAGCGCGGCGCGGGCGCGAAACAGGCGGCCCTTGACCGTGCCGGAGGGGATCTTGAGCACCGCTGCGATCTCCTCTACAGAAAGGTCGGCCATGTAGTGGAGCACCAGCACCTCGCGCTGCAAGCGGCGCAGGCGGCCGAGGGCCTGGTGCAGCAAGACCCGCTCCTCGGTCGGCGGCGGCACCGGCGGCGGCGGGCCGACGCGGCGGTAGGCGGCCAGCTTGCGGGTCGAACGGCGCAGCGAACTGGCCGCCAGGTTGAGCGCGACCCGCCGCACCCAGGCGTCCGGGTGGTCGTACTCGCGCAGCCGCTGCCAGCGCACCGAGGCGCGGGCGAAGGCCTCCTGCACCGTGTCCTCAGCCTCCTGGACGCTGCCGACCACGCCATACAGCTCCGCTACCACGCGCCCGTAGGTGCGCAGGTAGAAGTGATCAAATTCGCCGTCGTCAGCCACCAGCCCTCCGTCCGGGTCCAGGTCGCGCGATCTTGACCCTGACACGCCATGGTGCTCCACCCGGTTCGGGCTGAACCAGAGCAATTTCGGATCCAGGCGGGTAACGAATCGGCCTCACGGCACCCCGAACCGTCGGCGACGCTAGTTGTCGGTGTCGACCGCCGTGAAGTTCGAGGTGGTTGCCTCCACCACGGCCATCTCCGCGGCTGACTCTGCCGGCGGGCGGTGCTCGGCGAGGGCTTCCAGGGCGGCGGTGTCGCCGATGTCGTGGCCGCTGCGCTCCGACAGCAGCCAGCGGACCTCCAGCAGGTCGCAGTAGGCCTGGATCGGGTCGGCCGCCGGGCCGAGCACCGGGGCTGCCCTGGCCACCCCTGGGCGGAAGCACTCGGCCAGCCAGCGGTAGCCGATCACCTGGTCGCCGGCGGCGCCGGGGCGCTCGTGCTCCAGCCGACACTGGTAGCCGCGCAGGTCGTTGAGCAGCACGGTCGCCTGGCCCTCCCCCACCTCCAAGCCGGTGAGGCGGCGCAGCTCCTCGGAGTGGAAGCGGCGGTTGGCGACCGCGACCTTCAGCCGCAGCCGGCTGCGATCGTTCTCGACCGGCTCCAAGGCCAGCTCGTCCACGGCGAAACCGAGCTCGTTGAGGCGGCGCACCCGTGCGGCCACCTTGTAGCGCTCGTCGACGCAGAAGGTCTGCTCCTGGGTCAGCTCGTCTCACAGCTGCCAGTAGCGGGTGGCCACGCTCTCGGCGGCGGCGAGGTCGGTGGCGACGTGCTCGCCGCTCTCCCCCATGGCCAGCGCCAGGTCGAGCAGGTCGCCGGTGACGTTCTCGACCAGGATGCCGAGGTCCAGCTCCCGCTGCCCACGGCTCAGCGCGGGGTGGTGCTCGCTGGTCTCGGCGTCGACCAGGAACGCCTGCAGCGCCTGCCCGTCCCGCTTGAAGAGGGTGTTGGCCAGCGAGCAGTCACCCCAGAAGACCCCCGCCCGGTGCAGATCCACCAGCAGGCCCGCCATGGCGTCGAGCAGCCGCTCGCGGTGGCGGCCGAGCGTCCGCGGCAGCCGCTGGAACAGGCGCCGGTACTGCCAGGCGTGCGGCAGGTACTCGGTGACCAGGATGGAGTTGCCGCCGTCGGCCTGGTCGACCAGCCCGACGGGGCGTACCGCCGGCAGCTCGCGGCCCTCCAGGATGCGCAGCACCCGGTATTCCTTTGCGGCGACCCGGGACGGCAGCTCCTTGAGCGCATACAGCACGCCGTCGGCCTCGGCGAAGCGGACCAGGTGGCGGCTCGGCCCGATCGGCAGCGCACGCAGGGCCGCCTGCTCCTTTGTCCACTCCCCGAGTGGCCGCAGCCACGGCAACGCCAGCAGCCCGGGCGAGGCGTCACGCAGGCGGATCGACAAGTCGGCCATGGGCCGATGGTAAACCGTTACCTTTGGAGGGAGCAGGCAGTGGGCACGAAAGGCGCTATCCTCATCCGGTGATGCTCGAGTCCATCCGAGAACCGGTCGACCTCCGCGGCCTCTCGGGCAGGCAGCTCACCCAGCTAGCCGCCGAGATCCGCGAGTTCCTCGTCAACGCCATCGCCGTCCGTGGCGGCCACCTTGGCCCCAACCTGGGCGTGGTGGAGCTGACCATTGCCCTGCACCGCACCTTCGACTCGCCCACCGACCAGATCGTCTGGGACACCGGGCATCAGGCCTACGTGCATAAGCTGCTCACCGGGCGCCAGGCGGACTTCGCCACCCTGCGCACCAAGGACGGCCTCTCCGGCTACCCGTCCCGCAGCGAGAGCGCCCACGACGTCATCGAGAACTCCCACGCCTCCACCGCGCTCGGCTACGCCCTCGGCCTGGCCGAGGCGCGCCGCGCCGGCCAGGGCGAAGGCCGGGTCGTGGCAGTGGTCGGCGACGGCTCGCTCACCGGCGGAGTGGCGCTGGAGGCCCTCAACCTGATCGGCCACCGCAAGCCTGACCTGCTGGTGGTCCTCAACGACAACGGCCGCTCCTACCAGCCGACCGTCGGCGGGCTCGCCGGCCACCTCGCGCCGCTGCGCCTGCATCCCGGCTACGAGCAGCTCAAGAAGGGTGTGGAGGAGACCCTCGGCCGCTTCCCGATGGTCGGTGATGGCATGGTCGAGGCCGCCAAGCGCGTCAAGGAAGGCGCCAAGGCGCTGGTCGCCCCGCGGGTGGTCTTCGAGGACCTCGGCTGGCAGTACGCCGGACCGGTCGACGGCCACGACATCGGCGCGCTGGAGCGGGTCCTGGACCATGCCAAGCGCGTTCCCGGCCCGGTGATCGTCCACGCCATCACCCAGAAGGGCCGCGGCTACGCCCCCTCCGAACAGCACGAGGAGGAGCGGCACCACAGCGTGCCCGCGTTCGACCCTTCCACCGGCCAGGCGATCGCCAAGCCGAGCGACGAGGTCGCCTTCACCAGCGTGTTCGGCGAGGCGCTGCTGGAGGAGGCCCGCCGCCACCCGGAGCTGGTGGCGATCTCGGCCGCGATGCTCAGCCCCACCAAGCTCACCGTCATGCAGCGCGAGTTCCCCGAGCGGGTCTACGACGTCGGCATCGCCGAGCAGGTCGGGGTCACGATGGCAGCCGGCATGGCCCTGCGGGGGCTGCGGCCCCTCTGCGCGATCTACTCGACCTTCCTGCAGCGCGCCTTCGACCAGGTGGTCATGGACGTCTCGCTGCACAAGCTGCCGGTGGTGTTCGCGATCGACCGCGCCGGCATCACCGGCGACGACGGCCCCTCCCACCACGGCGTCTTCGACCTGACCTACCTGCGCCAGATCCCCGGGATGGTGGTGGCGGCGCCGCGCGACGGGGTCGAGCTGCGCCGCATGCTGGCCACGGCCATGGCGCACACCGCCGGGCCGATCGCCATCCGCTGGGCCAGGGCGACCACCCCGAAGGTCGACTTCTCCCAGCCGCTGCGCAAGCTCAAGATCGGCAACTGGGAGGTGCGCTCGCGCGGCTCGGACGTGCTGCTGCTGGGGCTGGGCAGCCTGCACGGGGCCAGCGAGGAGGCTGCTCGCCTGCTCAAGCAGGACGGCATCAGCGTCACCCTGGTCGATCCTCGCTGGGTCAAGCCGCTCGATCCCCGCCTGGCTTCCGTGGCCGCTGCGCATCGTCTAGTCGTGAGCGTCGAGGACAACGTGCTGGCCGGCGGCTTCGGCGCCGCGGTCGCCGAGGTCCTCGGCGACGAGGAGGTCGCCACGCCCGTGCTCCGCCTCGGCGTCCCCGACCGGTTCCTGCCCCACGGCAAGCGCGACCTGCTGCTCACCGAGCTGGGCCTGGACGGGATCGGCATCGCCGAGCGCATCCGCAAGCGCCTCCACCACCTCGACCACAACGGCGGCTGAGCGCTCCCTCCAGAACCGAAGGCCAGCCGCTCGGGTCAGCCGCGGTGACCGAAGTCCATCCCGCGGAACATCGCCTCGGTGCGTTCCATCGCCGCGACCACCGCGGCGAGGTTCTGCTCGGCCTCGGTGTCGACCTGCGGGAACAGGTACTGGTTGAGAGGCTCGTTGGCGCCGACCTGCAGGCCGTACTCGTCCATGTACTCGCCGATGGCGAACTCCCAGGTGAACAGCCCCGGGCCGTCCTCTTCCGCTGGGAGGTGCAGCCAGTAGGTGAGGTAGGGGTTGCGGAACAGGGAGAAGGTCCTGCTGCCGTCGCGCCGTTCCTGGTTGAGCTGGAAGCCGAGCAGTTTCAACTCGTCGTCGAAAGCCATGGGAGGCATTGTCGACGAGGCCGCCCGGCCACGCCACCTCATCGAAGAATTCTCCCCGACAGGATCGGCCGGAATCACCGCTTGACCGGTCCCGGCTGTAGAATCTTGCCGGCCGGCTGCCGCCGGCGCTCCGTTCTCACGGTGCACGGTGAAGCATACGTGGCCAAACACATCGCTGCCCCTGACAGCCTCGTCGGCAGGACCATCGGCCGGCGCTACGAGATCGTTGCCCTGGTCGCCAAGGGCGGGATGGCTGTCGTCTACCGGGCGCACGACCGGGAACTCGACCGTCCGGTCGCGCTCAAGGTCCCCAGAGGGGAGTTCGCGCGCGACCGCGCCTTCTCGGAGCAGTTCCGCCGCGAGGCGCGGGCAGCGGCGCGGCTGTCGCACCCGAGCATCGTCGCGGTCTACGACTCCGGCGAGGAGCGGGGGCTGCCCTGGATCGTGATGGAGTTCGTCCCTGGGCAGACTCTGCGCGAGCTGCTGGACGCCCGCGGGCGCCTGGACCTGACCGCCACCGGGGAGCTGCTCGGCCCGGTCGCGGACGCGCTCGATCACGCCCACCGTGCCGGCGTCGTCCATCTTGACGTCAAACCCGAGAACATCCTGCTCACCAGCGACTCGGTGAAGGTCACCGACTTCGGGCTGGTGCGCGCGGCCCGCAGCGGCCGCACCCACGCGCCCGCTGGGACAGTGCAGTACTGCGCGCCGGAGGTGTTGCGGGGCGGGGTCGTGGACGGGCGGGCGGACGTCTACGCCCTGGGCGTGGTGGCCTACGAGTGCCTCACTGGCAGGCCCCCGTTCGACGGCGCCACCCCCGAGCTGCTGGTGCGCCAGGTCCTCAACCAGCGGGTCCCGCCGCCGTCCCAGTCCGTCGGGGAGCTGCAGGCGCCGGCGGACGCGGCCGTGCTACGCGCCACCGAGCCCGACCCGGCGTATCGCTTCGGCGCCAGCTCGGAGTTCACCGCCGCGATCGGCGCGCCCCGCCGCCGCCGCGTGGACGAGACCTTACGGGCCACCACGATCCTGCCGCCTGAGCCTGGGCCTGCGGCGCGGGACACCGTGACGGCGATGCCGATGCCGGCCCCGGCGCCGGTGCTGCGCCGCCGCCAGGTCCTCCGCCCAGCCGGCGGCCGCCTCCCCAAGCCAAGGAGCGGGATCCTGCACCCCGCCACGGTGCTGGTCGCCGTGGGGCTCGCGCTGCTGCTCGGCGCTGGCGGCTGGTTCCTGTATGGCCCCACCACCCGGGTGCCCTCCATGGTCGGCCTGAGCTTCGACCAGGCCGTGGCCAAGCTCAGAGCGGACCACCTGCGGTTCGCCGAGGATCCCCAGATCGCCTCGCCCTCGGTCCGCCAGGGGCTCGTCGCCACCCAGTCGCCCGGCCCGGGGAGCTGGGCGCGCCGCCTGGCAGTGGTCCACCTGCGCCGCTCGGTCGGCATCACCATGCCGAGCCTGGCCGGCCAGACCGCCAACGCCGCTAAGGCGGCGCTGGACGCCCGCAGCCTGAGTTCGACCACAACCACGGAACCCAGCAAAACTATCCCCAAGGGTTCGGTGATCTCGACCGACCCGCCCGCCAGCACGCCAGTGCGCAACGGTCAGACGGTCACGCTGAAGATCAGCAGTGGCCTGCCGCCGGTCCAGGTCCCGGTGATTCGCGGCCAGGCCGCCGCCAACGCCGCCGCCGTCCTGCAGCAGGCGGGCTTCCGGATCCACCAGGTCCAGGTCTTCGACGACAACGTCCCGGCGGGCGCGGCGGTCGGCACCGACCCGCCCGCCGGCCAGCAGGCCTTCTGGGGCACCACTCTCACCCTGCAGATCAGCAAGGGACCAGACCTGGTGGTCGTCCCCGACGTGCGCGGCCTCAACCGCCAGCGGGCACAGGCGCTGCTGCGCCAGGCCGGCCTCAAGGCGAGCTTCACGGCCGGCTTCGGCAACACCGTCATCGACCAGAACCCGCCGCCGAACCGCAAGCTCAAGCGCGGCAGTACCGTGACGCTGCTAGTCAGGTTCTTCTGAGGCTCCCACGCCGCCGCGCTGACCGTTCGGCAGCGGCATCGCCAGCCAGAAGGAACTGCCCGCGCCAGGCTCGCTCTCGGCCCACAGACGGCCGCCGTGGGCGCTGGCGATCTCCTTGCAGATAGCCAGGCCGAGGCCGCTGCCGCCCTGGCCCGCAGCGCGGGCGCGGGACGAGTCGGCCCGGTAGAAGCGGTCGAACAGGCGCGGGAGGGCCTCTTTGGAGATGCCTGGGCCGGTGTCGCTGACGGTCAGGCCGGCGTCGCCCTGGTGACGCCACAGCCGCACCCGCACCACGCCACCCCGGCCGGTGTACTTGATGGCGTTGTCGACCAGGTTGGTGACCACCAGCTCCAATCGCGGGCCGTCGGCGTACACCTCGGCGCCGTCGCCCTCGACGGTGAGGTTGATCGCCTTGGCTCGCGCCATCGGCTGGAGCTTGGCGGCCACCTCGCCGACCAGCCGGTCCAGCCGCTGCGGCGCGTACAGCAGGTCGAGGCGGCCCTCGTCGATCCGTGCCAGGACCAGGAGGTTCTCCAGGGTGCGACCCATCCGGTCGATCTCCTCGTTGACGCTCTCGAGCACTTCGCGGACCTCAGCGGGGAGCTTCTGGGGAGCGCGGAGCTGCACGTCGATCTCGGAGCGCATCACCGCCAGGGGGGTGCGCAGCTCGTGGGAGGCGTCGGCCACCAGCCGCTGCTGCTGCTGCACGCCGCGCTCGATGCGGTCCAGCATGGCATTGAGCGTACTGGCCAGCCGGCCCAGCTCGTCACGGGACGGCGGCACCGCCACCCGCTCGTCCAGCCGGTCGGCGCTGATCAGCGCGGCCTGGCCGGTCATGCGGGCGACCGGGTGCAGCGCCTTGCCGGCGAGCAGCCAGCCACCGAAGCCCGCCGCGGCCACGGCGGCCGGCACGGCGACCAGCAGCAGCAGCGCGAGTTTGCCGAGCGACTCGTCAACCGCCTCCATGGAGCGGGCCACCACCAGCACCCGGGAGGCACCGTCCAGCCGCAGCGGTCTCGCCAGCCGAGCGCCCGGGTGACGCGGACCCGGTCGCCGCTGACCCTCGTGAGCTGGGTCTGGCTGAGCATCAGCGGCTGGCCGATCGGGTCCGCGGTGGACTCCAGCACGGTCCCGTCGGGCGTGTCGAGCTGGGCGGCGAAGGCGGCCCGGCGCGGCAGGGTGTGCATCACGCTGGTGAGCTCCGTGAAACTCTGGCCCTGCTGCAGGCCCCCGGCCAGCTCGGCCATGTCCTCGTTGAGGTTCTGGTTCACTCCCTGGAGGAGGCCGGCGCGCAGCGACAGCAGCAGGAACGCGCCGACCACCAGCAGGATCATGGCGAGCAGGCCCACGTACCACGCGGTCAGCCGGACGCGGATCGGCCACCTCATCCGGACCTGGCACCCCGAGCGGTTTCCGGTTCGTGGTCGTTGTCCAGCATGTAGCCAACGCCCCGGACAGTCCGGATCAGCGGGCTCCCGAACGGCTGCTCGAGCTTCTTGCGCAGGTAGCCGACGTAGACATCGACCACGTTGGAGAAGCCGTCGTAGTTGATGTCCCAGACGTGCTCCAGGATGCTCGTACGGGTCACCACCTGCCCGGAGCGGCGCATCAGGTACTCCAGCAGTGCGAACTCCCGCACCGACAGGTCCACCCGCTGCCCGGCCCTGCTCACCTCATGGGTCGCCGGGTCGAGGCGCAGATCCCCCACCACCAGCTCCGCAGGCCGCTCGGTGGGGCTGCGCCGCAGCAGCGCCCGCAACCGCGCCAGCAGCTCCCCGAACGAGAACGGCTTGACCAGGTAGTCGTCTGCCCCCACGTCAAGCCCCGCGATCCGGTCACTGACAGCATCCCGCGCCGTGAGCATCAGCACCGGTGCCCACCGCCCCGCCGCCCGCAGCCGCCGGCACACCTCGAAGCCGCTCAGCTTCGGCAGCATCACATCCAAAACAATCACGTCATACGGGTTCTCAGTCCCCTGAAACAGCCCTTCCTCGCCGTCACCGGCAGTATCAACCGCATACCCCTCCTGCTCCAGCCCCCGCCGCAAGGCCCGAGCCATCTTCACCTCATCCTCGACGACCAGGACCCGCACACCCACACCCCCAGCACCATCAGCGGCCCAACACCCAGTATCCCCTGACTACATCCCCGCCACGATGAGAACAACATGAGAAGTCAGTTTCGCTCTACCAGGTACGATTCACCCATGATCCAGGTGCATGTGTTCCGCAGGGGGCAGGAGCAGACCGACGTGCCGGTGGAGGACCTCTCGGAGGTGCGAGGGGAGGCGGGCACGCTGGTGTGGGTGGATGTGGTGAATGCCAGCAAGGAGGAGCTTGCCCGGATGGGTGAGGAGTTCAATATCCACCCGCTGGCGTTGGAGGACTGTACGCACCGCCACCAGCGACCCAAAGTCGAGGAGTACCCCGGGCAGGCGCTGGTGGTCGCCTACGGGGCGGAGCTTCTGGGTGAGAGCAACGGTGGCGGCTGCCGGCTGCACGAGCTGGACCTGATCGTCGGGGGGAACTTCCTGGTCGGCTTCCACCACGGCTGCCCCATCGACGCGGTCGCCGTCACCCGGCGGGTGAAGGCCCGGCCGGGCCTGGCCAAGCAGGGGGCGGGGTTCCTGCTGTACGTGCTGCTGGATCAACTGGTGGACACGTTCTTCCCCACTCTGGACGGGATCGGTGAGCGGGTCGAGGACCTGGAGGAAGCGGTGTTCGCCGGGGACCCCTCCGTGCAGGGGCGTATCTTCTCGCTGCGCAAGGACATGGTGGCGATCCGCAGGGTCGCCGGGCCGATGCGCGACGCCATGAGCGTGCTGCTGCGCCGCGACCTCGACCTGTTCGGCGACGAGATCCGGCGCTATCTGCAGGACATCTACGACCACCTGATCCGCATCGTCGAGACCGTCGAGGACTACCAGGACCTGGCCGCCAACGCCTTGGAGGCCAACCTCTCGGTGGTCTCCAACCGCATCAACGAAGTCGCCCGCACCCTCACCGCCTACGCCGCCATCTTCGCGGTGACCACCGTCGTCACCGGCCTCTACGGCATGAACTTCCACCACATGCCCGAACTCGCCTGGCGTTACGGCTACGCCTACTCCCTCGCCCTGATGGCCGCCCTCGCCGGCGGCCTATGGCTCTACTTCAGACGCAAGGGCTGGCTCTGACCGCCATGGAGGTGGTTGGGTGAAGCTGGCGGGGCGGATGGGGCGGCTGGGGACTGAGTCGGCGTTTGAGGTGCTGGCGAGGGCGCGGGCGTTGGAGCGGGCAGGGGCGGAAATCATCCATCTGGAGATTGGGGAGCCGGACTTCGCGACGCCGGAGCATGTGGTGGTGGCGGCGCAGCAGGCGCTGGCGGCTGGGCAGACGCATTACGTGCCGGCGCCGGGGATTGTGGAGTTGCGGGAGGCGGTGGCGGGGTTCCTGGAGCGGAGTGGGCGGTTGCGGGCTTCGCCGGATCGGGTGGTGGTGACGCCGGGGGCCAAGCCGATCATGTTCTTCACCATCTTGGCGTTGTGCCAGGAGGGGGACGAGGTGCTGTACCCGGACCCGGGCTTCCCGATGTATGAGTCGATCGCGGCGTTCGCGGGTGCCACGCCGGTCCCGGTGCCGTTGCGGGAGGACCACGGTTTCAGGATGGACCCGGAGGAGGTCGCTGCGCTGGCGGGTGAGCGGACCCGGCTGCTGGTGCTGAACTCGCCGCACAATCCCTGCGGCAGCATGCTGACCCAGGCGGACGTCGAGGCGATCGCGCAGGTGGCGATCGAGCGGGACCTGGTGGTGCTCGCCGACGAGGTCTACACCGCCATCCGCTACCAGCACAACTGCCCGAGCATCCTGTCGGTCCCGGGCATGGCCGAACGGACGGTGCTGCTGGACGGCTGGTCGAAGACCTTCGCGATGACCGGCTGGCGTCTCGGTTTCGGGGTCTTTCCCGCTGCTCTGGTCGAGCCGGTCACCCGGCTGGTGGTCAACTCGGTGTCGTGCACCTCGGCGTTCAGCCAGCACGCCGCGATCGCCGCCCTGGAGGGACCATGGGACCCGGTCGAACAGATGGTGGCGGCCTTCCGGGCCCGCCGCGACGTGATCGTCGCGGGCCTGAACGGCATCCCGGGGGTCGCCTGCCTGGAGCCGCAGGGCGCCTTCTACGCCTTCCCGCGCGTCAGCGACCTCGGCCTGCCCTCCGCCGAGCTGGCCGACTTGCTGCTGGAGCGCGCCGGGGTTGCCTGCCTGCCGGGCACTGCCTTCGGCGTGTTCGGCGAAGGCTATCTGCGCTTCTCCTATGCCAACTCGATCCCCAACATCCAGGCTGCCCTGGCGGCTATGGAGCACCTGGTCGCCGAAGTCGCCCGCACCTGACGGTCGCGTTCTCGCCGCTGCGGGCGCATGGCAGAGGCGAGGAGGCCAACAACCCGTAAACCAGGGCCAAGGCAGGGGTCGCAACGGATGAACGAAACCACCGGCAGGACGGAATCAGAGCTGACTACCGCAGAGCGGGCACTCGGGGCGAGCCCAGAGGACCTCCAAACCGCGGCGGAAGCTGCCAGAGCCAGCGAACGAGATGCGGAACAAGGAGTGGAAGAGGCACGGGTAAGCGCGGCGACATCCCGGGAAAGCTAAGGATCCCCGCTGGGCTTACGGCTGGACGGCGCTGGCGGTTGCACGGCCGAGCAGCGTGTCGATCTCGGCGAGCTGGCTGGGCGCAAGCGGGCCGAAGGCGAGCGCGCCGGCGTTCTCCTCGACCTGGCCGACGGTGCGGACGCCGGGGATGGGGATGGTGCGGTCGCTGCGTGCCCAGATCCAGGCGAGAGCGCCCTGGGCCAGGGTGCGGCCGGCGCTGGTGAGGACCTCGCGGACGGCGTCGAGGCGGGCAAGCCACTCGGGGCTTGGGCGGCCGCCCTGGAAGTAGCGCATCCACTCGGGCTCCTTGCCGCGCACGTCGTCGGTGGGCAGGCGCGAGTCGGCCTGGTACTTGCCGCTGAGCAGCCCCATGGCCAGCGGGCCGCGGTTGACGCTGGCCACGCCGAGCTGGTCGCAGGCGGCGAGCACCTCGGGTGCGTCCAGCAGCACGTTCATGTCGTGCTGTACGGCGGCGAAATGCGGCCGACCGGCGAGGAGGCGGGCACGCTCGGGATCGTCGGTGCTCCAGCCGTAGGCGCGGATGTGGCCACGGTCGGCCAGCTCCTCCAGGGTGTCGAAGGTGGCCTCGGCCGCTGCCAGGTCGAGGTCGCCGAGGTGGAGCTGGTACAGGTCGATGCGGTCGGTGCCGAGCCGCCGCAGCGAGGCCTCGCAGGCCTGGCGGATGTGGGCCGGGGTGGCGTCGCTGCCGGTGAGCTGGCGGGTGGCCTCGTCGAAGACGTTGCCGAACTTGGTGGCGATCACCGCGTCGTCGCGCGCGCCCGCCTCGGCCAGCGCCCGGCCGAGGACCCGTTCGCTATGCCCCGTCCCGTAGACATCGGCGGTGTCGAAGAAGTTGACGCCCACCTCGAGCGCACGCCGCAGGGCCCGGACCGACTCCTCGTCGTCCACCTCGCCCCAGCCGAGCGGTTGGCTCCCCTGCCAGAACGGCCCCCCGATCGCCCAGCACCCGAAACCCATCGCGCTCACCCGGATCCCGCTCCCCCCCAGCACGCGCGACTCCATCGCCATGCGCTTCCCTCCTCCGCTATCGAACCTCTCCCGGTTTCACCGGAACCCAGAGTATCGGCTCTCAGGTTTTCGTCGGGTGCTGCGAGGATGCGAGAATTCGGCCATGAGCGATGACCCGCACGGCATCTCGTCCGATGTCCGGGCCGACTACGACAGCCAATACCTGGACACCATCCGGGCGCAGGTGCGCGCCTACGGCACCCTCAGCGAGGCGCAGCTCGACCAGCTGCTGGCGATCGGCTATCGCGAGGGTGTCCGCGCTGCCCGGAGTGCGATCCTCCAGGGGATGGAGCAGATGGAGGACGACGGGCAAGGACCGCCGGCCAGTTGACGAACACGATCATGACGGTGGCGACCATCGGGTAGTAGTCGAGGCGCATCGCGATCCAGATCCCGGTGTGCATGGCGATCACAGCGGGGACCAGCAGCCAGGTCAGGTGCGGACGCCACAGCACCAGCACCCAGCCCAGCTCGACCACGAGGGTCGCGGCGGCGAACAGGTGCACGAGCCAGGGCCGGTCGGCGACGAACAGCGCCGCGACGTTCGGGTGCGCCTGGGCGTCGCTGGAGGCATACAAGACCCAGCGGAGGTTGCCACTGGTCACCCATCCCGGGCCGGCGTGGAGCAGCTTGGCGTAGCCGGTGAAAACGTAGGCCCCGGCGATCACCACCATCGCGGTCCGCAACGGCCAGCCGTAGCGCCACGACCACCCCGGCCGTTGTTCGGCTGGAGGGCGCCGCCTCCGCCGGCCTCCCATGGACGGCATTGCTTCGCTCGCTTGCATGCTCGGCCGGCGGGAATCCAGCGACCAGGCGTCCCCCGCCGCTGCGGGGAGCAGCGGGACCAGGCAGAGCAGCAGGAGGACGTCGTTGTGGACGGTCTTGCCGAGGCTGGAGGTCATGGCGATCAGCGGCAGCGCGGCGAGGTAGGCGACCGGCAGGGCCACCCGGGTCCACAGGCCCACTGTGGCAAGCAGCGCGGCGGCCACCGCGATCACCTGGAGCGGGACGACCACACCCGGCGGCGGCATCTGCGGCAGCAGCTTCAGGAACGAGATCGGCCGGAACAGCGCGGCCGGCTGGTGGGCGAGGTCGAGGTAGGGACCGGTTGCGAGCCGGAGGGCCAGCAGCCCGGCGAGCCCGATCCGCAGCGCCGCCAGCCGCCGTGGGTCGCCGGGGGCGAACAGCCAGGCCGCGAAGGTCGCCCGCAGCCTGTCAATCCGGCGCCGCATCGACCCTCCAGCCCTGGCCTGGGCCCTGCGGCTGGCAGGTCCAGCGCAGCGTGCGCCGCGGCGGTGCGCTGCGCAGCCCCTCCCGCTGAGACACGTCGACATCGAGCTGGTAGACGCGCACCGCGTCGACCGCGGTCCCGCCGCCGTCCGCCCGAACCGCCTCGGCCCAGGCCTGGCAGACGGCCGCCTGCTTGGCCGGCGGCAGCGTGGCGAAGCCTTTCAGGACCTGGACGTTGCCGTGGTAGCGGATGGGCAGGTCCTGGAACCGGATGGGGGTCTCGCGCCGGTTCTGGTCGACGGTGACGGCCTGGAAACTAGTCTGACTGGCGCTGCGCGCGTCGGCGAACAGCCGCCAGCCGGTCAGCGGCCACGCCTCGATCCCGACCACTCCGCACACCAGGAACGCCGCTAGGAACACCCCGGCGTACCAGCGCGCCCAGCGTGCTACCGGGCGATCCGGCTGAGCGCCTCCAGGCAACGGTCCACCTCGCTGGGGGTGTTGTAGTGGAGGAAGCCGGCGCGCACCGCGCCGCCGCGCCCCTCCAGGCCGAGGCTCTCCATGACGTTCAGGGCGTAGTAGTTGCCGTGCCAGGTGAAGATTCCCTCGTCGCCGAGCGCTTCGGTGACCGCCTGGGGCGGCTGACCCTCGATCGTGAAGCAGAGGGTCGGGGTGCGCTCGCCGATCCGCGCCGGGTCGGTGATCCCGTACAGCCGCAGCCGGGGCAGGTCCCGGACCCCCTTCAGGAACCGCAGCGTCAGCGCCGCCTCGTGGCGCTGGATGCGGGCGAAGGCGTCGTCGAGCCGTGGCCTCCTGCCGGCGTCGGGGGCAGCGCCGCTGCCGAGGCTGGCGAGGTAGTCGACCGCCGCGATCAGCCCGGCGAGGCCTTCGTGGGACTGGGTGCCGGTCTCGAAGCGGTGCCCGGGTGGCTTGTCGGAGGCGGGGCGGACCTGGTCGGCGGGCAGTTGCTCGGCGAGGTCGCGGCGGATGGCGGCCACTCCGACGTGCGGCCCGAAGAACTTGTAGGCCGAGCACAGCGCCACGTCGATGCCGAGCGCGGCAACATCGACGCGCCGGTGGGGCGCGAAGTGGACCCCGTCGCACCAGGCCAGCGCCCCGACCCGGTGGGCGGCGGCGGCGATGCGGGCGATGTCGGGGACGGTGCCGAGCGCGTTGGAGGCCAGGGGGAATGCGACCACCCGGGTGCGCGGGCCGAGCAGCCCCTCCAGCGCGTCGATGTCGAGGGTGCCGTCGTCCACGCGCAGCGGCGCGGTGCGGACCATCAGACCGTGGTCGCGGGCGACCAGCAGCCACGGCGCCACGTTGGCGTCGTGGTCGAGGCTGGTGACCACGATCTCGTCGCCGGCGCTCAGGGTCCGCGCGACGGCGTGGGCGAGCAGGAAGTTCAGAGTGGTCATGTTGAGGCCGAAGGCGATCTCCTCCGGGGCGGAGCCGAGCAGGTCGGCGGCGGCGATCCGGGCGCGCTCCACCGTGGCGGTGGTCTCCCGCGCGGTGGCGAAGGCCCCGTCGAGGTTGGCCATCGAGGACTCCAGGTGCCTGGCCACCGCGGCGATCGCCGAGGCGTGCGGCTGCGACCCGCCTGGCCCGTCGAAGAACACCGCCGCGCGGCCGTCGGGAAGGGTGCGCGCCAGCCCGGGGAACTGCGGGCGGATCGCCTCGACGTCGATCCCTGCCACGGTCTGCGCTGGGGCTGGGACGGTCATCTGGGACCACCTTCTTCCTCTTCCTTCGACTTGGAACGCTGGTTCGCGGTCGGGCTTGGCGGCCACAGCGGCGCGAGGGTGGCGGCGAGCCGGACGGTATCGAGGTTACCGCCAGAGAGGATCACGCCAACCCGTTGGCCAGCGGTGATCTCGACGGCGCCGGTGAGCAGCGCGGCGAGCGGCAGGGCCGCGGTCGGCTCGATCAGCTGCTTGGTCCGCGACCAGGCCAGGGCCAGGGCGTCGCGGAGCTGGTCGTCGCTGACGGTGACGACGCCGTCGACCAGGCGGCGGATCACCTCGAAGTTGCGCTCGCCGAGGCTCAGGGTGCGGACCCCGTCGGCGATGGTCGTGGGCGGCTCGGACAGCGCCACCAGGTGGCCGGCGGCGAGCGAGGCGCGGGCGTCGGCGCCGGTGACCGGCTCGACCCCGACCACACGGGTGGAGGGCGAGCGGCCTTTGACGGCTGCGGCGGTCCCGCTGATCAGGCCGCCGCCACCCACCGGGACCAGCACCAGGTCGAGGTCGCCGACCTCGTCGAGCAGCTCCAGGGCGGCGGTGCCCTGCCCGGCCATGACGTCGTGGTCGTCGAAGGGGTGGACCAGGTGCAGCCCGCGCTCGGCGGCGAGCTGGTGGAGAAACCGCTCGCGGTTGGCGGGGGTGACGCCGTCGCAGATCACCTCGGCGCCGTAGGCGCGGGTGGCGGCGAGCTTGGCCGGGCTGGAGTCGGCGGCCATGACCACCACCGCGTGCCCGCCGGTCTCGGCGGCGGCGAGCGCGACCGCCTGGGCGTGGTTGCCGGAGCTGACCGTGATCACTCCTCGCGCGCGGACCGCCGGGTCCAGCGCCAGCAGCGCACTAAACGCGCCGCGCGCCTTGAACGCCCCGATCCGCTGCAGATGCTCGCCCTTCAGGAAAATCTTGGCGCCCAGCTCCCGGTCCAGCAGCCGCGAGTGGAACACCGGCGTGCGGTGGACCCTCCCGGCGATCCGTTCGGCCGCCGCCTCCACCTCGGCGAGACCAAAGATCATGAACCTGCAGCGGCGATCACCGCGTCAGCGGCACGGTCGGCGTCGGCGTCGCTGACTTCGTAGTGGAACACTAGGCGGACCTCGTCGGGGGCAGTGTCGGCGCTCAGCACCCCACGGTCGGCCAGGCGCTTGACCAGCCCAGGGCCGTCGGTGCCGAAGGCGGGCGCTGCGAGCAGGACGATGTTGGTCTCCACCGGCGCCTCGATCCCGCCAGGCACCGCCGCGGCGACGCGTTCGGCCAAGTGGCGGGCGTTGGCGTGGTCGTCGGCCAGCCGCTCGACCATCTCGTCGAGAGCGACCAGCGCGGCGGCGGCGAGCACGCCCGACTGGCGCATGGAACCGCCGAACAGCTGGCGGACGTCCCGCGCCCGCTCCACGAAGTCGCGGTCGCCCACCACGGCGGACCCGACCGGCGCGGCCAGGCCCTTGGAGAAGCACACCGACAGGCTGTCGAACAGGACCCCATAGCGTTCCAGCGGCACGCCGCTGGCGATCGAGGCGTTCCAGATCCGCGCGCCGTCGCAGTGGAGGTGCAGGCCGCGCTCGCTGGCCAGCCCGCGCAGCTCCTCCAGGGTGGCGAGCGGCCAGACCGCCCCCCCACCGCGGTTGTGGGTCTGCTCGACTGCGATCGCGCTGGTCGGCACGCCGTAGTAGGCGGTGCGCACCCGCGCGCGGACCGCCGCCGGCTCCAACAGCCCGCGCGGCCCGCTCATGGCGTGGAACTGGATGCCGCTGAGCAGCGACCCCGCGCCGTTCTCGTACCAGAAGATGTGGTTGTCCTCGTGCGCCAAGCACTCGCTGCCCGGCTGAGCGCCAAGCCGCAGGCAAATCTGGTTGCCCATATGCCCAGACGGCACGAACAGGGCAGCCTCGCGACCGAAATGCGCAGCGACCGCCGCCTCCAGCCGCTTAGTCGTGGGATCCTCACGCCACTGGTCGTCACCGACCTCGGCATCGGCCATTGCCCGGCGCATCGCCGGGGTCGGCCGCGTGAAAGTGTCAGAACGGAGGTCGATCGCCATCGCCGACGATTGTAGCGACAGCCACGGTGACCTGGGCATGGCACAATCCCCGATCAGATTGAGCAATTCCGCGCCGCACCCACCCTGAACGAGGAATCATGACCCGCACAGAGACGCTGGAGATCACCGGCCACGTGATCGACTCGATGCTGTTTACCCGCATCCTCGACCAGGTGCGCAGCGCGATGGCCGACTACGTGATCGAACAGTTCGACGTCGGCCACACCCCGGCCGACCCCTCCTACGCCCGCCTGCTGATCAAGACCGACGACCCCGGCCACCTGGAGGAACTGGTCCAGGCGCTGATGGGTCTCGGCATGACCAGGGTGAACGTCGAGGCCGGCGAAGCCAGCCTGGTCGCCGCCGAGATGGATGGCGTGCTGCCGGACGGGTTCTACTCCTCCACCAACCTGGAGACCGAGGTCCATACCGGCGGCCGCTGGCTGCGGGTCGAGAACCCGGAGATGGACTGCGCCATCGTGGTGAAGGATGGCCGCGCCCGTACCGTGCCGATGAGCGACGTGCTCAAGGGCGACCCGGTGGTGGTGTCCAGCCAGGGCATCCGCGTCCGCCCCCGCGACCGTGGCCGGCAGGGGGAGGTCTTCGAGTTCATGTCCTCGCAGGTCTCCAGCGAGAAGCCGCAGGGCCTGATCGTCCGCAAGGTCGCCGCCGCCATGCGCGCCACCAAGCAGCGCGGCGAGCGGATCCTGTGGGTGGCCGGCCCTGCCGTGGTCCACACCGGCGCGGGGCCGGCGGTGACGCGGCTGATCGAGGCTGGCTACATGGACCTGCTGTTCGCCGGCAACGCCCTGGCCACCCACGACATCGAGGGAGCCATCTACGGCACCTCGCTGGGGGTGAACCTGGCCGAGGGGATCGGCGTCGAGCACGGTCATGAGCACCATATCCGCGCCCTCAACACGATCCGCCGCTGTGGCTCGATCGCCAAGGCGGTCGAGCAGGGGGTGCTCACCACCGGGATCATGCACGCCTGCGTGCAGCACGGCGTCGACTACGTGCTCGGCGGCTCGGTCCGCGACGACGGCCCCCTGCCCGACACCGTCACCGACGTGATCGAGGCGCAACGCCTGATGCGCTCGCTGCTGGGTGGGATTGGCTACGCGCTCATGGTGGCGACCATGCTCCACTCCATCGCCACCGGGAACCTGCTGCCCGCCTCGGTCCCGATGGTCTGCGTGGACATCAACCTGGCGACGGTGACCAAGCTAGCCGACCGTGGCTCGACGCAGGCGACTGGCGTGGTCACCGATGTCGGCCTGTTCCTTGGCCAGCTCGCCGACGAGCTGGCCCCGCCGCGCTCCTGACGCTCCCCCTCCCTGTGCCGTCGACGCCCTCGACGGGGAGGAGAGGGTCATTGCGACTCGGACCACGGTCAGCAGGGCCACCAGACCGCAGACGGCGACCACGGTGAGCAGGAAGGCTGCGGCGTGGCGGTCGGTGCCGGTGGTCAGGGCGTGGACCGTGGTGGAGGCGAACAGCACGAAGCTGGCGTAGTGGACCCGGCGCCACAGCCGTAGCGGAACGCGCCGGCGTGCCAGCGAGGTCAGCTCGACCGCGAGGAGCAGGTAGAACCCGACGATCCCCCAGGCGACCGCCAGCGGGTGCCAGGTACCGGTGAAGGGGACGAGGATGTTGACGAGGCTGAAGCTGACGTAGCTGTCGGCCAGCACGGCGAGGACGTGCACGCCGGTGAAGACCAGCGCCAGGCCCCCGAGGAAGCGGTGCAGGTCGAACAGCCAGGCCGGACGCGGCTTGCGGCCGAGCACCCGGGTCGACAGGGTGAGGCCCCAGACGACGGCGCTGGCGGCCAGCGCCCAGGCGACCAGCCCGCCAGCACGGGCCACATACCAGAGCAGGGACGCGCTCATTGGAGGGCCTCCTGGAGCTGGTAGGTGGCCAGGACCGTAGAGGGCTGGGGGCGCTGGCTGGTGCCGGTGAACTGGCCGAACCCGGCGCTTGGGTACATCGCGCCCTGGTCGTCGATCAGCAGGCCGTTGGTCCCGGTTCGGTCGAGCAGGGCGAACCCGTCGCCGAGGCCGCCGAGGAAGAGGGCCTTGGCCAGCACCTCGGCCTGCCAGGCCTCGGCGGCGACCACGCTGGCGGAGGCGATGCGGTTGCGGGCGGGCTGGCCGGTCGCCGGATCGATCAGATGGTGGCGGCGGTCGCCCGGCGGGCCCCAGGCGCGGCGGGTGCGGCTGCTGGTGGCGACGGCGCCAGCGCGCAGCCCGACGGTCGCCGCCTGGGTGCGCCACAGCGGGTGCTCGATCGCGATCCTCCAGGAGCGCCCGAGCGGCGGCTCCCCCGCCACCCGCAGGTCGCCGCCCAGGTTCGCGCACACCCCGGCCGCGCCCTGGTGGAGCAGCTCGGCGACCAGCAGGTCGGCCGCGTAGCCCTTGCCGATCCCACCGGGGTCGAAGCCGACGCCGCCGGGTAGCGTGACCGTGGAGGCCGCCGGGTCAATCGCGATCGCCTTCCAGGCGCGGCGCAGCCGCGGTGGCGGCGCCCCCGGAGGCCTCCTGCCGGTTCCGGTCCCGGTGCCATTGCCATGGCCGGTGGCCGGCTCGGCCAGCAGCTCGAAGCTGCGGTCGTAGCCAGCTTGCATCACCGCGCCGAGCACGGTCGGGTCGTAACGGCCGCTGGTGATGTGAGCGCCGTCCAGCGCCCGCTGGACCAGCGCCAGGGTGTCCGGGGAGACGCGGACGGGTTCGGCCCGGTGGGCGTTCAGGCGGCTGATCTCACTGCTCGGCTTGAAGCGGCTCCAGCGCAGCTCCAACTCCTCGACGAACTCGCGGGCCAACTCCAGCAGCGTGACCCGCCCGCCCACGACCATGACGTGGACGTCGGTGCCCATCGCGCGGAATCGTGTCTCACCTTCCATCTCGCTTCGCCTCAGCTTCCTGAGCTGGTGGTCATCGCCTGACCAGCGGACGACGTGTCAGCGCTCGCCGACCAGGAGGTGGAGTTCGAGCTACTGGAGCTGGAATCGGACGACGCGGACGCGGACGAGGTGGCCGCCGTGCTCGCCGTGGTGCTGTTGCTGGTGGATGCGGCCGATCTGGCGGCCATGTTCGCGCCAAGGCCCAGGAATAGGACGACGCTCAGCGCACCCGCAACCACCCGCGACCGGACGGCGGCGTGGCGGGGGCGTCGGCTTGGGCGTCGCCGGGCGTGGCGTGGCGGCGGTACCGGTGCCCGGTTGTCCATTACAACCTCCCACGTTCTGGTGATGTCCGCTTCGAGCCTGCCTGTCCCGACTGGGGCAGAGCTGCGAGAGGCCTGGGAACTTCCTGAAAGTCCCGTCCGGTGCGATTCCCAGCAAACTCCCAGCTGAGCTTCAGGGAGTTCGGGGGCGGGGCGGTTAAACCGATGACATGGACAGGATTCGATCTGCCGAATACCAACGGGAGAGGTGGACAAGATGATTGATCCGGCTTCAATGGGCGATTGGGCACAGGCGTCGCTGCTGGGGGTGTCGTTCGGAGCGCTGGCCGTCGCGGGTGCGCTGGCGCTCCGGCAGGCGCAGCGAGCGGAGGAGCTGGTCCCGGTCGAGGTGCCGGTGGAGACGGAGCGGGTCGAGCGTGCAAGGATGGCGGGAGCGACGAGAGGAGCGTGATGAGCGCGTCAGCCGCAACGGGCGGGCGGCAGCAGCCGGAGGCCAGGCTGCTGGTCGTCGAGGATGACCCGAACATCCTCGAACTGCTCTCGGCCAGCCTGCGGTTCGCCGGCTTCGAGGTCGTCACAGCCACGGGAGGGTTCGAGGCGCTCCGGGCGGTGGAACGCCACCGCCCGGAGCTCGTCGTGCTCGACGTGATGCTGCCGGACATGGACGGCTTCGACGTCGCCAAGCGGTTGCGCTCGGGCAACGCCAGCACCAGTACCGGGAGCGCGGTGCCGGTGCTATTCCTGACGGCGCGGGACGCCACCGAGGACAAGGTCGCCGGGCTGACGCTCGGCGGCGACGACTACGTCACCAAACCGTTCAGCCTGGAAGAGGTGATCGCCCGCATCCGCACGATCCTGCGCCGCTCCAGCGGCGGGCCACCGCCGGTACCGACCCGCCTGCACGTGGCCGACCTCGAACTGGACGAGGAGAGCCACGAGGTGTGGCGTGCCGGCCAGCGGATCCCCCTGTCCCCCACCGAGTTCAAGCTGCTCCGCTATCTGATGAGCAACGCGGGGCGGGTGCTGTCGAAGGGGCAGATCCTCGACTACGTGTGGAACTACGATTTCCAGGGCGACGCCCGCATCGTCGAGTCGTACGTGTCGTACCTGCGCCGCAAGGTCGACATCGTCGAGCCGCGACTGATCCACACCATCCGCAGCGTCGGCTACGTCCTGCGGATCGCGGACTGAGACAGCGGGACAACGACCATGATCGGTGCGCGCTTGGGTTCGGTGCGGCGGCGGGTGAGTTGGCCGTGGTCTGCGAGCCAGCGGTTGCTGGCTCGCACCCCGTTGCGGATCAAGCTGATCGTCGCCGTGCTGCTGCTGGTGACGATCGCGCTCGGCCTGATCAGCGTGGCCAGCATCGCCTCCCTGCGCGGCTACCTGGTCAGCCGTATGGACAACCAGCTGCAGCTGGTGGCCGGTCGTCCCGCCCCGACCACCTCGCCGCCGAACGGCGGCGGCAGCGGAAACGGTGGCGAGGGTGTGGGCCAGAACAACCAGCGGTCCCAGCCGCCCAGCCCGTTCCTGGTGCAGTTCCGCGACGCGAGCGGCGCCATCAGCCGCGACGCGGGCGGCAATCTCATGGTGCAAAGCAACCCGCTGCTTTCAGGCCAGCCGCAGCCACGGCTGCCGGGCAGCGCCGCCGCGCTGCGGGCGCACGCTGGGTCGGCGTTCACGGTGCCAGCGACGTCGGGGTCGAGCCACTGGCGCGTGTTCGTCCAGTTCCACTTGGACGGCACCAGCACCGTCGCCGCAGCCAGCCTCGACGACATCGGCGGCACCATCGCGCGCCTGCAGCGCGTCGACCTGATCGTCAGCGCCGTGGTGCTGGTGGTCCTGGCCGGCATCGTGGTGATGATCGTGCGTGCCAACCTGCGCCCGTTGGTCGAGATCGAGGAGGTCGCCGGCGCTATCGCCGAGGGCGAGCTGACCAGGCGGGTACCTGACCTGGACCCGCGTACCGAGGTCGGCCAGCTCAGCCGGGCGCTCAACGCCATGCTGGCTCAGATCGAGTCGGCCTTCCGCGCCCGCGCCGCCTCCGAGGTGGCCGCCCGGCGCTCCGAGGAGCGCATGCGGCGCTTCGTCTCCGACGCCAGCCACGAGCTGCGCACCCCCCTGACCACCATCCGCGGCTTCGCCGAGCTGTACCGGCAGGGAGCGGCCCGCGACCCGGCCGAGCTGGACCGGCTGATGCGCCGCATCGAGGACCAGGCCGCCAGCATGGGCCTGCTAGTCAACGACCTGCTGCTGCTCGCCCGCCTGGACCAGCAGCGCCCCCTGGAGCGCCATCCGGTGGACCTGCTGTCCCTGGTCGCCAACGCGGTCCAGGACGCCCGCGCGATCGCCCCCGACCGCCGCGTGGTGCTGCTGCTCGGCGACGGTGACACCGCTGGCGAGCCGCTGATCGTGCTCGGCGACGAGTCCAGGCTCCGCCAGGTGATCGCCAACCTGATGAGCAACGCGCTCACCCACACGCCCGCCGGGTCCCCGGTCGAGGTGCGAGCACATACCACCGCCCAGCAGGCCGTGGTGGAGGTCGCCGACCACGGCCCCGGCCTCACCCCGGAGCAGACCGAGCGGGTGTTCGAGCGCTTCTACCGCGCCGACCCGGCCCGGTCACACGCCCAAGCGGGCACCACCGGACCTGACGGCGGCACCGGCGCCGGCCTCGGCCTCGCGATCGTCGCCGCCCTGGTCGCCGCCCACAGCGGCACCGTCGAGGTGGACACCACCCCAGGCAAGGGTGCGACCTTCCGGGTCCTGCTCCCCCTCGCCCCCGACACCGACACCGCCGAACTGGCGGTACCGGAGCGCTAAGTCTTGTTGAAGCGGTGGGCGCTGGCGTGCTCCAGCAGGTAGTCGATGTAGCGGACCCGGAGCAGGTCAGCCACGTCGGGCCCCGCCGCCTCCTCACGAAAATGCGTCACCAGGTGCGCCAGCTCGCGGACCGCGTCGATCGGGTCGTAGGCGGCCCAGTCGAGGTTGGCGTCCTCGACGTCCGGCAGATGCTTGGCGAGATCCCAGACAAACCCGACGTCGCGCCGCTCCCGGGCGACCTGCAGCGCCCAGTCGCGCAGGGTGGGCACGTCCTGCGACTCCAGGAAGGCGCGGTAGTCGTCGCTGCTGGCGCTGGCAGTGGCATCGGTCATCGTCTGGCTTCCTCCGGTCGGTGGCCTACGCGGCGGAGGTCACCTTACCCGAGGTCTCAGCCCAGCCGGCGTTCGTCGAGGCGGCGGACGGCGTTGAGGCTCGGCTCGGAGGGGAGGGCGAAGGAGAATACCGAGCCGTGGCCGAGGCGGCTCGACACCCAGATACGGCCGCCCATCGCTTCCACAAGGCGCTTGGCCAGGTAGAGGCCGAGGCCGGCGCCGCCCGGCTCGCGGGTGAGGTAGTGGCCGACGCGGTGGAAGCGCTCGAAGATGCGCGACTGCTCGTCGTTGGGGATGCCCGGCCCGGAGTCACGCACCTCGAAGACGACTTCGCGGCCTTGCGGCACCAAGCGCACCTCGACTGCCTCCTGCGGCGGGGAGTAGCGCAGCGCGTTGGACAAAAGGTTGCCGAGCACCTGGTCGGTGCGCATCCAGTCGCCCCGGCAGTAGACCGCGTGGCCGGGGGTGCGTACGTTGATGACCCGCTCGGGGTCCTCGGTGGTGAAGCGGTCGACCACCTGGCGGACCAGGTCGATGGCGTCGATGGCGATGGCGTCGACCAGGTCGGCGCCGGCCTCCAGCCTGGTCACCTCCAGCAGGTCCTCGATGAGGCGCTCCAGGCGCTGGGTCTGGGTGAGCATCAGCTTGTAGTACTCGCGGCGCCGCTCCTGGGTGAAGTCGCGGTCCTCGCGCAGCAGCGTCATCAAAAACCCCTTGATCGGGGTCAGCGGGGTGCGCAGCTCGTGGGAGACGCTGGCGACGAAGTCGGCCTTGAGCTCGTCGGTCTGGCGCTCGCGGGTGACGTCGCGGACCACCACCACGTCGGCGTCCATGTCGCCGTCGGAGCCCATCACCGGTGCGTGGTTGTAGCGGATCCAGCGGGCGACGCCGTCCTTGTTGAGCACCGAGGCGTCGCGGACCTCCTCGTGCCCGGACTTGGCGGCGACCAGGATCGGGCAGTCGGCGGCGCACATGTCGACGCCCTCGCCATCGCGGGCGCGCAGCAGGTTGAAGCACTTCTGCCCCACCGCCTCGTCCTCGACGTAGCCGGTGAGCGCCACCATCGCCGGGTTCCAGGAGCGCACGGTGCGGTCGGGGCCGACGGTGTAGATGCCGTCGGTGGAGTGGCCGACGATGTCGCGCAGGGTGGTGCGCTCGCTCTCGGCCTCGCGGTACAGCTCCTCGTTGAGCAGGGCGGCGGCGCCCTGGTTGGCCAGCGTCAGCAGGATGTCGCGGTCGTCCTGGGTGAAGTCGGCATCGACCCTGGGCCCGAAGGCGACCGCGTAGCCAACCACGCGGCCCTCGACCTCCATCATGACCATGGTGCTGCGCCGCCAGTCGGCCCGAGTGGCGAAGCCCTTGGCGGCCTGCTCCCAGGCGACCGGGGAGGGGCTCACGTTGAGGCGGTCGAAGCCGCCGCCGCTCTCCACGACCTCGAGGGTGCCGTCGTCGGCACGGCCGAGGAACACTGCCGCACCCTCGCAGTTGAGCACCTCGGCGACCTGGCCGACGAACTCCTGCCAGGCGGAGATGTCGCCGAGCCGGTTGGAGAGCGCGCGGCCTGCGGCATACAGGGAGTGCATGCGCTGGCCCTGCGCGAGGCTGCGCGCCCAGGCGCGGTTGCCGATGAAGGTCAGCACGATCGGCACGATCAGGAACGGCAGCAGCGCCCGGTCGTGCCCCAGCAGCGCGGCGATCACCAGGCCATAGGCGGTGCTGGCGGCCCAGTCGGCCAACGCGACCGGCGCGGCGCGCAGCCAGCACTGCACGAAGCCCTGCCCTACCAGCAGGCTGATCACCATGCTGACCAGCGAGTGGTTGACCAGGAAGAAGGCGGCCATGCCCACCACCCAGACGACGGCGAGGGTGGGCCGGAAGCTGCCGGTGGCGGTCGCGGGGACGTCAATGCCGAAGGGGTGCAGGTGCTGCAGCAGCGTACGCATCCCCAGCGCGACGCCCGCCGCGGCCGACACCGCCAGCGTGTACTGCGGGACGTTGAACAGCCGTTTGACCAGCTGGGACTCGAACCACCACTGGCTCAGCGCGATGCCGGCCGCGGTGCCGATCGAGAAGCGGTGATTGCGCACCGGCACCTTGACGACGAACCGCTCGGCCGTGATCAGCCCGAGGGTGTACAGCAACGCTGGCCACAGGCCGCTGGTCCCGCCGTCGGCCAGCTCATGGACGGCGGCGGGCGCGAGGCTGCCGCCGAGGATGGCGGCGGCCGCGATACTGGCGACGACCAGCAGCCAGGCAGGCCGAGTCAGGGAGGTCCGGACGGTTGCCGGCAGGGTCGCCGGTTGGCTCACGTCACCATCGAGGTCGAGTCCCTTTCACGCATGCGGCAATCCGCACCTTCGAGCGTGACCAGATAGAAGAGACTAACGGCCACGCCTTCGTTGAGGAAGCCCCAATTCAGGACCAGGTTGTCGAGGCCAGCGGACGCGACCAGGTTGTCGAGGCAACCGGGCGCGACCAAGTGGTCGACGCGACCGGCCGTGACCACGTTGTCGAGGCAACCGGGCGCGACCAGGTCGTGGAAGCCACCGGACGCGACCAAGTGGTCGAACCGTGAAAAATCTGCACGACTCCGGTCTTGGGAATAGGACGGCAAAGTGACATAGACATGGGAACTCCTCCCCCTTGCGTACCTGCTGGGGGAGCAGGCCGCAGCGGCGTTAGGTGGTAGGAGAACGATTATCCGTGCACCCGATCCGTAGCGCAATGCCGCTTCCCCAGCAAACGGTACTATTAATCGCAACGTTACGTAGACTCAATTTGCTAGTTAAGCGCCGCTCACTTGACCTGCTACAGACCGTGAGCAGCAGGAACCTTAACAGGTTTCCACCAGACGCGCTTGCCTGGAACTAGCCCTGCTTTATCGCCACGCTGCACCGATCCGCAGGGCGAGCAGTTCCTCCGTTGAATTACGCACTCGCTGGGACGCGCATGGCGAATCCAGCGGCTTTGGCAAGCAATGCCCGCATTGAAGCGAGCTGCTGGTCTGACCCTCCAACCAATGCGGCAATACACCAGGCCGCGCCGGCCTCGCCCAGTTCGTGCAGGCGGCCCACCACCGTGGCGGCGTCACCGGCAACGGTCCGTGCCACCTCCTGCGGCTCGCGCCGGGCGGCCCACCGCTCCAGCCCGGCCGCTGCCGCGGCAGCATCGGTGCCCACCAGCACCTGTCCCCCCCAGGTAGCACGGACTGTGCGGGGATCCCGCCCGGTCCGCTCCGCCGCCTGGCGCACGTCCGCCAGCCCTTCGGCCAGCTCCTCCGGGGTCACTCCCCAGGCGTTCCAGGCGTCCGCCACCCTGCCGGCGAGCACGCGGCTGCCGCTGCCGAGACCGCCGACCCACACCTCGGCCGTGCCGGCCAGCGCCAGCGCCGCCGCCTCAACCTCGGCGAGCCGCCCGGCCGCGTTGTGGTACGGCAGCCCGAACGCCTCGTTCTCGGCCCGGCTGTTGGCATCCCCACCACCCAGCCCGGCGATCAGGGGCCCGCCCGCGATCTGCCCGACGGTGGCTGCCATATGCGCCAACAGGCTCGGTGCCCGCAACCCCGCCCTGGTCACCAGCGTCCCCAGGCGGAACCCATTGCCGTCGGCGACACCGAATCGGGAGGCGAGGGCGGCCAGCAGCGTCCATGACTCCAGCGCCGGGCGGCTCGGCTGCAGCAGCGGCCACAGGTGGTCGAAGACGAAGGCGCCGTCGTAGCCAAGACGCCACAGCTCGTCGTAGGCGGCCAGCGTCTGCTCGGGGTCGCGCCGGAACTGCGGCAGCGTCAGGCCGATCCGCAGGCGGCGGGCCCCGGCCCCAGCGGCCGCAGTCGCTTCAGGCACGGGCACCGAGGGCCAGGGCGGCCGCGCCGACCAGGCCAGCCTCGTGGCCGAGCAGGGCGGGCACCACCGGCGGCAGCTCGCGGTGCGGGCGCGCGAAGGTGTAGCGCTCCATGGCCGCACGCGCGGGCTCCAGCAGCAGCTCGCCAGTGGCCACCAGCCCGCCGCCGATCACCACCAGCTCCGGGTCGAAAAGGCTGACCAGGGAGCCGATGCCGACCCCAAGCCAGAAGCCGAGCTGCCCAAACAGCTCCCGCGCAAGGGGGTCGCCCTCCTGCGCGGCCTGGAACACGACCTCACCGGTGACCGCATCCGGCGCGCCAGCGAGCTGCGCGAGCCGGCCGTCGGGGTCGGCAGCGGCCGCCCGGCGCCCGGCACGGCCGAGCGCGGTCCCGGATGCCATCGCCTCCAGGCAGCCGCGATTGCCGCAGGCGCAGGGGTCGCCGTCGGGGTTCACGATCATGTGGCCGACCTCGGCGCCGACCCCGGACGATCCCCGGTAGAGCTGGCCGCCGAGCACCAGTCCCCCGCCGATCCCGGTGCCGACGGTGAGCAGCACCACGTGGCCGACGCCCACGCCCGCGCCGAAGCAGGCCTCAGCCCACGCCGCGCTGTTGGCGTCGTTGTCGACCACCGTCGGCAGGCCGGTCCCCTCGTACAGCAGCCGCCGCAGCGGCAGCTGCCGGTAGGCGTTGTGCGGCGCCCAGATGATGCGTCCACCAGGCCATTCGACCAGGCCGGCGGCACCGACCCCGATCGCCTCCACGGTCGGGTGGCGGGTCCGCAGCGTGTCGATCACCTCACGGATCGCCGCCACGGTCGGCGCTTCGTCCTCGACCAGCGGAGTCGGGACCAGCGTGCGGTCGAGGATCTCTCCGTCGACGGTCACCACGCCGGCGGCGATCTTGGTCCCACCGATGTCGATCCCGATCGCCTGCCGCTGTTCCGGGTCGGGCGGGATCGCCGCAGGTCGCCTCATCTCCACTCCACCGCCTCAGCCGATGTCGATGCGCTGCAGGGTCGCCGCTCCGCGCAGGCCGTCGGCGCTGTCGAGCGCTGCCCGCAGCGCGAGCAGCAGCTCCGCGCCCGCCTTGAGCAGGTGCTCCATCGCCTCGGGCCGAGCCTGGCGGAGCGTCGCGAGCCCCATACAGAGCGGGCAAATCCGACACTCCGGTCCGAGCCCCTCCTGCGCCTCGTCGTGCGTCATCCGTCCTCCCTCATCCCTCCGGCGACCGTGCTCCCGAGCGGACTCTACCGGCTCGGGCCGGTGGGAGCGGCCCCGAAGCGCACCTCGAGGGTGCTGTCACGCAGCGTCGCCGAGACCACCTCAAGCGGTTGCAGCGCCTGCGGCAGCAGCACGTTGCGCTTGTAGGCGCCGACCTTGACGAACAGCTCCTCGCCCTTGCGCAGGACGTCGAGGTCGGCACGCTCGGCGAACGGCAGGTCGAGCAGCAGCGCGTAGCCGCCACCGATCTTGTTGACGCGCATGGGCTGGGAGTGCGCCAGCACCGCCGCCGGATCGCGCTCGCCATAGACCGCCCCGGCGACCTCACCGAGCCGGTCCAGGCCAACCATCTCGTCGTCGAACAGCCGGCAGGGCAGGATCGGCAGCGGCGCGAACGACTCGGTGATGCTGCGGTAGTGGACCGCCTGGATCTCCTTCCACTTCAGGAAATACGGGTCGGTGACGTCGTCGGGCAGGAGCCGGTTGACCACCACCGCATCGACCCGGTAGCCGAACAGCGACAGGTAGGTATAGGTCCGCCGGGCCTCGGCAACCACCATCTTCTCCGCGTTCACTACCAGCCGCACGCTGGACGACTCCGGCTCGGCCAGCAGCAGGCGGACCCGCTCCAGGTTCCGGTACAGCCGCTCCACCGCCCCGAAGACCGCGTCTGAGGCGATCGGCGGCAGGCTGCCGAGCCGCCCGAGCAGCGGCCGTGCAACGCTGGCGATGCGCCGCGACGACGGGAACAGCCGGTCGATGTACCACGACAGCGCCTCCGGCAGCGACAGCAGCCGCAGCGTCTCCGCGGTCGGGGCGCAGTCGACCACCAGCAGGTCGTAGGCGCCCTGCTGCTGGTAGCGGCTGATGTCGATGAGGCTGAACAGCTCGTCCAGACCTGGGATGACCGACAACTCCTCGGCCTCGACCGCATCGACCCCACCCCAGTTCAGCAGCGTGATCACGTAGTCCTGGATCTCGCGCCAGTTGGCCTCCAGCCGCGCCTGGGTGTCGATCTGCTCCGCCCACAGGTTGTCGGCCACCTGGCGCGGCCTGCCGCCAAGCTCGAACTCGAACGAGTCGGCCAGCGAGTGCGCGGGATCAGTCGACATGACCAGCGTCCGGTGCCCGAGCGCCGCGGCCCGCACGGCGGTCGCCGCGGCCACCGTGGTCTTGCCGACGCCTCCCTTGCCCGTGAACAACAGGATGCGCAAACGGATGCTCCAGGGTCGTGCCTTGGTCGTCTCCCGTCACGCAGACTACGCCGACTCCACGCGGCGCTTCAGGTCGTTCAGCGCCGAGCGCACGATCTGCTTGGCCGCCTGGCGCTTGAGCAGGCCGGGCAGGGGCATGCCGAGCTCCACGTCGAGGCGGTAGGTGACCCGGGTGACGCCGTCCAGCGGCTCCAGCGTGTAGGAGCCGGACAGGTCCTGGAGGCTGCCCTCCACGTAGGTCCAGGCCACCCCCTGGCCGTCTGGCTGGTAATGGTAGGCGAGGGTGTAGGCCGCGTTCAGCACCGGGGTGCGGAGCTTGAAGGCTACCTGCGTGCCGCGCCCCTGCGGGTCGTGCGCCACGACCTCGGCCTCCTCCAGGTTGCCGACCCACTCCGGGTAGGCGTCGAAGTCGGCGATCACCCCCATGATCTCGTCCGGGGTGCCGTAGACCTCGATCGTCCCTTCGGCGTGCTCGGCCATCTGCGCTCCTGACTCCGTTACTCGACTGGATGGTCCAGCATGCGGCCGGTGCGGCGGAAGTAGCCGACGTTCACCAGGCGGGTGTGGCCGATGCGCATGCGGCTCCTGCGGGGCTGGTGCACGTGGCCGAAGTACAGGTAGCCGGGCTGGTGCTCCTCGACGTAGTCGAGCAGCGCCTGGCTGCCCGGTTCGAAGCGCCCGGCGGCCAGGTCGAAGCGCAGGTCGTCGATGGCTGGGGGCATGTGCGCGCAGAGCACGTCAACCGGTGGCAGGCAGGCGACCTTGGCGGCGAACTGCTCGTGGGTGATCTCCGACAGGTGCGGGGTGGAGCCGCGCGGCAGCCCGCCGCCGACAAAGCCGACCCGCATCCCGTCGACCTCGACCGCCTCGGCGTCCAGGTGGCGCACGCCCGGGCGCAGCAGGTCCCGGAACAGCTCCAGGTTGTCGATGTTGCCGTGGGTCAGGTAGGTCTGCTCGGGGAAGGCGGCGAAGACCGCTTCGTACTGCGCGCGCACGTCGGCGCGCAGCCGTGCGATCGTCTCGGCCTCGCGGCCCGCCATCGCCGTACGCAGCACCCCGCCGGCCTCCTCGAAGCGCGCTGCGTTGCGCAGCTCCACAAAGCGCGCGATGACCGCACGGCCGTACAGCTCGACGGCGATCCCTTCCATGGTGTGGTAGTCGAGCAGGTTGACCAGGTCGCCGCAGACCAGCAGCGCGTCTGCCCCAGCGGCCTCCCGGCGGAGCGCGTCGGCGGCACCGTGAATGTCGGAAACAACCTTGATACGAATCCGCGTCACTCTCCGGCGGTACGGTGAATCTCCATATCCTACGGGAAGGCTCCCAGGCCCTTGTCAGGAACCGACACCCTACCGTTATTCCATCCGACACCCGACAACAGGATCGGACTGGCATTATCGTCCTGGAAGGGTTGCTGGGCCCCACAGTTTGCACCACGTGCAGCGACACTGAGACGCCAAAACGGGTGGCAATAACAGTGACGGGAGGCAATCATGACCACCATCGACCCTGACGAGGGCAAGGACGTCCCCCAGCCCCACAACGGCGGGAGCGAGCCCCAACGCGGACCGTGGGAGAGCGAGCCGGACGCCGTGGACCCTGACGAGCCCGGGCCCGGCACTGGCACCGAGACCGACCCGGGGGCCGAGGAAGGGGACGACGGCAAGAGCAAGAGCGAGAGCGAGGGCGAGAGCGAGGGCGAGAGCGGCGACTCGACAATGGCCCCGGACCGAGGTCCCTGGGAGTAGTCCCCGCAAGGGCCCGGGCGCACCCCTCCCTGATCCCGTGGCACGGCCTGACGGTGGCACCGTGAGCCTCCCCGATACGGCCATCGACGATCGCGACCCGGACACTGTGACCTGCTCCGGTTGCGGGGCGGTCGCGCCGCCGGAGGCCCGTTTCTGCCCCTCCTGCGGTGGTCGCCTGCGCGCCGGCGCCGAGGAGCGGCGGGTGGTGACCGTCCTGTTCGCCGACTTGGTCGGTTCGACCACGCTGGTCGAGTCGCTGGATCCTGAGGCGGCCCGCAGCCTGCTGGACGAGAGCTTCCGCCGCCTCGCGACCGAGATCCGCCATTGCGGCGGCACCCTGGAGAAGTACGTCGGCGACGCGATCCTGGCGGTGTTCGGCTTCCCCGTGGCCCACGGCGACGACGCGGCACGGGCGGTGCGCGCCGCGCTGACGATGCGCGCCGCGCTGGAAGACCCGGGTCCGGACCCGGACCCGGCTGCGGCTGCGGGGTCGCCCGGTCCTGGTCCCAGGTTGCAGCTTCGGATCGGCATGGCCACCGGCGAGGTGGTGGCGGTGTTCTCCGCCAATGACCTGCGGGTCGCCGGCGATGCGGTGCACACGGCCGCACGCATCCAGCAGGCGGCCGAACCGGGCCAGATCCTGATCTCGACCCGCACTGCCCGTGCCGCCCGCGACCTGGTGGTGGCGGGACCACCGCGGCGGATCGTCGCGCGCGGCAAGCAGCGCCCGGTCGAGGTGGTCGAGGTGACCGGCATGATCACCACCCCGGAGCCCGTCAGCAGGATGGTCGACCGGGAGGAGGACCTGCCGCGGCTGCTGGGCGCGGTCAAGGCGGCCGCCGGGCACAGCCGCCTGGTGCTGCTGGTCGGCGACGCCGGGATCGGCAAGACCACGCTGGTGCGGGCGACCGCAGCCGAGCTCGGCGACCAGGTGCAGGTGCTGTGGGGACGCTGCCTGCCCGACTGGCAGAGCCTCCCCTTCTGGCCGGTGCGGGAGGTGCTCGCTGCCGCTGCCGGGGTCCCGGTCACCGATCCGAGCGGCACCCTGGCGGAGGCCATCACCGCGCTGGTCACCAAGAGCTGGACCGCACCCGAGGCCGCCGGCACCGCCGCAGCCGTGTGCCGGCTGATCGGGCTGAAATCGGCAGCGGCCGAGCCCGCCGCCGCCACCGCACCGAGCCAGATCGGCGCCAGGGAGCTGGCTGCGGCGCTCGCCGGGGTGCTGTGCCGCCTGGCCGCCCGGGAACGGACCGTGATCGTGCTTGAGGACCTCCACTGGGCCAGCCGCGACCTGCTCGATGTCGCCATGATCCTGGTGAGCGGCGGCTGCCCACCGCAAAGTGAGCTGGCCTTTGTCGGCACCGCCCGGCCGGATCTGCCGGTGGACCTGGAGTGGATGGAGCGCACCGGCGCCCGCCGGATCGACCTGGACTGCCTGCCGCAGCGCTCCACCGCGGAGCTGCTGCAGCTGGTGCTCGGCGACGACCTGGAGGTCGCCCCGGACCTGGTCGCGCAGGTCCAGGAGGCGAGCCAGGGCAACCCGCTGTTCGTCAAGGAACTGGGCCTGGCGCTGCGGGAGGCCGACGCCGCTGACCTGGATCACGCGACCCTGCCGATCCCCGATTCCCTGCGGGCGCTGATCGCCGCCCGCCTCGACCGCCTGCCGCCCTCCTGCAAACGGATCCTGTGCCGCGCCGCGGTGGTCGGGCGCTGGTTCACCCACGACGCCCTGGTCACGATGTCCGACGTTGACGAGGACGTTCTCGCCGACCTGCAGCGCGACCTCGCGCTGCTGCAGGACGGCGGGCTGATCGAGCGCATCCCCGACTGGATCAGCGGCCGGCCGAACTCCTTCACCTTCCAGCACACCCTGTTCCGCGAGGTCGCCTACGAGCTGCTGCCCAAGGCGACCCGCTCCGAGCTGCACAAGCGCCTCGCCGACCACCTGGTCGCCCGCAGCGGCCATCAGGCCAGGCAGCTGGCGTTGCCCGAGCTGATCGCGCCGCATCTGGTGGCGGCGGTCCGGCTCGCCGGGCAGATCCGCACCCCGACCGCTGGCGACCAGGTGCTGGCGATCCGCGCGGTGGGCGCCTGCCGGCTCGCCGCCGAACGCCTGCGGGACCAGGAGGCGCTGGCCTCGGCCGCGCAGATGCTCGACGAGGCGATCTCGCTGGTGGGCGTGGCCGGCACCCCGCCGGAGGAGCTGACCGAGCTGTGGGTGCGGCGCGGCGCCCTGCGGGCCGAGATCGGCGATCCCGCCGCCGCCATCGCCGATCTGCGCGCCGCGGCCGCATCCGAGCGGCCGGCGCTGCGGGCGGTCGCCTACACGGAGCTGAGCAACCTCTACGGCCGCCTCAACGAGTTCGACCGCTGCGTGGCCGCCGCTGACCACGCGCTGGCCGACGCTGCCACCACCGGACGCCCGGACCTGCTGGCCCGGGGCCTGCGGGCCAAGGCCCAGGAGCCCTATCTCGCCGGCGACCTGCGCGAGACCGAGCGACTGCTGCTGGACGCGCTGGCCCACGCCCGCGACGGGGGCCACCCCGACCTGGCGATCGAGACGCAGTCCACGCTGGTGTCGGTGCGGCTGCAGCTGGCCACCCCGCTTGCCACCGTCCGGGAGGAGGCGCTCAGCCTGGCGGCGGCGGCGCGTGCCGTCGGGCGCCGCAACGCCGAGGCGGGCGCGAGCTTCGCGCTTGGCGAGGTCGCCGCCCTGCAGGGGGATCTGGAGCTGGCACGGCGGCACTACGAGCACGCCAACCAGCAGCGCCGCGCCATCGGCCTGACCTTGCAGCGGCTGTGGTCGCTGCTCGGCCTGGTCCAGGTGGCGATCGGGCGCGGCGACGCGGCCAGCGCCCGCCGGCTCGCCGAAGAGGCGATCACGCTGACCCTGAAGCCTGACGGCAGCGCCGACCCTGAGGCCGAGCTGCATCTCGCCGAGGCGTGCCTGGCCGGCGACCCCCCCGACCTGGAGGGCGCCGCCGGAGCCGTGCGGCGGTCCTGGCGCAGCCTGCAGGCAGGCGACGTGCTGTCGAGGGCGCGGCTGCAGCGCACCGAGGCGCACCTGGCTCGCGCCAGCGGCCGGGGCGAGGAGGCGGTCGCCCTGCTGGAGCGGGCGCTTGCGACCCTGGATCCCACTGGCTACCGGCTGGAGCGGCTGCGCACGATCGTGGACCTGGTGCGCACCGTCCGCCGCGCCGGGGCCGGGCAGCAGCAAGGGCGGCAGGCAGGCCTGCTCGCCGCCGAGGCGCTGGCACAGGCACGCGCCATCGGCGCCCGCCGCCTGGTCCGTGAACTGGGGGCAGTACGGTGACCCCGCGCCGCCGCTCGCCGGACAGCGCCGAGCTGCTGCAGATGCTGGACCACAGCGACCTGTTCGGCGGCGGCGCACCAGACGCGCTCAAACGGCTGGCTGAGCATGCGACCCCGCTTCCCTACACGGCGGGCGAGTTCCTGTTCCGGCAGGGCGAACCGGCCGGACACGTCTACGTGCTCACCGCTGGCGAGGTAGCGATCATCTCCCCCGCCCGTGGCGGCGCCGAGCAGGTCCACAACATCGTCGGCACCGGCGAGCTGATCGGCGAGCTGGCGCTGCTGACCGACGGCAAGCGCACCGCCGGAGCGCGCGCCACCTCCCCGACGCTCGCCTGGCTCATCGGACGGGAGGCGTTCTGGGCGTTCCTGGAGGTCACCCCGAGCGCGTCGGCGGCGCTGCTGCGCCTGGTCGCCGCACGCCTGGCCGACCGGGAGGCACTGATCGACGACCTGCTCTCCCTGGACGTCAAGGGCCGCCTCGCCAAGGCGCTGCTCGGCCTGGCCGACCGCCACGGCCACGAGGCGGCCGACGGCAGCCTGGTGATCACCGTGCGCCTCACCCACCGCGACCTCGCCGGCATGGTCGGGGCGAGCCGCGAGAACGTCACCCGCGCCCTGGCCGCCTTCCGCAAACGCGGCCTGATCGCCTACGACACCAGCGCGATCCGCCTGCTCGACGCGGAGGCGCTGCACCGGCTGGTCTTCAGTTAGCGGCTGCGCCGTAACGGCTGAGTGCCGAAGAACACCGGCGAATTGTGATCTAGGACACCGACGCAAGCTCAGTGCAAACGATAGCGTGCGGACATCCTTTCAAGCAGTCCGGATGGAGGAGGAGCCCACCCAGGCTGCAGGAAAGGACGCAGCGACAGCGGCTTGCCGATCGGGGGGTACGGGGGCGACTGGGGGGTACGGACACGCTCGCTGGAAGTGTCGGCCAAGGGCGTGCGGTTGATCCCACGACCAGCCGGCAACCAGGTCAGGCCTGCCGTGTCACGGCCACGGTGGGCCTGGCCGCATTTCTCCCTCTGCTTCTGCTTCGCTGAGAACCGCCTCGGTGGCGGCGGCAAGCGTCGGGAACGCCGCCGCGCCCGGCGGTGGCGCCGCGCCGGCGGCGCGGCCGGTGGTGACGAACAGCGGCGTGGCGCCGGCCGCGCGGGCGGCCCCCACGTCGCTGGGGTTGTTGCCGATCAGCCAGGAGGCGGCCAGGTCGAGGTGGAGCGCCGCAGCGGCCGCCTCCAGCATGCCCGGACCTGGCTTGCGGCAGCGGCAGGCCCGCACGTACCCGGCCGCGGTGCCGTCCGGGTGGTGCGGGCAGTACCAGATCCCGTCGAGGGCGACCCCGCCCGCGGCCAGCAGCGCCTCCAGGCGCTGGTGCACCCGCTCGACGTCCCGCTCGGGGTAGTACCCATGCGCCACCCCGGCCTGGTTGGAGACGACCACCAGCGCGAAGTGAGCGGCGGCGAGACGCCGCAGCGCCGGCAGCGCATCGGCCACCAGCACGACCCGCTCCGCCTCGTGCAGGTAGGGCACTTCCTCGACGAGGGTGCCGTCGCGGTCGAGAAAGACGGCGGCGCGCACCCTATCTCCGCGCCTGCGGACTCTGGTCCTGGCGGCGGGCCAGGTAGGACTCCACCCAGCCGCAGAGGGCGTGGCCGATGGTGATGTGGCCCTGCTGGATCAGGCCGGAGTTGCCGCCGTCCACGTGCAGGGCGACGTCGGCGGTCTGGTCCAGCGGCGAGCGGGCCGGGCCGAGGAAGGCGACCACCGCCAGCCCCAGGTCCTTGGCGGTGGCGGCGGCGCGCACGACGTTCTCGGAGCGGCCGCTGGTGCTGATCGCGACCAGCACGTCGCCGGCCCGGCCGAGTCCCTGGACCTGGCGGGCGAACACGTCGGCGAAGCCGTAGTCGTTGCCGATCGCGGTGAGCGCCGAGGTGTCGGTGGTGAGCGCGACCGCCCTGTAGGCGGGCCGCTCCTGCCACAACCGCCCCACCAGCTCCGTCGACAGGTGCTGCGCGTCGGCGGCGCTGCCGCCGTTGCCGCAGAACAGCACCTGGCCGCCGCCCGCCAGGGAGGTCGCCACCAGCCGCGCGCCCTGCTCGATGGCGGCCGCGCCCGGCCGCACCGCCAGCGACGCCGCCGCAGCGGCCGAGGTGGCGAGGTAGGCCCCGATATCAATCACCAGTGGGCTCCTGAGGGGACGAAGCGGACAGGGGAGCAGGGAGCGCCGGCCGCCTCCAAGGCGGCGGCGACGCGCGGGAGGGCATCGGCTGGCGCACAGAACAGCAGGAACCCGCCGCCGCCGGCACCAGGGACCTTGCCGCCGGCAGCACCGGCGTCGCGGGCGACCTGGTACAGCTCGTCGAGGCGCGGGGTGGCGATGCCGCTGGCGAGGCGGCGCTTCTGCTCCCAGCCTTCGTGCAGGCCCTCGGCGAAGGTGGCGAGGTCGCCGGCCAGCAGCGCGTCGCGCATGGCCTCGGCGAGCGCCTTGATCGCGGCCAAGCTGCCGAGGCTGCGGGCCGAGCCGCCGAGCACCCCGTCCACCTGCCGGCGCAGGATCCCCCCGTCGGTGCGCCCTGCTCCCGACCAGGCCAGCAGCAGCGAGCCTTCCAGCTCCTCCAGGACGCCGGGGGCGACCGCCAGGGGTCGCACCTCGACCTGGTCGTCGCCGTGGAACTCGATGAAGTTGAGGCCGCCGAACGCGGCCGCGTACTGGTCCTGCATGCCGCCTTCGATCTTGAGGTCGATCCGCTCGACCTGGTAGGCGCGCCAGGCCAGCTCCGCCGCTGACCAGTTGCGGCCGCCGGCCGCGCCGACCGCGGCCAGCATCGCCACCACCAGCGCCGACGAGGAGCCGAGCCCGGAGCCGGGCGGCGCGTCGGTGCCGAGGGTCAGGTCGAGCCCGTGTTCGGGGTCGAGGTCGCGCAGGACCGCCTTGACCAGGTCCAGGTGCCCGTCGAACACCAGCTCGTGGGGCTGGAAGGCGGTGCGGACCATGAGGTCGAGCGATTCGACGTGGTAGGCGCGGTCGTCGCGCATCCGCACCCCCGCGACCGCCCAGCGGTCGATGGTGACCGACAGCACCGCCCCGCCGTGGGTGGCCGGGTAGGGCGGGACGTCGGTCCCCCCGCCCGCGAAACTGATCCGCAGCGGCGCGCGAGCCCGGAACTCCATCAGTGGATCATCCCCATCAGCTGGCCGCCTCGACCAGGAGCTTCTCGAGGCGGGCCACGACCGCGTCCCAGGCGTAGTGCGCCTCGACGAAGCGCCGCCCGGCCGCCCCCATCGCCCTGGCGCGGGGCAGATCGGCGAGCAGCTCGGCTACGGCCTGCCCGACCGGGCCGGCGCGGCGGCCGTCGACCACGGTGCCGGTCTCGCCCTCCACGACCGTCTCGGGGGCGCCGCCAGAGCGGCCGGCGACGACCGGCAGCCCGGCCGCGGCCGCCTCCAGGAAGACCGCGCCGAGCGCCTCCAGGTCCAGGCCGAACCAGCGGGTGCGGCACGGCATCGCGAACACGTCCCCGGCGGCGTAGTGAGCGGCCAGCTCCTCCCAGGGCACCGCGCCGGTCAGGTGGATGCGGTCGCCAACCGGGCTGGCCGCGGCCATGCGGCGCAGCCGCCGCTCGCTGGGACCGCCGCCGACCAGCAGCAGGCGGGCATCGGGGACCCGGGCGACCACCGCTGGCCATGCCTGGATGAGCCGGTCCTGGCCCTTGCGGGGGACCAGGCGGGACACGCAGACGCACACCGGCGCGGTGCCCAGGTGGTGGCGGGCGCGGACCGCCGCGCCGTCGACCCCGGGGTGGTAGGTGCCGGTGGCCACGCCGGAGGGGAGCAGCTCGACCGGGCAGCGGCCGCGCACGCCGCGTTCCACCCGCGTCGCGGACCAGCGGCTGACAGCGGTCACCAGGCGCAGGTCGCCGGCGACCTTGGTGAGCAGCCGCCGCGCCAGCGGCACGCGCCCGACGGCGACCTCGACGCCGTGGCTGAAGCCCATGCACGGCACCCCGGTCGCCCGGGTGATGCGGCCGGCGAGCAACCCCAGCGGGAAGCTGGCCCCGAAGCAGACCACCTCCGGGCGGACCTCGCGGACCAGCGCGATGACGCGGCGGGCGACGTCGCGGGTCGGCAGCATGCGGCTGTTCGGGTGGCGCACCACCCGGAACGGCTGCGCGGCGTCGAAGCTGGCTGCACCCGGCCAGTCGGGGGCATAGACCACCGCCGACCCGGGCGTGAGCCGGCTGACCAGGTTGTGGCAGTACTGCTGGATCCCCCCAGCACGCGGGGGAAAGTCATTGGTGAGCAATAGGAGGTTCACCAGCTGATTCTAGCCATAGGCGGGCCTGGGCGATGCGGGCCATGACCGGCGGGTGGGTGGCGAACAGGACCACCAGCAGGCGGTTTGGCCGCAGGTCGGCACGGTTCTCCAGGGCGAGGCGGCGCTCCACGGCGACCGCGGTGGCCGGGTCGCGCGAGACCTCCAGCGCGGTCCAGTCGGCCCTGGCTTCGGCGAAACGGCTCACCGCGCTCGCCACGGGGCTGGTGAGCAGGCCGCCGACGGCGCCGAGCAGCAGCAGCCCGGCCGCGACGTTGGGGTCGCCAAGGCCGCCGGCGTGCAGCCAGTGCCGCAGCAGCGGACGGGCCAGCAGCCAGTTCGCCAGCACCACCCCGGCGCCCGCGCCGAGCGCGGCGGCGGTGGTGCCCCAGAGCACGTCGCGGTGCTGCACATGGGCCAGCTCGTGCGCGAGCACCAGGGCGAGCTCGTCCTCGTGGGCCACCTGGGCGCCGGGTTCGCCGGAATCTCTTGCCAGGAGCGTGTCGTAGACGACGATCCGCCGGGTGCGGCCAAGGCCGGAGACGTAGGCGTTGACCTTGGTGGTGCGGCGGCTGGCGTCGGCGACCAGCACGTCGCGGACAGCGATCCCCATGGAGGCCGCCAGCCCCAGCACCCGCTCGCGCAGCGGGCCGGCCGGCAGCGGGGTGAAGCGGTTGAACAGCGGCTCGATCACCACTGGCCCGAGCAGGCTGAGCGCGACCACCAGCAGCGCCGCGACCGCGGCGGCCACCCAGGGCCAGCCGGGCGGCTGCCAGCGCGCCGCCAGGATCAGCGCAGCGACCGGCACCACCGTGAGCGCCAACCCGACCGCGCGGCTCTTGAGCCAGTCGCGCAGGAAGCCGCCCAGGCGCTGGGTGGCGAGCCCGGCGCGGGCGTCCTGCCGCCAGTTGCGGACCGAGAACGGCAGCGAGGCCAGTGCCTGGAGCAGCACCACCAGCGCGACCCCCAGCGCCGCCTGCCCTGCCGTGAGGTGCCCGGCGAGCCCGATCGCCCAGCGCAGCAACTGCCGGCCCGGCGCGCTCAGCGCGAGCGCGGCGAGCAACGCCAGCTCGACCACGAACGCGACCATGGCCCAGCGCTGCCGCGGCTTAGCGTAGGCGAGGCAGGCGCTGATCTCAGCACGTGAGAAGGCCTCCAGCGGATCACCCGGGCGCGGCCGCGGGATCTGTCGCACCCTCACCCCAACGGCCTCACAGGACCTGCCGCACCCAGGCGGTCCAGCGGGTCTGGGCGGTCGCCCGCGAGATGCCGAGCACGTGGCGGAAGACGATGTCCTGGCCAGCCGTGCTCGGCTCGGTGGTGCCCCGGAAGGCCCGGTACAGCGCCTGCAGCTTAGACTCCCCGAAGGTGTTCGCTACCCACAGGCAGAACGACGAGCTGGCGTCGTAGGCGACCGAGGCGTCCGCGCCGCGCAGGTCGGCGTCTGACGGCAGGGTCGCGCTGAAGCGGCCCGCCCTGACGGTGGCGGCCAGCGCGGGCCGCGTGAGCGCCAGCGGCTGCTGGATGGGCCGCAGGGCGGTGAAGTCGGCGAAGCCCTCCACGATGAACAGCGGCACGCCCTGGCCGATCGTGCGGGTGGCGACGTGGGTCATCTCGTGAGTCATCACCACCTGCAGGTTGAGCTGGTCGTAGCGACGCACGTTGGTGCTGTTGACCACGATGCGGTTGCCGAGCACCCGCTGGAACGGCCCCGACTCGATCGAGGAGGCGGCGACCGCCGCGACCTGGCCGAGGTCGCGGGCGCCGACGAGCCGCTCGGCCTCGGCCTGGTCGCGCGGGACCAGGATCACCACCTTGTGCTCCCAAGCGCCCGACCAGGAGGCCCCGACCTGGGCATAGCCGCGCTCCGCCGCGCCCAGGAGCCGGTTGGCGAGCACGCTGTCGCCGGGGTGGAACACCACCAGCGTGCGGCTGGTCGCAGCCGTCTGCAGCGGCCCCGTGTCCCAGATCTCCGCGTCGCTGTGGGCCAGCGGTCGCAGCTCGTCCTGTGCGGCGATGCGCCAGGCCGTCCCGGTCCACACGAAGCTGTAGTAGAAGCGCGCCAGCACCGGGCTGTGGTCCTGGCCGCGGAAGCGGTAGCTGGCCTCGACCTCGGGCAGATACACCGGCGCGGGCGCATACCGCTGCCGGATCCGCGTGGTGGCGAGGTTGCTGACGCCGTCGAGCTGGTAGCTGAACCCCGAGAACGGCGCGGTCGCCATGCGGTCGAACAGCACCGCCTGAGCGTGGTAGAAGGCCCTGCGCCGCGAGTCGACGGTGGCCAGGAAACCGGCCCGGTCGTGCCGCAGGATCGCCCGCGCCCGCCCCGCCAGCAACTGCTGCACCTGCCGAGCCGGGTCGCTCGAAGGCGTTGGCCCCGGCCCTGTTGCGGCCTGCTGCGTGGTCCGCGCCGCCGGCCCGCCCGGCGGCCGCAGCGATAGCGATCCCGCGACCAGCGCGAGCGCCAGGCCGACCCCGACCAGCGCGAGCAGCCATCCAGGCGGCCGGCGCCGCGGCGGCTTCGGCGGGGATGGTGGTGGTGGCGGCGGTCCCCACCCCACCGGCGCTCCGGCCTGGCGCCGCAGCCACTCGGGAACCTCCGGCGCAGGCGCTACGGGCGGCCCGACGGGCGGCGCGACCGGAGGGCCCGGCGGCCAATGCCAGGCAGGCGGGGCTGGCTCAGGCACCCGCGGGAGACCGTCATCGCTTGCGTTCATTGCTCGCATCGTAACCGACACCAAGCGCCCAGAAATCCAACTGTCCACAGCCCCCTTGCGGGCATCCCGGGCCGCTGTCCGAAAACGCTACGGCCCTCGCCCGGGGGATAGCGAGGGCCGTAGCTGCTTGCGGCGGAGCGAGACGGGTCAGGGGCGCCCAGCGCCCACGTAGTCGCTCCTGCCGATAAGGGTCTGAACTTGGACGAGGCGGCCGGTGGAGGGGGCGGCCACCATCAGGTTCTGGCCGATGTAGAGGCCGACGTGGTGAATGGGGCTGCCGAAGAAGACCAGGTCGCCGGGCTGGAGGGCGCTCCGGGCCACGTGCGGCAGCATGCTGAACTGCGCGGCTGCCGAGTGCGGCAGGGAGACGCCGGCCTTGCCCCACGAGTACATGGTCAGCCCGGAGCAGTCGAACGAGCTGGGCCCAGCGCCGCCCCAGTGGTAGGGCTTGCCGAGCTGCGCGAGCGCGGTCCGGACGGCGATCCCGGCGGCACCGGGCGGGATGGTCAGGTTGGTTGGCAGCGGCACCGCGCGCGGATCGCCGATCAGCGAGCGGATGTGCTGCAGCTGGGTCAGCTGGCGCTCGATCTGGGTGCGCTCGGCGTCGATCTTCTTGACCACCCTGAGCTGGGCCGCGCGGGCCTGGGAGGCCTGCGCGAGGGCGCTGTCGAGGAGGTCCTTGAGAGTGGCGGCGGTGGCCAGCAGGTTGTTGTTGTGCTGCGCCAGGATGTCGAGCAGCTCGGCCTTGTCGATCAGGTCGTTGGAGTTGCTGCCGGCGAACAGTGCGGCGACCAGGTCCATGCCGCCGCCCTTGTACTCGGTGGCGGCCTGGACGCCGACGGCGCGCTGGATCTTGTCGAGCTGGGCCTGCTGCCGCTTGACCGCGTCCTTGGCCATGGCGGCTTGCTCGTTGAGGGGGGCAAGCTGGACCGTGGCCTGGTTGAGCTGCTCATCCAGCAGGTCGATCTGGGTGCCGAGGCGCTCCAGGTCGACCTGCGAGGCCGGGGTGGCGGTGGCGGGAAGCCTGATAGCCAGGCCGGCGCCGCTGATGGCGACAACTGCGAGGATCAGGAGCAGCGGCGTCCGAGCTTTCCACGGCTTCCGGGCCCGCTGGCGAACGGGCACGTGGCGTCGTTCTCCCTTCATGGCGATGAAGCAAGTGGACCGGGGGGGCACACCGCCTATCCTGGGGGGATACAGGAGCGCTGGGGGGCGCTGACGGTGCCTGGCGGAACCGTAACGACTCGATAACGAGAAGGCAAGTCGGTCAAAATACCCGCTCGGCGGAAAGATTTCACCGCGGACGCCCCGATAGGCCGTGGTTTTGTCACACCCCCCAGATACGGTCATGGTGTTGAAGGTCGAACTACCGCAAAATACCGAGTCACAGGCGAACCGAGAGGACCTGACATGGCGCACGAAGAGCCACTGCGGATCAGTTGTGACGGCTGCCCCGACGGCTGCAAGGACTGCCTGGTCGCTTTCTTCTTCGCCGAGCGCGATGCCGAGGTGCTCCGTCTCGGCGCTGGGGTGACGCCAGCGCCTGCCGCGAACGTCGACTCAGGGACGCTTCCCCCAGACCTGGCCCGGGTGCTCGGCACGCTGCAGGCCGCCGGATTGGAGCCGCAGGTCATCGATGTTCGCCGCCAGCGCCGCCGCGCCTCCTAACGGCTGGCGAGGCCGAGCAGGGCGGTCGCCCGGGTGACACTGGCGCCGAGCGCGGCCGAGCGCTGGCGCAGCTCATTGTCGGAGGAGACCACCACCACCGGACGCTCCGGCGGGGCCGCGTTGACGCGGGCCACGATCTCGTCGTCGGCGGTTCGACCCGGGTCGGTGAACACCACGTCCACCGCGCCCAGCGGCAGCCTGGTGGGCACCGGGGCGACGTTGGCGCCGTCGAAGACCACGGTGATCTGCGCCCCCCAGCGCCGCGCCATCCGCCGGCACAGGTCAACCAGGAGGGTGCGCTGGTCCTCCAGGCTCTTTTCGGGAAAGCCACGCTCGTGCTTGGTGACGTTGTAGCCGTCGACCAGTACCAGCACCTCCGGCACCGACATCCATGCCGCGAGGGTCTCCGGGTCATCAGCGCCCCGCCCCCCAGGAACCGGCAGGGGTGTGCGGCGCTCCGGCTGGCGCGGCTGACCAGGAGCTGCCGGGCCGCCTGACCGCTTGCGGCCAGGGTCGGGCAGCCCCACCGCGCGGCGCAAGGTCGCCAGGTCACGTTCGAGCGCGCCGACTGCCTCGGCGACCACCGGATCGATCTGCACCGAAGCGCGACGCAGCGTCCGGTACTGCCGCTGGGTCTCGGTCAGGTGGGCCTGCAGCTCCGCCAACCGCCCGTTCAGGCGCCGCTGCTCATCGACGGCCTGCTGCCTGGCGGCCTGCACGGCGGCCTCGGCCCGGCGCACGTCGCCTTCGAGGTCGCGGCAGCGTTCGGTGAGCGCTTCAATCTGCCGCTCGGCACGGTGCAGCTCGCGGCGGACCAGGCGCAGCTCCTCCCGCGCGGCACGGCCTGACGCGGCCTCCGCCTCGGCGCGGGTGCGCGCGGCGTCCAACTCGTCGGAGGCCCCGGCCAGCGCGGACCGGGCGGCGGCTGCCTCGGCCTGCGCGTTGCTGGTCGCGAGGGCGTCGGTGGCGGCCTGCACCGCCGGCGCGCCCGCCTCGCCCAGGGCAATGCCGACCTTGGCCACCACCTCCGCGGCCTCGCCGCTGGCGAGCGCCTCGACGTGGCGGCCGGCGCGCAGCAGCCGCGCGAGCGCCTCTTCCTCCTCCAGGACGCGTCCGTCCACCACCGCGCGGAACGCCGGGTCGGTCCCAAGAGCCCGCTTGACCAGGGCAAGCACACGCGGGTGCTTGAGGCGCTTCGGCGTCCAGGTCTGGTACTGGCGCAGCGCCCCGGGCAGGTCGCTGGCGTTCGCCGCCCGCAGCGCCGCCACGGCGGTGTCGAGGTAGCCGCCCAGCAGCGCCTCAGGCAGATCCGGCAGCGGCGCCGGCATTCCACCCCGAGCAGCGCTCGCCCCAGCGGCCGGTGCGGCAGCCGGAGCGGCGACCGGGTCCGCAAGCTCCGGCTGATCTGGCATGCGTCCTCCTCCCGACGCGGGATCCACATGACGGACAAAGACAACCCACAGCATTAAGCGTAATCGCCGTACTGGCCAAGCGGAGCTAAAACCTGATCCATCGCGGGACCAGCCCCCGAACCCCCCGGTGACACAAGCGTGCTGAATAGTCCGCTAAGTCCACTCGCGGTCTTGTTTCGTCGCGGCACTCCTGCGGGTACGATGCCAACATCGTGGACAAGATCGCATTCACCTTCCCAGGCCAGGGCCGGATCGCCAAGGGCAGCGCCGCCCCTTGGGCCGACGACACGGCTGGCTGGCCCTTCCGTCATGCCTCACGGCTGCTCGGCTGGGATGTCCTGGAAGCCCTGGAGGCTGGCGACCAGGTGCTCTCCGACACCCGCAAGGCGCAGCCGGCCATCTACACCCATTCGGCCGCCTGCTACCTGCTTGCCCGGGGCGAAGGCCTGCGGCCCGACCTGGTCGCCGGCCACTCGCTCGGCGAGTACGCCGCCGTGTTCGCGGCCGGGGGCGTCAGCTTCGAGAGCGGCCTCGACCTGGTCGTGCGCCGCGCCAGCCTCGCCCACCAAGCCGGCGGCGTCGGCGTGATGCGGGTGGTGCTGGGCCTCCCGGACAAGACCGTGGGCCAGCTCTGCCGGGCAGTACGCCACCAAGTCGGCAAGGTTTTCCTAGCAAACTCCAACGCACCCGGCCAGGTGGTGATTTCGGGCGAATCGGCTGCGGTTGAAGAAGCTGGCCGCCGCGCCCTTGCCGCGGGCGCAAAAAGAGTGCTTGCCTTGCCGATTGGCGGCGGATTTCACACCCCCCTGATGGCGACCGCCAAGCGGCCTTTCCGGGAGGCGCTCGACCGCATCGATCTGCACCAACTGGAGGTACCGCTGGTCTCCAACGCCAAGGCCCAGGTGGTCCGCAGCGGGAACCGAGTCCGCAGGCTGCTGGCCCACCAGCTCACCGCCCCCGTCGAGTGGACCAGCTGCGTGGAGCGGCTGCGCTCCCTCGGCACGACCCGATATGTGGAACTCGGACCTGGAAAGGTGCTTGAAGGACTGATTCGCCGGATTGATCCCCGGGCAGTTGTGACGATGGTTTCAATACCCGACGAAATACGTGCCTTCGCGGAAGCCGCGCGCGCCTGACAGTTCGTCAAACTCGGCGTCGATTTCTTGTCGCCTCATCGCTTAGGATTTCGTACCGCTCCCCATCGACGCCCCGGGTGGGGGGAAGCGACAGGAGGTCTGCGTGCGCGCAAACGAGTTAGTCGAGGATGGCCGCAGGCATGTCGCGCGGGGGCGGGTGCGGGAGGCGATGGCCTGCTTCACTCGCGCGGCCGATGATCCCGAACAAGGCGCCGAGGCGCTCAGCCTACTCGCCGCCACCTACCTGCTTCCCGGCTGGCTCCAGCCGGAGCTGGCACTGGCAAACGCCCACCGCGCCGTGCGCCACCCCGCCGCCGGCCGCGAGCACCTGACCCGCTGCGCCATGGTGGCGCTGTCCGCCGGCGACCCGGCCTTCGCCGAGGAGCTGGCGACCCGCGCCCGCGCCAGCACCAACACCAGCCCAGGCGACGTCTCCGGCGACGCGGCGCTCGCGATCGGGGCGCTCGCCAAGCTCCGCCAGAACGACCGGGCCGGCCTGCGCGCCCTGCTCGGACGGACCAAGCACGCCTCCGGACCGGCGGTCTACTGGCAACGGCTGGTGGTCGAGACCGCCACCCGCGGCTGGCTCCGCGAGGCGCTGGCCGGCTGGCGGGCGATGCGGCGCGGCGCACTGCCCGCACCCGACCTCGCCAGCGTGTTGATCCGCTCCCTGCCACCGCCCCTCTACGTCATCTCCCTGGCTAGCGCCGCAGCGGTGGCCATGGCCTCCCACGACCGGCTGCTGTGCGCGGCCGCTCTGGTCGTGCTCCTCGGCATGACCGGACTGTCGGTCCGCACCGACTGGATCGACGGCCGGATCGCCTCAGCCCGGGCGGGCATGGCCTGGATGGTGCTCGCCACGGTCGCCTCCGTGCTGGTGTGGCGCTGAGGCTGCTTCCGGAGCAGCCCAGCCTCGAACCCGCATTCGAATTTCGGTATTGACTCGAACGCCTGTTCCGCCTTAGGTTCAAGCCCTCCGGGGACCTCCGGTCCGCCGCCTACCTGGGGGGATCAGCCGCGTGCTCGCCATCCAGCAGCGCTTCGAGGACCTCGGCACGCCACTGATCAACGTCGAGTTCGTAGTGCTGGACCTCGAGACCACCGGCGGGTCGCCGGCCAATGACCGCATCACCGAGGTCGGCGCCATCAAGGTCCGCGGCGGCGAGATCCTCGGCACCTTCCAGACGCTGGTCGACCCGCAGGTGCCGATCCCGCCGCTGATCAGCGCCCTCACCGGCATCACCAACACCATGGTCGCCACCGCCGAACCGATCGAGACGATCCTCCCCTGCCTGCTCGAATTCCTCGGCAACGCCGTCCTGGTCGCCCACAACGCTCCCTTCGACCACCGCTTCCTGCAGGCCAACCTGGAACGCCACCACTACCGCCGGCTCACCAACCGGGTCGTGTGCACCGCCCGGCTCGCGCGCAAGCTCCTCCGCAGCGACGAGCTGCCCAACGTCCGCCTGGCCACCCTCGCCACCTACCTCGGCGCCACGGCCACGCCGTGCCACCGCGCCTTCACCGACGCCCGCGCCACTGTGGACGTACTCCACGCGCTGCTGGAACGGGCCGCGACCTTCGGCGTGCTCACCCTCGAAGACCTGCTCGAGTTCCCCACCGGCCGGGGCACCCCCACCTTCAAGAAAGTCCACCTCGCCGACGGGCTCCCCCACACCCCCGGTGTCTACCTCTTCCGCGACCAGGCCGCCCGCGTCCTGTACGTCGGCAAGGCCAAGGACCTGCGCACCCGCGTCCGCAGCTATTTCTCCGGCGCCGGCGACGGCCGCGCCAAGGTCGCCGACCTGCTCCGCGAGCTGACCACCATCGACCACATCCCCTGCGCCACCGACTTCGAGGCAAGCGTCCGCGAGGTCCGCCTGATCCAGCAGCTCCGGCCTCGCTACAACCGCCGCAGCCGCAATCCGGAGCGATATGCCTATTTGAAGCTCACTTCGGAGCGGTTCCCGCGCCTCTCGGTAGTGCGCCGGGTGCTGCCGGACCGGGCGCGCTACCTCGGGCCGTTGTCGTCGGCCGCGCAGGCGGAGCTGGTCAAGACCGCGATCGAGGATGCCCTGCCGCTGCGCCGCTGCACCGACCGGATCGGGCCGCGCGCCCGGGTCTCCTCGCCGTGCATCCTGCTGCAGCTGCGCCGCTGCCTCGGGCCCTGCCAGTCAGACGCCGACGAGGCCGCCTATGCCGCGGTGGTGGACCTGTTCGAGCAGGCCCTGGACGGCGACCCCGAGCCGCTGCTGGCGCCGCTGCGGCGCCGCATGGCCGCCTATGCCGCCGAGCAGCGCTACGAGCAGGCGGCGGCTGCCCGCGACCGGCTGGAAGCCCTGTCACGCGCACTGGGCGAGGCACGCCGCCGGCGCACCCTAACGGGCGTGGACGAGTTGGTCGTCGCCCAGCCGCACCCGGACGGGCGAGAAGTGGTGGTGCTGCGCCGCGGCCAGCTTGCTGGCGTGGCGGTCCTGGATGCCGCCGACGAGGACGGCGTGGAGCGGCTCCGCGCCATGGCGGCGCAACCGGAGCAGTTCGAGGGCCCGCCGCCGCGCCATCTCGCTGACGAGACGGCGCTGGTCAGCCGCTGGCTCGACAGCGTCGCCAGCCGGGCCGAGCTGCTCGCAGTCAGCGGCCGCCTGGCCAGCCCCGCCCGGGGCGGTGCCGCCCTCCAGGTCCGCTACGACCCGCGCCGTGGGCGTGGGCTGACCATGCCGGGCGAGGCGGACGGCCGCCCGGAGCCGCGCCCACCGCGCCGGCCGCTGCGTTCCCGGCGCGCTCTGGCAGAATCCAGTGCATGACGACAGCGCCCAAGCGACCAGACATCCCGCCTTCGGACTTCTTCACCGTGGACATGCGCGTCGGCCGGGTGGTGGAGGTGGAGCCGTTTCCCGAGGCCCGCAAGCCCGCTTGGAAGCTCGCCGTGGACTTCGGCCCCGCCGTCGGCGTCCTGCGGACCAGCGCCCAGGTCACCAACTACAAGCGCGAGGAGCTGCTCGACCGCCTGGTGGTCGGCGCGGTCAACCTCGGCAGCAAACGCATCGCCGGCTTCACCAGCCAGTTCCTGATCCTCGGCGCGATCGACGAGGCCGGCACCGTGCGCCTGCTCATCCCCGACGAGGGCTCCCAGCCAGGCGAACCGATCGCCTGAACCGGGGTTCTCCAGTGCCGCCTCTACAATGACCTCCGGCCCTGCCAGCGGCTGGAGGCAACAAATGACAGCAGTGCAGCAGCGAAACGTCGTTATCGTCGCGGCCAAGCGCACCCCGATGGGCAAGTTCATGGGGGGACTGGCTGACATCCCGGCGGTGGATCTCGGTATCACGGCGGCCCGTGCCGCGCTGGAGGCTGCCGGGGTCGCGGCTGAAGACATCCAGGAGACCGTGGCCGGGCACGGCCGCCAGGCCGGCAACGGGCCGAACCCGGGCCGGCAGGTCTCGGTCCGCACGGGAATCCCCGAGACGGTTCCCGCCTACACCGTCAACAAGGCCTGCGGGTCGAGCATGAAGGCGCTGGCGCTGGCCGCCGGCTCGATCGTTCTCGGCGAGATCGACGTCGCCCTGGTGGTCGGCATGGAGAACATGACCCGTACCCCCTACCTGCTCCGCGGGATGCGGGGCGGCTACCGCATGGGCGACGCCACCGTCGAGGACGGCATGTCCTCGGACGGCTTCATGGACCCGCTGTCGGGGATCGGCATGGGCGAGACGGCCGAGAACCTCGCCGAGCGCTACCACGTCACCCGCGAGGAGCAGGACGCCTTCGCGCTGCTGTCGCAGCAGCGGGCCGGTGCGGCCTGGGCGGAGGGTCGTTTCGCCGCCGAGGTCGTCGGTGTCGAGGCCGCCGACCGCAAGGGACGCCCGGTGACCGTCGAACGCGACGAGCAGCCCCGTCCCGGCACCACCTTGGAGACCCTGGCGGCGCTCAAGCCGGTGTTCCGCAAGCCCGGCACGGTCACCGCTGGGAACTCCTCGGGCATCTGCGACGGCGCATCGGCCCTCCTGGTGATGGCCGAGGAGACCGCCCGCGCCCGCGGGATCGCCCCGCTCGCGCGTGTGGTGGGTTGGGCCAGTGCCGGTGTCGACCCGGCGATCATGGGCTGGGGGGTCGTCCCCGCGACGCAGAAGCTGCTCGCTAGGACCGGCTGGTCGCTCCCGGAGATCGACGTGGTCGAGGTCAACGAGGCGTTCGCCGCCCAAGTCCTCGCCTGCGACCGGGAGCTGAAGTTCGACTGGGACCGCACCAACGTCAACGGCGGTGCGATCGCCCTCGGCCACCCGATCGGCATGACCGGCGCGCGGGTCATCGGCACTGCCATCCACGAACTGCGCCGCCGCGGTGGCCAGCGCGCCCTGGCCACCCTGTGCATCTCCGGCGGCCAGGGCATGGCCGTCGCCCTGGAAGCCACCGACTGACGGCCCTTGAGACCCTTGAAGGGAGACTGACGCCATGGTCACCGCGATCGTGCTGATCACCTGCGGGGTCGCCGAGATCCCCGAGACCGCGCAGGCACTTGCCGACCTCGAAGGGATCAGCGAGGTCTACTCGGTGTCCGGCGAGTGGGACCTGATCGCGATCGTGCGCGTCGGCAACCACGACGACCTCGCCTTGATCGTCACCGAGCACCTCCGCAAGGTCCCCGGCGTGAAGTCCACCGAGACCCTGATCGCCTGGCGCGCCTACTCCCGCCACGACCTCGACCGCCTCTTCTCCGTCGGCTTCGAAGCCAGCGGCGACCCCGACTGACCGTTCGCTGGCCTAGCTCGACTTGGCGGCCTGCTGGGAGGATTCGATCCAGGCGTCGAGGGTGGCTTGGGCGCGGCCGTCGTCGATGGCGCGGGCGGCCAACTCCAGGCCGTCGGGGAGGCTGAGGACCGTATCGGCGGCGACCAGGGCGGCGGCGCTGTTGAGCAGGACGATGTCTCGGGGAGCGCCTCCCTGGCCGGCGAGGACCTGCTTGGCCATGGCGAGGTTGCGGTCGACGTCGCCGCCGACGACCTCCTGGAGGTCGGGGTGGGCGATGCCGAGGGCCTCGGGGTCGACGACCAGCTCGCGGAGGCTGTCGGGGCCGACCTCCAGCATGGTCGAGGTGGTGGTGACGGTCAGCTCGTCGAGGCCGTCGTGGCCGTAGAAGACCAGGGCGTGGCGGCTGCCGGTGCGGCGCAGGACCTCGGCCATGAGGGGGGCCATGCGCGGGTCGGAGACGCCGAGGGCCTGGTGCTGGGCGCGGGCCGGGTTGGTGAGCGGACCGAGGAAGTTGAACACCGTGGGGACGCCGAGCTCGCGGCGGGGAGAGGCGGCGTGGCGCATGGCCGGGTGGAACACCGGGGCGAAGCAGAAGCCGATGCCGGCCTCCGCAATGGTCTGGGCCACCCCGTCGGGCGGCAGGCTGATGACCACGCCCAGGGCCTCCAGCAAGTCGGCGCTGCCGCAGCGGCTGGAGGCGGCGCGGTTGCCGTGCTTGGCCACGCGCAGGCCCGCTCCGGCCACCACGATGGCTGACAGGGTCGAGACGTTGAAGGTGCCGGCCCGGTCGCCGCCGGTGCCGACCACGTCGACCAGGGGCCCCTCGATCTGGAACGGGGTGGCGGCTGCCAGCATCGCCCTGACCAGGCCGGTCAGCTCGGTGACGGTTTCGCCCTTGATGCGCAGGCCGACGGCGAACGCGGCGATCTGCGCGGAGGTCGCCTCACCGGACAGGACCGCGCCCATCGCCGCGGCTGCGTCGGCCTCGGTCAGGTCCTCGCGGCGCAACAGCCGCCCCAGCACCGCTGGCCACGAGAACGGTGTTGCTGCGAGGTTGGACACTGCGGCGCTCCCGGTCGAATTCTCTGCCCGACAGCCTAACCGATCAGGCCGGCTGGCTCTCGGCGTTCAGGGCATCCCGGACCGGGTCGAGGATCGCAGCTGGGTCGAGGCGGAGCCGGTCGGCGATCATGGAGTGCAGCTCGGCGAGGCTCTTGACAAGGGCAGCGTGAGCCACCATGACCTGGGCGCTCACGCCGGGGGCGATGGTGGCGTAGCCGGGCGCGAAGGCGAAGCCGCAGAAGGGGCAGCGGAACCCCTCGCCGGGCTGGATGAGCTGGTCGAGCAGGACCTCGCGGCCGCAGTTGCCGCAGCGTCCCCCAAGGCTCACCTAGCCCCCTCCAGCGCCTGGTCCTGGTCCTGATCCTGGTGGTCGTGGTCGCGGGCCAGCAGCCGGCCGGCGACCTGGGCCAGCGCGAACGGGTCGACCGGCCGGTTGACCAGCGCGTCAGCGCCGGACCAGCGGGCCAGCCACTCGTCTTGCTGGCGCTCCAGGATCACGATCACCGGGCAGGACAGCTCGGGCATGGCCTTGATGTCGCGGGTCAGGCCGAAGCCGCCGTAGGGGGTGATGCCGACCTCGACGACGATCAGGTCGGGATGGCGCGCCTCGGCGATCGCCAGGGCGTCGTTGCCGTTGGCGGCCTCCAGGAACCTGACCTCCTCGCCGCTCACCTCCAACCGTTCGAGGGCGAGTCGGAGCCGCTCGCGGGCGTGCGTGGTGGCTGCGGCCAGGAGGATGTTCGTCACGATTGCTCCCGTTGTGCACTTGTCAGGGCGTAGTCGGTCAGGGTGAACAGCAGCGAGGGGTACCAGGACCCATTCTGCTCCACCGCGACCGCGTACGGCTGGCGTTCACCGGAAGCGCCGAGGGTGTTCGGGAGATTCGGCAGCGCCGTGGCCTGGCCGTCGGGACCGCGGATCTGGCCGCCGGTGAGGTAGACCTTGGCGACGTCGCCGGCGACCTTGTCGGTCTTGGTGGTGAGGTTCTCGACGGTGATCGGCTCGGACGGCTTGGTCTTGAGCGCCTGGATGGCGCTGGCGTAGGTGTGCAGCACCGCGCGCTCGTCCGGGGCGAGGCGCTCCAGCACCTGGACCGGATCGCTGGCCAGCGCGCTCACCGCCGCACGGACCGCGCCGTCGGCCGAGGTGGCTCCGGCGGTGGCGTCGTCGGCGGTGAGGGTGGCGTAGTTGACGTGGGCGCCGCCACTGGCGAGGCGGCTCCATTCGGCGCCGGTGGCGAGCAGCGCCACATACCAGTGGCCGCTGCGGCGGACCGTGACCACGCGCAGCGACGTGACCTTGCCCCCGCTCGCCTTGGCGAGCTGGTCCTTGGCTTGGCCGATCGGGACCTCGACGCGGACGCCGTTGCTGCCGCGGATGCCGACCGTGCCGCTCACCGCTTCGAGGACGGCCACGTCGCGGCTCCCGTCGACGCGCTGGAAGCGCAGGTCGCGGGTGGTCAGGTCGAAGGTCGACAGCGGGTTGGCGCTGCTGGTCGCTACCCCCTGCCCGGCGAGCAGCTGGTTGAGGCGGTCGCGGTAGGTGGTGACGAGCTGCCGCTCCTCGCCGTGGAGGTAGGTGGCTGCACGATTGAGGTCGTGACGGTTGACGGCGTCGAGCAGACCAGTCGCGGCGGCCTCCGGGGTGCTGGCGCCATTGCCGCGGGCGCCGACCGCGCGGGCGGCCACCAGTCCGACCGAGCCGAACAGCAGCGCCACGCCCATGACGGCGGCGAGGAGTGGTGGCCCGAAGCGGCGGCGCGGGGCCGGTGGCGGTGGCAGCGCCGGGGCCCAATCCGCTCCGAGCGGGTGGGTGCCGGTCCCTGGCGGATCGGCGACGGGCTGGGCGACCGGCTGGTCGATGGTCGGCGCCTCGGCGGCCGCGAGCTGCGCGCCGCAACCACCGCAGAACCGGTTAGCAGCCGGAGCCGGGCGGCCGCAGTTCGGGCAGTTCACCTCGGCACCTCCAAGGGTGCGACAGGTCCTTCGATTCCCCCCGGCTCTACGGTACGCCAGGGTCAGTACTTCGGCTTGGCTGTCGGACCTCGCCAGGGAACCCCCATGGTGTGCTTCCAGCAGTTGGGGCCGGGGTTGTACTGGGAAAGGGGCTCGCCGCACTGGGGGCAGGCGCGACCGCCGGGGAAGGTCCGCTGAACCGTTTTCCCCGCTCCGGGCTGCGTCCGAACACCCTGTACCGCACGTCCCTTGGAAGCCATGTGACCACGTTCCTTATGCCCGCGAGGCGGCTACGGCGGTGGCGGGCATGTCCATGGTTGGGCGCAAAGGCCCAGCCGCCTGTTAAAGTCGGCTCAGTCTGCCATTTCCTGGTGCGCCCACGCAAAGCAGTCAACCCACCAAACGCGCAGCTCACCGCCGGGTCGCCAGAGAGGCCGCCTGAGACGTGGGATGCGTGGGCAAACTGGCACGAGTTGTGCCATCATGCCGTCGAAATGAGTATGGAAGCGAACGTTCCGCAGGCCCAGCAGGCTCCCCAGCCTGCGCAGGTGGTCGACTGCCTCGGTCTCGCCTGCCCGCTGCCGATCGTGCGGCTCGCCGAGGCAATCGTCGCGACCGAGATCGGCAGCACCGTCACGCTGCTGGCCGACGACCCCGGTGCCCGCGTCGACGTCCCCGTCTGGTGCCGGCTCAAAGACCACACCTTCCTCGGCCGCGAAGACCGCCCGGACGGCGGCTGGATCTTCCAGGTCCGCCGCGCCCATTAGCTGCCCCATTAGCTGCCCCGATAGCTGCCCCGATAGCTGCCCCGAACCTCGCGATCCTCACGCTCACCGCCATCTCATGTCCGGATAGGTTTACTGGCGCTGAGTTGCCCACAAAACTCGATGGTGAGAGTCGGTTCCCCCATGCATGACACTGAACCCGTGCCAAGCGCGCTAGTATCCCGGTGCTGATGCAGAGACAACGTTCAACGCTCCAGCGCACCGGGCAAGGCGTGGCGTCGGTGACGGTGAACCTCGACCCTGCCAACGGCCACGATCGCCTCGCCCGGGTGATCGCCCGCCTAGTGCGGCGCGCGATCCGCGTGAGTGGTCAGGGGCAGGGCTCCACCTTCCCCGGCCATGTCGCCGAACGCGTCTCCCCGGGCGTGCTCTCCCGCGCCGCCCGGGATCTCGACCCGCTGGTGCTCGTCTCCGGCACCAACGGCAAGACCACGACCACCGCGCTGCTGAGCGCTGCCCTCAGAGCCGGCGGCCGCCAGGTGGTCACCAACACCACCGGCTCCAACCTCCGCTCCGGGCTGGTCTCAGCGTTGCTGTGCCACCGCGGCCCGGCCGACTGCGCCGTCCTGGAGGTCGACGAGGCGACCCTGCCCCGGGTGATCGGCGACCTGCGCCCCAGCGTGCTAGTCCTGCTCAACCTGAGCCGCGACCAGTTGGACCGCTACCACGAGGTCCGCTCGCTCGGCGCCGCCTGGCGCACCGCAGCGACCCGCCTCGACAGCCACGCCCGCGTCGTCGCAGTCGACCACGACCCGCTGATCTGCTACGTCGCCGAAGGCGCGCCCGAAGCCGTCATGGTCGGCGTCAGCGGCGCCGCCCTCGGCCGCGACCACGCCGGCTGCCCGGCCTGCGGCGACCTGCTCGGCTCCGACCGGGGCCGGGCCGCCTGCCTCGGTTGCCACTGGCATCCGGGACCGCGCCAGGTCGAGGCCTTCCGGCAGGGCTCGCTGGTCCGCCTGCGCGGCCTCGGCCAGCAGGTCCACCTGTCGCTGCCGGTTGGCAGTCCCGGCTACGCCGCCAACGCCACCGCGGCCTGGGCCGCCGCCGTCACCCTCGGCGTCGACGCCGCCGTCGCCAGCCGCGCGATCGCCGCTGTCAAGGTCGTCGAGGCCCGCTACGCCGAGATCGGCTGGCGAGGGCGCACTGTGCGGCTCCTGCTCGCCAAAAACCCCGCCGGCTGGGACGAGGTCCTCGCCGCCGTCGAGAACAGCGAGCGTCCCGCCGTGGTCTCGCTCAATGCCGGCATCCCCGATGGCCGCGACACCTCCTGGTTCTGGGACGTCGACATCCGCGCCCTGCGCAACCGCCCGGTGGTGGTCGCCAGCGGCGACCGCGCCCGCGACGTGGCGCTGCGCCTCGGCGTGGCCGGGGTCAACTACGCGGTGGAGCCGCGCCTGGACCGCGCCCTCGCCCTGGCCGGCGCCAAGGGCGGCGCGCTCGACCTGCTAGGCGACTACACCTCCTTCCAGGCCGCCCGTCGCCTGGTCCGAGGCTAGGTTGAGGCCAGTGCCGACCGCAGATGCCACCCCTGTCTCACCTGTCCGCATCGGGATCGTCTTCCCGCAGCTGCTCGGCACCTACGGCGACCGGGGCAACGCCGAGGTGCTCGCCTGGCGCCTGCGTGTCCGCGGCCACCCCGCCGAGGTGGTGGACCTGCGGGCGCCCGCACCGATCCCTCCCGGGCTCGACGCCTACATCCTCGGCGGCGGGGAGGACCTGCTGCAGGCTTCCGCCGTCAAGCTGCTGCTCGGCCCGGAAGGCCGCGGCCTGCGCGCCGCGCTTGCCGGCGGCGCCCCGACACTGGCCGTCTGCGGCAGCCTCCAGCTGCTCGGCAGGGTGTACCTCGACAAGGCAGGCCGCAGGGTCCCAGGCCTACACCTGCTCGACCTGGAGACCACCGCGAGCGGCCCCCGCTGTGTCGGTGAGGTGGTCGCCCGCATGGCCGACGGCACCCTGCTGACCGGGTTCGAGAACCACGGCGGGCGGACCCGCCTCGGCGCCGGGCTGGAGCCCCTCGGCACCGTCCTGCACGGCAACGGCAACAACGGCGAGGACCACACCGAGGGTGTCCGCCACGGCAACCTCATCGCCACCTACCTGCACGGGCCCGTGCTTGCCCGCAACCCGGCCCTTGCGGATCTGATCGCGGGTAATATCCTGCAGCGCCGCGGGGTCCGTGACGCGCTGCCGCTGCCGCCAATCGACGACGACCCGGGAATGGCCCTGCACTCCGAGCGCCTGCAGGCGGCTGGCTTCGGCCGCCGCCCCCATGGCCGCCTCCGCCTGCACACCAGGCGCAGAGGTCCTCGGGAAGCGAGGAGCTGACCACCCCACATGCCCTACCCGTCTCGCCGGCCCATCGTCCTGGCCCTCGCCCTGGCAGCCACGCTCGCGGGCTGCGGTGGGAGCGGCCGGAGCCAAACCCAGGGAGCCCCCGCGCCCTCCACCGCCAGCACGGTCAAGCCATCGACCCTGGCCGCCCCAAAGGCCCAGACCGCCGGGCCCGCTCATATCATCGTGGTGGTCGAGGAGAACCACTCCTACGAACAGATCATCGGCAACCCCGCAGCGCCCTTCCTCAACCAGCTCGCCAGCCGCGGGACGGTGCTCAGCAACTACTACGCCATCTCCCATCCGTCGCTGCCGAACTACCTCGCCATGACCTCTGGGGACACCCAAGGGATCAGCAGCGACTGCCCGCGCTGCGAAGTGGCCGCTGACAACCTCGGCGGCCAGCTCGAACGGGCCGGGATCAGCTGGAAGGCGTACCAGCAAGGCCTGCCGGGGCCCTGCTCCAACGTGCCCAACGCCGGCGACTACGCCCGCAAGCATGACCCCTTCATGTACTACGACGGCGTCCGCAGCGGCAGCGGCTGCTCCTCCAGGGTCGTCCCCGCCACACAGCTCGACGCCGACGTGGCCGGCGGCGCCCTGCCCCGCTTCGCCTTCGTCACGCCGGACCTCAGCCATGACATGCACGGCAACGGCGGCCGCTCCGACGACCAGCTCGTGGCCAGCGCCGACGCCTGGCTGCGGGGGTTCTACGAGCAGCTGACCGCCTCACCCGCGTGGCGCCAGGACACCCGCCTGGTGGTCACCTTCGACGAAGGCAGCGGCGGCGGGTCAAGTGGCTGCTGCGGCGGCCTCGCCCAAGGCGGCCACGTCCTGACGCTGGTCAGCGGCCCACACGTCCCCACCGGCCAGGACGCCCGCGCCTACAGCCACTACAGCCTGCTGCGCTCTATCGAGGCGGCGTTCCGCCTCCCCTATCTGCGCCACGCCGCCGACCCGGCAACTGCCACCATCCCGGTGCTGGCCAGCTGACCGCTAAGGCTGCGTGGACACCCCAATAAGCTGCTCGGAGATCTCCGCCAGCCGCTGGCGGGCGGAGGGGTCGTAGGCCTGCTCGTCGGCGCGTGCCTCCTGCTGGCCGTTGAAGAAGCGGCCGCTGACCCCGTCGAGGGCCGGGTCCACGGCCAGCCGCAGGGTCGCATCGACGCCCTCGGCGATCGTGCTGATCGGCGACGGGACGATCTTGGTCGGCATGTAGGTGGCGGGATGCAGCGCGTTGACCGTCACGCCGCTGCCGTCAAGCCGCTCGGCCAGGGTGATGGTGTCGAGGATCTGCGCCAGCTTGCTCTGGCAGTAGGCACGGATGCCGTTGTAGCCGTGGGTGAGTTGGACGTCGTCGAAGTCGATCGGCATCTGGCCGATGGAGCTGACGTTGACGATCCGCGCCGGCGCCGAGTCCCGCAGCAACGGCAACAACTGTCGCGTAAGCACGTACCCCGCAAGGTAGTTGACGGCGAGGCGCAGCTCGATCCCGTCGCGGCTCTCCTGGCGCTGCTCGCCGCCGGGGACGTTCGAGCCGATCCCGGCGTTGCTGACCAGCACGTCCAGCCGCGGTTCGGCCTTGGCGACCTGCTCGGCGAGGTTCCGGACCTCGTCCAGCGAGGCGAGGTCTGCCAGGTAGCCACGTACCTGCCCCTCGCCGCCGGTCGCCGCCTTGATCTCCGCGATTGTGCTGTCGACCCGTTCGGGACTGCGCCCGTGCACCAGCACGGTCGCGCCGCCCTTGGCAAGCTCGATGGCGAGTGCGCGGCCAAGGCCGTCGGTCGCTCCGGTCACGAGGATCGTCTGCTGCGAACGGTCAGGCACGGGACCACTCCCCTCCAGATGTCCAGATGCAGTGATGCCCCGCCGGCAACCACCGGCGGGGCACTGCAGGCTGCTCGGGCGTTCGGGTCAGTGAAAACGTCGATCGGTCAGTGGAACGACTCGCCACAGGCGCAGCTGCCGGTCGCGCTCGGGTTGTCGATGGTGAACCCGGACTTCTCGAGCGTGTCGAGGTAGTCAATGGAGGCGCCGCTCAGGTACGGGGCGCTCATCCGGTCGGTGACGACCTGGACGCCGTTGGACTCGGCGCGGACGTCGCCGTCGAGTGACCGGTCGTCGAAGAACAGCGCATAGCGAAGACCGGAGCAGCCGCCCGGCTCCACGGCGATCCGCAGGGCGAGGTCGTCTTGGCCTTCGCGGGCGAGCAGGTCGCGCACCTTGGTCGCGGCGGCCTCTGTCAGGCTCAGGACCGGCGTGGCGGTCTGCATGGCCTCGGACATCCGTGCTCCTTTCACAGCCAGCTCGTGGTGTCTGCGTCAACAGCTACGTCAAGCCGGAGATGGTTGCTCGTGCAAAGCTCGTACCAGCATGATAGCGCCCACCTCCAGCCCGCCCCATCCCCCGGCCCGGAGGAATCAGCCGATCGCCTCGTCCGGGGTGGGGTCAAGGGCGACGTCGGCCACCATCCCGCCGGTAGCGCGGAGCAGGTCATCGGCGCTGATCGGGAAGACGTGCCGGGGGGTGCCGGCGGCGGCCCAGAGCGTGTCGAAGGTGGTCAGGTGGGGGTCGACCAGGATGGCAAGCCGGCGCGGGTGGCCGAACGGCGGGGTCCCGCCGATGGCGTAGCCGGTGGCTGCGCGGACCTCTTCGGCGTCGGCCTTGCGGACATCGGTGGTGCCGGTCTGCTTGGCGACCTTGACGACGTCAACGCGGTTGGCGCCGCTGGTCAGGACCAGGATGGGTTCCTTGTCGGCGATGAAGACCAGGGATTTGACGATCTGGTCGACACTGCAGCCGATCGCGCGGGCGGCGTCGGCGGCGGTGCGGGTCCCGGCGGGATACTCCCGGATGTCCAATTCGAGTCCGAGCTGCCGGGCGGCGTTGGCGATCGCGTGCGGCTGCTTGGCAAGCGCTTCGGGCATGTGCTCCGGCTCCTTGGTGGGCCTGCTTGCTGGGCGGGAACCCTAGCGTAGCGTCGCCCAGGCGCGGCCGACCCGTTCGGCGAGCTGTTCGAGCAGCGGGGCCGCCTCGGCGATGCAGCGCCGCACGTCGGGTTCGATCTCGGTGAGGGCGTGGGCCTCCTCGATGTTGGCAGCACGCAGCTCGCGCTCGGCGACCTCGACCACGCCGCAGAGGGCGACCACGGGGACGCCATGCGCGGTGGCGGCGCGGGCGACGCCGTGGGGAGCCTTGCCGCGCAGGCTCTGGTAGTCGAGCTTGCCCTCGCCGGTGATGACCAGATCGGCGCTCTCGGCGGCGCCGTGGAAGCCGATCAGGTCGAGGATCAGGTCGATGCCGGGTTCGAGCCGCCCGCCGAGGAAGGCGATCGCGCCCGCTCCAAGACCGCCAGCGGCGCCCGCGCCCGGAGTGCCGGCGAGGTCGAGGCCGAGGTCGCCCTTGAGGACTTGGGCGTAGCGGCGCAGGGCGGAGTCAAGCAGCAGGACGTCGTCGGGGGTAGCGCCCTTCTGGGGGCCGTAGACGGCGGCGGCGCCCTCCGGCCCGACGAGAGGGTTGTCGACGTCGCTGGCGACGGTGACGTCCAGGTTGCCCAGGCGCGGGTCGAGGCCGCCCACGTCGATGTGGGCGAGGCGGAGCAGGGCGGAGCCGCCCGGCGGGAGCGGCTCGCCGTGCTGGTCGAGGAAGCGGGCGCCGAGCGCGCTGGCCATGCCGGTGCCGCCGTCGGTGGTGGCGCTCCCGCCGATGCCGAGGACGAGCTGGCGCGCACCGTGGTCGATGGCGGCGCGGAGCAGCTCGCCGGTGCCGTAGGTGGTGGCCTGCAGGGGAGCGCGCCGCCCGCCGGGGAGGCGGCGCAGGCCGGAGGCTTCCGCCATCTCGACGAAGGCGCGGTCGCCGTCGGCAGCCACGGCGAAGGCGGCGTCGACCGGCCCGCCGGTAGGGCCGGTCACACGGGCGGGGACACGCTTGAACCCGGCGGCGATGATCGCATCGAGGGTGCCGGCCCCCCCGTCGCCGACGGGCAGGCGCACCGTCTCGGCGTCGGGCCGCGCGCGGCGCAGCCCGGCGTCGATCGCTCTGGCCGCCTGGTCGGCGGTCAGGCTACCTTCGAACTTGTCAGGAGCGATGAGGACGCGCACGCCGCGTACGATACCCGACCGGTCCGCTCGTGCCCGAGAATCGGCACGGACGGAAGAACTCGCTAACTGCGCAGAAGCAGGAACGGGAGGCTGAGATGGCGGACTCGGTAGGCCAGCGGGTGCTGCGGGCGCTGAACCCGCGCAAGCTGCCGACACGAACGCGGCTGTGGCGGGCGGTGCTGGCGTTCGCGGCGCTGACGGTGGTGCTCGGCGGCCTGGGCCTGTGGGTGAACCACGCCTACCTGCAGCCGGCGCTGCTGACCGCGCTCCTGACGCTGTTGTGGGCGGCGCGCGCCGCCCTGACCCGGTAGAGGTAGAGATCGAGGTAGAACGGAGGCGGTCGGCCATGGCGCTCAATCTGGACACGAGTTCGCTGCTGGAGGGATTGGAGACTACCCACCGGCAGGTGGGACGGCTGCTGGCGGACCTGCCGACGGCGGGCTGGGCGTTGCAGGTGCCGGCCACGCCCGGCTGGTCGGTCGGCGACCTGGTGTCGCACCTGGCCGACGGCGACGTGGCGGCGCTGGTGGCGTTGCGGGGCCAGGATCCCTTCGATCCGGAGTCGTGGACCGGCCTGGACGGCCTGGACGACTGGACCGCCGCGCAAGTGGCCGCCCATACCGGTGAGCGGTCCGAGGAGCGGCTGGCAGCATGGGAAGCCGCCTCCGACAAGCTGCGGGATGCGTTCGCCGGGCTCGACGCGACCGGCTGGCGGGCACGAGTGCTGTTTGTGTCCGGCCCGGTATCGGCCCGGACGCTGGCACAGCTCCGCTTGCAGGAGGAATGGCTCCACGGCCACGACATCGCCGAGGCAGCCAAGGCATCGTTCCCGATCGACCCGGTGACCCTGGCGTGGATGGCGGACCTCGCGGCCAGGGTGATCGCCCCCAATCTGAGCCGCTACCGTCAGGCGAAGCCGGGCGCGGTCATCCTCCTGCGGCTGGACGGCCTCGGCGAGTGGCTGCTCGGCGGCGCAGCCGGCGAGCGCCCCAGCGCCGGCGCCACCCCGGATCTCGTGCTGGAGGCGGAGCCGCTGCCGTTCATCCTGCGCGCCGCGGGCCGCCGCGAGGATGTTCCCTGGCAGGCACAGGGCGACGAGGCCCTGGCCGCCGCCGTGGCGGCAACGATCATCTCGGTGGGCTGAGCGCTCCGCCAGGCTTCCTCCGACCCGGCCCCGGTCCTGCGACATGGTCGCCGGGTTCGTGTGTTTCACCTGGAATCAGCCGGATTGTAACCCAACGCAAGTCTCAAGCGTCTGGAACACTTGGGAAGCTCGCGCGGGGTCTCGCCACGTGCGGTAATCGGCGACTAAGGTAATAGGTGAAACTGATCATGGCCATTGGCAAACCCGATGCCCGAACGAGCCCGGGAGCACGACGGTGAGCGACCACGACGAGGTCACCACGGGCGGGATGCTCGATCAGCTTCCCGACCCGGATCCCCAGGGAACCAGAGACTGGCTCGACTCCCTCAGCGACGTCGTCCAGCGCGAAGGCCCACAGCGGGCGCGCTTCCTGCTGCGGCGGGTGCTGGAGCACGCGGCCACCCTGCAGGTGGGGCTGACGCCCCCGCCCTCTACAGACTATGTGAACACCATTCCCGCCAGCGCCGAGCCGGACTACCCCGGCGACGAGCAGCTGGAGCGGCGGCTGCTGTCGATCACCCGCTGGAACGCCGCCGCGATCGTGTCGCGGGCCAACAAGCCGGAGCTTGGGCTCGGCGGGCACATGGCCTCCTACGCCTCAGCAGCGGAGCTGTTCGAGGTCGGCTTCAACCATTTCTTCCGTGGCAGGGACGCCGACACCCCCGGCGACCAGGTCTTCTTCCAGGGACACTCCTCCCCGGGCGTGTACGCCAGGGCGTTCCTGGAAGGCCGTCTCACCGAGCGGCAGCTCGACCGCTTCCGCCAGGAGGCCGAGCCGGGCGGGCTGTCGTCCTACCCGCATCCCCGGCTGATGCCGGAGTTCTGGGAGTTCCCGACGGTCTCCATGGGCCTCGGCGCCATCAACGCGATCTATCAGGCCCGCTTCAACCAGTACCTGGCGCGGCGCGGGCTCGCCGACAGCGGCGGCTCCCACGTATGGGCGTTCCTCGGCGACGGCGAGATGGACGAGCCGGAGGCGGTCGGCGCCCTCGGCGTCGCCGCCCGCGACGAGCTGGACAACCTCACCTTCGTGGTCAACTGCAACCTGCAACGCCTCGACGGGCCGGTGCGCGGCAACGGCAAGATCATCCAGGAGCTGGAGTCACTGTTCCGCGGTGCCGGCTGGAACGTCGTCAAGGTGCTCTGGGGCCGGCGCTGGGACGACCTGCTCGCCCGCGACCCCGCCACCTCCCAGGAACTGGTCGCCAAGCTCAACGACCTGCCCGACGGCGAGTGGCAGACGCTCGCCGCGGAGTCCCCCGCCTACGTCCGCGAGCACCTGTTCGACTCCAAGCCGCTGCGGGCGCTGGCCGGCGAGCTGAGCGACGAAGAGGTCATCAAGCTGGCCACCGACCGTGGCGGCCACGACCTCCGCAAGGTCCACGCGGCCTACCACGCGGCGGTCACCACCAAGGGCCGCCCCACGGTGGTGATCGCGCAGACGATCAAGGGCCGAGGGCTCGGCCGGGAGTTCGAGGCCCGCAACGCCACCCACCAGATGAAGAAGTTCGTGCGCGGCACCCTCAACACCTTCCGCGACCGCCTCGAGCTCACCGACATCCCCGACGAGGCCCTCGCCGGCGGCTACCCGCCCTACTATCGCCCCGCCGAGAACTCCAGGGAGCTGCGCTACCTGCTGGCGCAGCGCGAGGCGCTGGGCGGGCCGCTGCCCCGCCGGGAGGTCCGCGCCAAGGCTCTCGACCTGCCCGGCCCCGACACCTACGCGCGCCTCAAGCAGGGCTCCGGCAAGCAGCCGGTGGCCACCACCATGGCGCTGGTCCGCCTGGTCAAGGACCTGCTCAAGCACCAGGACCTCGGTAAGCGGATCGTGCCGATCATCCCCGACGAGGCACGCACCTTCGGGATGGACTCGCTGTTCCCGGAGCTGAAGATCTACTCGCCCAAGGGCATGACCTACGACGCGGTCGACCGCGACCTGGTCCTCTCCTACAAGGAGGACGCCCGCGGCCAGATCCTGCACGAGGGCATCACCGAGGCCGGCTCGATGAGCGAGTTCCACGCCGCCGGGACCAGCTACGCGACCTTTGGCGAGCCGATGATCCCGCTGTACGTCTTCTACTCGATGTTCGGCTTCCAGCGCACCGCCGACCTGATGTGGAGCGCCGCCGATCAGCGCGCCCGCGGCTTCCTGATCGGCGCCACCGCCGGCCGCACGACCCTCAACGGCGAGGGCCTGCAGCACCAGGACGGCCACTCGCTGCTGATCGCCTCGACCAACCCGGCCTGCGTTGCCTACGACCCCTCGTTCGCCTTCGAGATCCCGGTGATCGTCGCCGACGCCCTGCGGCGCATGTACGGCGACGACCCCGAGGACCTCTTCTACTATCTGACCGTCTACAACGAGCCGTTCGTGCAGCCGCCCATGCCCGAGGGCCTGGACGAGGACGAGATCCTGCAGGGCCTGTACCGCTACCGCACGGCCGGGGGCCACGCCCATCGCGCCCAGATCGTCACCTCGGGCAGCGCCATGCCGTTGGCGCTGGAGGCCGCCGACCTGCTCGCCAGTGACTTCGACGTGGCCGCCGACGTCTGGAGCGCCCCCGGCTGGCAGCGCCTGCGCCAGGACGCCCTCGCCGCCGAGGAATGGAACCGCCTCCACCCCACCGAGGACCCCCGGACTCCGCTGGTCACCCGCAGGTTCGCCGACGCCGACGGCCCCATCGTCGCGGTCACCGACTGGATGCGCGCGGTCCCCGACCAGATCTCCCGCTGGGTCCCCCGCCCCTACACCACCCTCGGCACCGACGGCTTCGGCCGCTCCGACACCCGCAAGGCCCTCCGCCGCCACTTCAAGATCGACGCCCCCCACATCGCCGTCACCGTCCTCCAGCAACTCGCCCTCTCCGGCGACCTCAAACCCGAAACCGTCGCCGAAGCCATCAAGACCTACGGCCTCGACCCCGACGCCACCACGGAAGTCCCTTGACCGGGTTCCGGTCCGTACCTTGACTAGCTGGATGTGGCTGGGTGGTGGCAGGACTGGGAGCCGGAGTCGGTGAAGGTCTGGCCTGCTTCGGGGATGAAGGTCCAGTCGTAGCTGGTTGGATGCAGGCTGAGTTGCAGGATGCCGAAGGTCTGGTCGTTGCCCGTTTCGAAGTTGGGCAAGGTTGGGAAGCGAATGACACCATGGCTTTTGCCGCCGGTGCCCACGGTGAACTGTCGGGGGCCGTTGGGGTCGAGTTCGGCGGAGGGGTTCGACGGCGCGAAGCGGGCGTAGTAGTGGTTGTGGCCGGAGAGGACCACGTCAACGCCGGCGTCGAAGACCGCCTGCATGAGGCTGGTGCTGGCTGGGTTGATCCGGGCGTTGGCGAAGTAGGCCTGGTGCCAATAGGCCAGGACGCACTGGTTGGGGTGTGCCGCCAGATCCGCGCGTAGCCACTGGACCTGTGGGGAGGCTGCGTCGCAGCCCCCGACGCCGTCCTGGGTGCATTCCGAGTTGAGCGCGATGAGGTGCCAGGCGCCGAGGTTATAGCTGTAGTAGCCGCCGCAGGCGATGGTGCAGTCGGGCTGCAGCGGCGTCGCCCGCTTCTCGAAGTACTGGAAGTAGCCGGAGGCGCCCGGGGTGGTGCAGGTGGAACCGAAATAGTCGTTGTCGCCAGGAACAGGGCGCATGAGATGGATCATGCTGCCCCAGGTCGGGTCATACGACGCCTGGAACTCGCTGAGCTGGCCGCAGTCGTACTGGTTGTCGCCGATCGGGAGGATGGCGGTGTAGCGCTTTGCCTTGAGCAGCGCGGCGGTATCTGCCTGATTGCAGGTGACGTCGGTGCGCGGGTCTGCCGCCGGGCAGGCGATGTCCCCCGCCGCTGCGATCACCGGGTCACCGATCTCACCAGCCGAGGCCCTGATCTTGGGACCACCCAGCGCCAGCGCTGTCGTCATCAGCAGGACCGCAACCACGACACCAAGCGTCCACCGTCTCATCATGCGCACACTCCCAGCTCTCGTCCGTTTCCTGCAGATTCGTACCATCGCACGGAACACGTGAGTGCATGCCGGAAGACGTAGGATTTTAGCGTTTTGCCAGAAATCGAGACTGAATCTTCATCTGGGTTGCCTACAGCAGTTCGCTGTGACTGGAGCGCTGATCGCGAGGTCCCTTGAGTCCAGAGCGGCTGACCTGAACTCAAGGAGCGGTTTGATGGACTTGACCGTTCGTCGAGCCACTGCTACGGTCTACACCATGCCGCCCGCTCGAAGGGCGGCTCACTCGAACCCCGTTGGGGTTCATTTTCGGGGTTCCTATTTGGGACCCCGTTTTTTTGAGCCACCAACTATGGTGCGATGGTGAGCCCGAACCGTTCCAGCGGCTCGAAGTGCCGGCGGTTCATCGTCACCAGCGGGAGCTGAAAGGCCAGACACCAAGACGCGATCCACAGATCGTTGTCCCCCACAGTGATGCCTCGCCGCCGGCCAAGCCCCGCCAGCATCCCGTAGGCCATCGGGATTGCAGCGTGCCATTCCAGCAGCCCGAATACCTGCTCGTAGTAGATCAACAGATCGAACAAATGGCCTCGCGACCAGCGTGCTGAGTAAACGCCCTTGACCACCTCGCCGAGCGTCACAGGCGTGATCACCAACGTATGACCGCAGAGGAACTGGTCCACCTGCTCAGATAGCCGACCAGCCCACAACTTCGACGCGACGTCGGTATCGATCACCAGCCGCGGAGCGGTCACTCCTACTGATCGATGCCTAATGCCGCAAAGTAGGCGTCGATCTCTTCGTCCGGCGGAGGTGGATAGGCAGCGCGGAGTTCAGCGGCCCGTTCCGGCGTGTATGGCTGCACCCCGCGACGCCGCAGTTGGATTTCAAGCTCAGCCCGGCGCTCAGCAGCCGCCCCGGGACTGAGATCCCAAGCGTTCGGCAGATGGCCTTCTTCGGGATGACGCACGGGTCGACCTCCGGGATGATGCGGGATGCACGCTTAGTGTAACGCCGCGAAGTAGCTATGGCAACTTATAGAGTTTGCGCCGTAAGCGACCTTATCTCAAAACATCTAGATCGGCCTGTTCAGAACGATAGCGCATCTGTCCAGATACCGACCTAGCTCGCTGGGGCTGGGGCGCTGATGGCCCGGATCTGATCGCGGAGTTCCAGGGCGAGCGGGTCGCTGCGGTATTTCGGCGCGGTGAGCTGCCGGGCGAGGGAGCCGAAGCGTTCGACCATCTGGGTGATGCGGTACTCGGGGGGAAGGGCGAGGGCCGGGCGGGCCGCCTCGTAGGCGCCTTCCAGATCCCCTTGGTGGAAACGAGCATCGGCGATGACCAATCGAGCCATTGCCATGTCACCGAAGGAGCGCTCTTCCGGCGGCCCAGCCTCGTATCGCCGGATGGACTCGATGGCTTCAGCCTCCGCCTTCCTTAGCAGCTCGACCTGGTGGAACCGAACGTAGCAATCGCCGGCGTAGTACGCGTGCCTCGCACCGTTGAAAGCAAAGATTCCTGCGAACATGTCGGGGGTCGAGACCTGCTCCCGAGCGTCCTTGGCGATGCCAAGTGCCTGCTCAGTGCCGGGGAGGTCGCCCAGGCTGGCGCGAGCGCGCGCCTCCATACCAGCCAGTCGGACCATCGCCGTACCGCTGGTGGCATACCGGCGGCCGGCCCGGGCGAAGCGGATCGCGCCCTCGGGGTCGCCGCTGTAATACGCAACGAAGCTTTGTGTACCGCGTGCCCAGGCACGAATGCCGTGGTGGCCGGCCAGTTCAGCGAGCCGCCAGGTGGTGCGCGCCTGGATGGCCGCCGAATAACGGTCGCCGAGGTTGAGCGATCCCTGCGCGAGAAGACCGCAGAGCTGGCCGGCGAT
>WNGQ01000216.1_pt1 | contig 98724 bp, 70 predicted proteins | sample 5407661 | NCBI WGS metagenome assembly WNGQ01 (sample SAMN13153382, study PRJNA577476) | soil metagenome | isolation source: 60 cm soil or saprolite under Garry oak tree replicate 2 | place: USA:California | collected 2016-06-15
GTGCGGCAATGACGAAGAAACCTCCGCACATCATCGTGACGACTCCGGAATCGCTTTACATCCTGCTGACCAGCGAAGGCGGGCGAAAGATGTTGAGTACGACGCGGACCCTAATCGTCGATGAGATTCACGCGATGGTGGATGACAAACGTGGCTCGCACCTCTCTTTATCGATTGAGAGATTGCAGGCCCTGGTCAAAGAACCGCTGGTACGGATTGGGCTTTCGGCGACGCAAAAACCAATTGAAGAGGTTGCGCGATTTCTCGTCGGGGGTGCGAATCTCAATGGTGATAATACGCCGTGCTGCACCATCATCGATGCCGGTCACACGCGAAAATTGGACCTCGGAATTGAAATTCCGAGCTCGCCTCTGGAAGCCGTGATGTCGAACGAGGTTTGGGAGGAAATCTACGACCGAATTACCGCGTTGATTCGCGAGCATAAAACGACACTCGTGTTCGTTAACACACGCCGCATGGCCGAAAGGGTGGCGCGACATCTCGGCGATCGGCTCGGCGATGAAAACGTAACCGCCCATCATGGCAGTCTCGCGCGCGAGTTGCGGTTATCGGCGGAGCAACGTTTGAAATCAGGCGAGCTGAGCGCGTTGGTAGCCACCGCATCTTTGGAACTCGGCATCGACATCGGCGCTGTCGATCTGGTTATTCAAATCGGATCGACGAGAGCGATCTCCACCCTGCTGCAACGGATCGGCCGTTCAAATCACACGGTCAGCGGATTTCCGAAAGGTCGGATATTTCCGCTCTCGCGCGATGAATTGGTTGAATGCGCTGCTTTGCTCGACGCGGTGAGACGCGGCGAACTCGACCACCTCACGATTCCCGAGCAGCCGTTGGACATCCTGGCCCAGCAAATTGTGGCCGCGGTAGCTGCGGAAGAATGGACAGAAGATGCGCTGTTCGAAATGGTCGTGCGCGCGTACCCATTCAGGAACCTGCCCCGGAAAGATTTCGACGCTGTGGTGCGGATGCTCTCCGACGGTTTTACGACCCGTCGTGGCCGGCGGGGCGCCTATCTGCATCATGATTCCGTGAACCGCCGGCTACGCGGCCGAAAAGGCGCGCGGCTCGCCGCGATTACCAGTGGGGGCGCGATTCCCGACACCTCGGACTATCGCGTGATTCTCGAGCCCTCGGAAACCTTCGTCGGGACGTTGAATGAAGATTTCGCGATCGAAAGCCTCGCCGGAGATATCTTTCAACTCGGCAACAGCTCCTATGAAATCAAACGCGTGGGCACAGGCGAAGTTCGGGTGCTCGACGCGCACGGCCAGCCGCCCTCAATTCCCTTCTGGCTCGGCGAAGCTCCGGGGCGCTCCGGAGAATTGTCACAGGCAGTTTCGCGTCTGCGCCGGGAGATCGCGGACAAGATTGATGAGGCGGAAGAAAATGCTGAGCGCGACGCGGAGAAAAATGCAGGCGAGGACGTCCGCGCTCCCAGCATCAACTGGTTCGTCAAAGATGTGGGCATCAGTGAAGGAGCCGCCGAACAGATCGTTGACTATCTCGCCACGACGAAGCTCGCCTTAGGCGTCATGCCGACCCAGGAGGAAATAGTTGTTGAACGATTCTTTGACGAGAATGGGAGCACTCACGTCGTCATTCATGCGCCTTTTGGCAGCCGCCTGAATCGTGCCTGGGGTCTGGCCTTACGCAAACGTTTTTGCCGGAAGTTCAATTTTGAATCTCGGACCAACGCACAGCTTCCCCCTCGAAACGATCTTCACCTATCTGAATTCAAAAACTGTTTGCGATGTGCTGACGCAAGCGCTGCTGGACGCGCCGATGTTCACTATTCGCTGGCGCTGGAATGCGACCCGGGCGCTGGCAATCCCACGCTGGCGCAGCGGCAGCAAGGTGGCTCCGCAACTGCAGCGGATGGCTGCTGAAGATTTGCTCGCCCTGGTCTTTCCGGACCAGGTGGCCTGCGCCGAAAATCTGACCGGACCAATCGAGATTCCGGCACATCCGCTGGTGGCGCAGACAATTCGCGACTGCCTGGAAGAAGCAATGGACATCCGTAGTCTTGAACAACTCCTTCGATCAATCGAGAGCGGAGAGAGAAAACTGATCGCCCGTGAAATGAACGAGCCTTCGCCACTGGCCCAGGAAATCCTGACGGCGAAACCTTACGCGTTTCTCGACGATGCTCCGGCCGAGGAACGTCGCACGCTGGCAGTCATGAATCGTCGCTTTTTGGATGCCGAGACGGCCGCAGATTTGGGCAAACTGGACCTCGCCGCGATCGAGCGCGTGCGCGAAGAAGCCTGGCCGCAGGCCGAGAGTGCTGACGAGCTCCATGACGCGCTGATGCAGCTCGGCTTCATCGCTGTTGATGAAGGAAGGAGAAATGATTGGCTTGAGTTGTTTGAGGAGTTAGTTAACGAGCGGCGCGCGACAACCTTACGACTTGTGTCTGGCCCACTCGCTGACCCGGGCGATACTGACATTTGGGTCGCGGCCGAACGTTTGATTCAGGTTCGCGCAATCCATCCTCTGGCGGAATTGAAGCCACAAATCGATCCGCCCTCGCCTTATGCAGACGAAACGTGGGCCTTCGAAGACGCAATGGTTGAAGTTTTACGCGGACGCCTGGACGGCCTTGGGCCGGTGACGGTGTCTGAGCTTGCCTCGTCGTTTTCAGTAACAATCAATCAGGTGAACAGCGCCCTGGCTCAGCTTGAGAGCGAAGGCTTTGCGATGCAGGGAAATTTCACGCCTGAGCAAAATGAAACCGAGTGGTGCTCGCGGCGTCTGCTGGCACGAATTCACAGCTACACACTCAATCGCTTGCGCAAAGAGATCGAGCCGGTCTCAGCTGCCGATTTCATGCGCTTTCTTTTCGTTTGGCAGAAGGTCGCGCCCGATCACAAAGTCGAAGGCCCTGAAAGTGTCGCTGCAATCATCGATCAGCTTGAAGGGTTTGAGGCGCCCGCGGGGTCCTGGGAATCGGAAATTCTTCCCGCACGGGTGACTGATTACGATCCCGCGTGGCTGGACGGGCTTTGTCTCTCCGGAAAACTGAGCTGGCTGCGACTGTCGCCGCCGCGATTAGCGCCAGAGCGAATCAGTAGTTCAGCCCCGGTCCGCAGCACTCCCGTAGTGCTTCTGAATCGCAGAAGTGTTCAGACCTGGAGTCAGGCTTTCCCGTTTGCTACTGATCCAAACGACGTGCAACTTAACACCAACGTGCAGACTGTTCATCAGTATCTCAAAGAGCATGGCGCATCGTTTTTCGTCGACCTTGTCGGGGGTACTGACCTACTGCCGAGTATGGTTGAGGAAGCTCTGGGCGAGCTCGTTTTCCGCGGACTGGTTAGCGCCGACAGCTTCACCGGTTTGCGCGCGCTGCTGACACCATTGAGCAAGAGCACGCATCGTGAAATTGAAAAGCGGAGGCGAAAACGAAAGCCTTTCTACAGCATGGAGGAGGCCGGACGCTGGGTACTGCTGCGCCGCGGTGAGCGCCCACAATCGGGCCAAACTAATACCGCAGGCGCCAAACCGCCGGCAATCGATCGGGAAAGCATTGAAGTGATTGCCCGCAAGCTACTCGATCGATACGGCGTTATCTTTCGCAAGCTTATCGACCGCGAGTCGATAGTAATTCCCTGGCGTGACCTCTTGAAAGTCTATCGACGACTTGAAGCTCGGGGTGAACTTCGGGGCGGAAGATTTGTGGGAGGATTTTCGGGCGAGCAATTCGCTTTGCCTGAAGCGGTGCAATTGCTCAGATCGATCCGCCGTGCTCAGGGGGAGGAATTGCTAATCTCTATCAGCGCCGCAGACCCTCTAAACTTAGTGGGAATAATTACGCCGGGCTCTCGGCTTTCGACCTCGGCTTCGAACCGCGTGTTGTATCGCGATGGTGTACCGATCGCGGTTTTGGAGGCGAAAGAGATTCGTTTTCTGGTTGAAATGAACACGGCCGATCAATGGCGCGCGCGCAACGCTTTGCTAAGGCGGCATGTCCCGCCGAAGGTGCGTACTTATCTTAATCAGACTGGTAAGACTGTTTCGCCGCGAGTGGCGGCATAGTGCAATTGCGTTAGCAAGCTCGCAGGATGCGCGCGAACCGCACGCAAAGATGCCTACGCTTCTTTAATTCCTGCGCTCCTTCGTGCCTACGCTTCCTCTAGTCCACCCAGTGACAACGGGAGCAGTAAGTCAGGTAATTGGATTGTCGCCATCGATGGCCCCAGCGAGCGCAAACCAGCTGATTTATCGCCCTATACCAACGTGAGCGCAAGCGTCGCAAAGGACGGCGGAGAGGACCAGGTAGAGTTAGATAGGTTTGCACTCCGGACCTCGGGTGTGTCGTAGCTTGGGAGAATAATACTGAGGTGTGTCTTGTTTAGGCGGCGCGGGACAGCTGCCCAAATACTTCTACCATCTCGCTCGGTCCGTCTTCCTCCAGATCCGGGCGCGAGATGATTCCGACCAAACAGTCGTACGAATCAACGATCGGGATCCGCCGCAACTCATCGATTTCCATGATCTTCACCACGCTCGAAACATCATCTTCCGCGCGGCAGGCCATAACAATTGGCGTCATCACCTGAGCAACCGTCGTAGTGTCGGCATCCAGCGCTTCTGCGACAACTCTAATCGCCAAATCTCGGTCGGTGACTATCCCGACCAATTTCTTACTTCGCCAATCGCTGACCACCGGTAGCGCGCCCACATCCTTTTGCCGCATCAGATGCGCCACATGGCTCACGGAATCCAACGGTTCGCAAAACACAGGGTTTCTCGTCATCGCCTGATTGCAGTTCATGGTTCGTTCTCCTCCAATTGGAGTCAGCATTCAAGGCCTGCGATACCGAACAAAAAGAAGCAATTCCGTTGCTGTTGTTTTCCAGGGAATTTCGGGGGCTGGCGCCGGCCAGAGCAGTCTCCTATCGATGAGACGTCGCCGGGCGCGATTTAAGATGCAGGGGGGCGAAATTCTCCAGTACTTTGTCCAACTCATCGAGATCAATTGGCTTAAGCAAATATTCATCGCATCCCGCTGCCTTTGCTACATTGCCGTGGGTGGAACGATTATGTCCGGAAATGATCACGATTGGCATATATCGTTCAAGAGATTGGCTCCGGATATGTCGCGCGACGTTAAGTCCGTTTATCGAAGGCAACTGCAAATCGAGCAACATGAGATCGGGAAAGTCTCTCAACGCCAACTCGATAGCTTCGGTTCCAGTCTGGGCTTCCAATATGCGATAGCCCTTCATTTCAAGGAGCGTGCGCAGCATGAACCGCCCGTCGTCATTGTCTTCCGCAATCAAAACCGTCGGCCCGGTGCCGCGCTTTCTTAACCGGACCGCTTCGGATGCCTCGCTTTTCAATTTTCGTTCCAAAGGTAGTCTATGACCGATACGCCGAGGGCGTCCCAGCGAGCCCTCACTAGTGGGACAGAAAAATCGTGAGTTCATGACGGCCTCCGTACCAGCAAGTTCCCCATGCCACTGATGAGTTTTGCCGGGGTCTCGTCGCATTCTAGGTCAACGAAACGCAGGGTCTGTCCGAATCCGTACACAATAATCGGTTATCTGTTCCTAATTGGTGGCTACAATTCTTCGGTCGGCACTGTCATTGCCTCTCTCAGCATCAATAACAGCTTGGTTTTAGCACGGTTTTCCGCGTGCGCCCGATGCGTTCGGTAAGGCGACATTGTGCAATGCGGAGTTAGTACGAAAGCGGAACGCTCAATTTGATTTCTTTGCAGAGAGAGTCATGGCATTAACAACCGCAGGTGTCCCGGTAGAAAACATCATCGATTGGGGAGTGTTCGGCCTGCCCGGCGGCAAGCCGGCCATTGGTTAACGGTGGGAAAGGAGGGATATTGAGCGAGCAACAATCACGAAAACGCGGCGTACGATCGAGCGCGCAAAAGGAAGACAGAGCACGCCAGCCCCGCGCACCAATGCCCGCGGCTAATCGCGTTGCGGGAGCGTTTGGCGATTCTGGGCCTGAGAGGATTTCGGACCAGGAACTTTCGCTTGCATTCGAAGAGCGCCTTGCGAAACAGAAAAAAAGGAAGACGCCGAGGCTATGAATAGACTGACAAGCCCCGTTGAACTTTGAAACCGCGACGTAGCCAAGTTGCCAACTTGCGTTACAACCAAAGGGATGAAACAGTGCGAGACTTCAAAGACGAACGAGGAAAAATCGGTTACATCATTTTATGGTTGATGGGCGTGCCGGTCAGTATTTTGATTCTGATCTTTCTTTTGCGCGGCTGCACCTAAAAATGCGAATCGCACTGGAGTAAACTATGGTTGGGATTCAAGGTTCGCCTCGGTTGGGATTCAAGGTTCGCCTCTCAGGTCAGGAACGGGGGCTTTCCCGCTAAGCTTTGTTAATCAAAGGCGGGCAAACCGTCGTTCCCGACTTGAGGTTTGGGTTGGATCGGAGTTCTTGAAGCTTCGATCAATTATGCTTTGCCCATAAAGTGTGCTATTGTTGTTCTGCACCGAGCACGAAACTGTTCTTTTCCATACCCATCTCTCGACATCGGGTCAAGACTCTTTCCTGGAGTCTCCTCCTTGTGCCGTCAGCTGTGTTTCAACACGCGATCGGAGCGAGGAGGCTTTTATTGTCAAACAACCTGAGATCTAATCCACCCCCTCCCGGGGATCGTGCGCCCGCAGGGGAGGTGCAGATTCCAAATAGCCATAAAAACGGCGCGCGGATTAACGGCGTTCTGAACGCGCTTTCCGATAATGAATTGGACCAGTTAACGCCCAGGTTGCGGCCCTTTCAGCTCGAGATCGGAGACGTATTGTATGAGCCCGACGACGAAATCGATCACGTGTACTTTCCGCTCTCCGGCATCATCTCGCTTCTCGCCGCGTTCGCCGATGGCACGACGGTCGAAGCCGGAGTGATCGGAACCGAGGGAATGGCAGGCACTCCAGTCGCTCTGGGCGTCAGAAGCACGCCACACCAGGCGTTGGTTCAGATCGAGGGCCAGGCACTAAGAATGTCGGCCGACGATTTGAGGGCCGAAGCAAAACGAGACGGCGCGCTGCTGAAAAGTATGTTGCGTTACACCAACGCCATGTTTGTGCAGGTCGCCCAGACTGCAGCCTGCAACCGTTTGCACTCGGTTGAACAGCGGTTGGCCAGATGGCTACTGCTTAGCCATGACCGGGTCGAGGGCGACGAGTTTGAATTGACGCAGGAGTTTATGGCGCGAATGCTGGGCGTGAGACGCGCCGGTGTGAGCGTGGCCGCTAATCAACTCCGCGAAATAGGAGCAATTGACTACCGGCGGGGCAATGTCACCGTCCTCAATCGCGCAGTCCTCGAAGGAATATGCTGCGAGTGTTACCAGTTAGTGAAAGACGAATACGATCGCAGTCTCAACAGCTAAAGCCTCGCGAAGAATCTGTTTATCCGGATTCTCCTTTCCCTGACAACATACCGCAGCGAACGCCATCGTACAGACACCGTCATCGATTGCTGTCACCATGGCTTCACTAATCCGGGCCACAATTCGCTTTTCAGTTCGGAATCTCCGGTGACTATGGCGAACGAACCAGACACTCGACCCATTTTGATAGTCGAAGATATTCGCGAAATTAGCTCCCAGATGGGCGAGATGCTCAAAGGCAAGGGGCAGCGAGTAATTTATGCTACCGATGCCGAATCTGCGATTCGAGTGGCCGAAAACGATCGGCCCCGAATGATTTTGACCGATCTAGATTTGCCAACCTTTAACTCATTAATTGGGCTCGTTCGAAAGCACGCGGACTTCAACCGCATGGTAGTGGCGATCATGGATATTAACGGGCCTGAAACAGATTCGCTCGACCACGTAACAGTTCTAGCGAACCTCGCACAATTGGACGAGTTACTCCTTTCCACAACTCAAAATCATTGACCTAACAACTGATCAGATTCATATCGAAATTCGTACGGCAACGTACAGACACCAGAAGTATATTTGGAAGTGCGCACTTAAAAATCCGGCTCGTTTGCTTTTAGCCTGACTGAAGGTGAGAGATCCGATTTTTTCAGTTGCAACTTCAAGGGGTCGGAACTCATGAATTCGGTCAGGGTTGGGGCCTTGAACGAGAGAGGAGATGGGTTCCGGCCTCACTTGTGCAGGTTTGGCAAGGTTTCGCCTTCAGTCCAAAATTAGTTCCGAACCTCCCTTCGACCCGCAGTAATTCCTGACAGAAAGGAGTTCCCTATGAATCGCGAAGTTGAGCGGTGGTTTATTGTCGCTACCTGCGAGAAGTGTCAGAAAACAATTTACCTGGTGCGCGATTTGAATCAGGGCAAAGGCTCCCTGAATGCGATTTATGATGTCATCTGCCCGTTTTGCCAACATAAAGGTAGCTATGAAGGCCGACATCATCGCGAGATTGTAGCAGCAATGGGCGCTGGCGGCGTGAGTTCACCCTACTAGTCTTCATCCCCATCATTCTTTTTCGGCTTCACGTCAGTGAAAGCGATGTTAATGATCAAAATGATGCCCGCGGCCGCGGCGAGCACAAAGAAAATTGTCGGCAGTCCCGGATAGCCCAGAATCTTGAAAGATGTTTCAACGCGCATCATCAGCGCCGCTCCGACAATCAATGCCGCCAGCACCAGGCCCAGCGTGATGCGGTTGGCAATCTTCTGAAGTCCGGCCAGCACAACCTGTTCATCGATCGCATCGACACCAATCTTCAGCTCGCCGTTTCCCACCGCGTCGAGAATCTTGTTGACTCGCGCCGGCAAGCGCTCGGCAAATTCTTTGACTTCGATTGCTGTGCTGAGAATGTTTCCGAGCTCAATACTCTTCCCAATCCGCTTAGCCAGAAGATTGGTCGCTTCTTCCCTGATGACTTCATTGGGATTAAAGTCAGGCGCCAGGGTATAGACAACGCGGTCCAGATTCATCAAAGCCTTTGCGATCATGGTGAATTCAGGCGGCAGGCGAAACCAGGTATCGGCAGAGATGCGCTCGATTCGCAGCACCACCTGGCCCGCATCGATCTGATCAATGCTCGAATCTGAATGTTGAGCCACCAGATCGGCGACCCGATGAGTAAAGTCGGCTTCGTCAAACGCCGCTTTTGGCTCGCCCATCTTCATCGCGATCTGCGCGGCTTCATCGCCGCGGCCTTCACTAATCGCCAGCAACAGACGCAACAAATTTTCCTGGAAGGCCGCGCCGAGGTTCGAGACCATTCCTAAATCGATTAAGCCGATGCGATTATCATCGGTTAGCAGGACATTGCCCGGATGCGGATCAGCGTGAAAGAAACCGTCGACGAGCATTTGCTTCAGGTAAGCTCGAAACAACTCCTCGGATAGTTTCACGCCATCAATTTCAAGCATTCGCAGCGGGCTCAGTGACGTAATATTTTTGCCGGGCAGGTATTCCATCGTGAGCACGCGAGTAGTCGTGAAGTCTTCGATCGGCTCGGGCACGATGATGTTTTCAAAGTCGCGCAAACTATTCCCCAGCCGGGTCAGGTTTCCGGCCTCGCGCTGGAAATCCAACTCGCGCAGGAGACTGCGCCGCAGATCAGTAAGCATGTTGACGAACTCATAACGCTTGCCGATTTCGGTATGGGCGTCGATAAATGACGCGACTTCCTCGAGCGCCTCCAGGTCTTTAACGATTTGCTGGCGCACGCCGGGGCGCTGAATTTTGACAACGACCGCGCGCCCGTCACGCAAGCGCGCGCGATGGACTTGCGCGAGCGAAGCAGAACCTGCCGGCTCGGGATCGAATTCCGGAAATACTTTCGAGATCCGCACTCCCAGTTCGGTGGAAATTATTTGCTCGACTTCGGGGAACGGGAACGGTTCGATTCGATCCTGAAGACGAGACAGCGCTTCGAGATATGGCTCGGGCAGCAGGTCTCCGCGGGTTGATAATAGTTGTCCCAGTTTAATGAACGTCGCGCCGAGCTTCTCCAAATCCTCGGCAAGTTCTTCAGCCTTGGGTTGGACCCTCAGCGCTGGAGTCTTCGTGCCGTTGCCGGGCACGGATTGCAGCCGCGCCTGTTTGACCAAATCTGATCGCCCATATTTCACGAGCAGAGCGACAATGTCCTTGTAACGCTTGAGATTTTCGGTTTTCAGCGAAAGAGCCACACGTCACCTCATTGTCCCAAAACTACCCGTCAAGTGTCTCTTCTTAAGACACCCTTGCCTTGTCCGGGCGCGAAATTCTTTGCCTCCGACCATGAGAAACGGAGCAAATTAGTAGCTTGCAAGTCTCGAACCCCTATGCGCCTGTTTATCGGTCGAGTGGCTTGGATCTCTTTTCGGGCCATGGTTGGGAAGAAACCGCCTGGTTTTGGAGTGCTCCCGAAGGGCGCAGCGACGACGGCGCTTTCGCTCGGAGTTGCACCTTCAGACGGCGCTTTCTCTACGCTCCAAAAGATTTGCTATCGCTCGCGTTTCTTCAGCAACATCACAATCGCCGAAATCGCTACGACAAAGGTAGAAAGAAATCCGAGCCAGAACCACCCTGTCAGTTGGGCTGAAATCACAACGGATTCATCGTGAACGCGCAAGCGTTCGCGATTCATCAGGAAGGCCGCGAGGCAGCCACCGACTAAGCTGATTAACGGATAAATCTCAGTTCGTCGCTTCACCGCTCTGGTCAATGCCAGCACGATTACGACGAGCATCGACGCCGGTAACAGCCAAAGCGACGTGTGCGTGTCGCGCGCGAGATCTAAACCAGCCAGGGTGTCTCGCGCGCCGGCGCAACTCACCTGCACCCAGGGCAGAAAGAAACAAATCAGAACGATGATTGCAGCACTTAGACTAATGCGGCTTAACATTTTGAGTTATTCCCCCCCGACCATTCTAAAAGCTCCCGATTCGCCTGGGCATCTTTTTGCGGCTTGCGGGTCCGCCGCTTGATGTCCGGAAAGGGTCCGCCTTCCGACGCGCCCTTTTTTATTACTCATCGGTTTCATTCGTTAAACGAGAAAGAGAATTCAAATCACCAACACTGCGGCCCCCCGAATCGCATCATGCTTCAGCGCGATCAACGCCTCGTTAGCTTGCTCAAGTGGAAAAGACTGTACATGCGTGCGAACGGGAATGCCGGCTGCCTCGGCAAGAAACTCGCGACCGTCTTGCCGGGTATTGTTGGCAACACTGCGGACGACTCGCTCGCCGTAGATCAGTGAATACTCGAACGATGGAATCGGGCTCATGTGAATTCCGCCTAAGACGAGGACGCCGCCTTTTTCCAATGCTTGTAAAGCTACCGGCACCAATTCTCCGGCCGGAGCAAAAATGATCGCCGCGTCCAGTTTGACGGGCGGCGGGCTCATGGCATCCCCGACCCATTTGGCGCCTAATTCAGAGGCGAGCGACTGATGGCGTTCGCGATCGCGGGTGCACACATACACATCTGCACCGCGCGCTCGAGCGAGTTGAATCACAACATGGCCGGCGGCGCCGAACCCGTAAATACCCAGACGCGCGCCCGGCCATTCTTTTTGTTCGATTCCTGTAAGGCGCAGGCAGCGATAGCCGATTATGCCAGCACACAACAGCGGAGCAGCCTGGAGATCTTTGAAATTCTGCGGGAGGGAATAAGCAAATAAGGCAGGCGCAACCGCATATTCACTAAAGCCGCCGTCTCTGGTCCAGCCGGTAAAATCCGCGCGCTCGCACAAATTCTCGCGGCCTGAGACACAGAAGCGACACAAGCCATCAGTGCGATGCAACCACGCAATGCCGACTCGTTGACCGATCTTAAGTGAATCCTCAACGCGATCGTCCGAGCCGACCTTCGCTCCGAGGGCAACGACCTCGCCAACGATTTGATGACCAGGGATAACGGGCAAGCGGCGTACGGGCAAATCGCCCTCGACCACGTGCAAATCAGTTCGGCAGATGCCACACGCAGTCACCCGCACCAACAATTCATCTTCGCCGGGCGACGGTGTCTTTATTTCTTCAAATTCGAGTGGGCGGCTGTCAATCGGCGCCGGCGATTTAAGCACGCAGGCTTTCATCCCGCCTCAGAGTTTATGCTCGTCCGAAACGGTTAGCCAGCGCCGTCGACTTGCCAGTTAAGTTCCTAGTGCGATATCTCCCTGTAAGTTCCTAGTGCGATATCTCCCTGACGACTTTCCCCGCCGTCCTTGAGTTGTCCAGACGCGTCGCGACGTCTGCCTGGGCAATGATGCCGAGCAAATGATCGTTACCGTCAACGACCGGGATCCTGCGGATCTGATAGTCCTGCATCAACCGGATCGCCTTGTCCAGATCGTCGTTCGCTTTGCAAGCAACCACATTGCCGGTCATCACGGCTTCCACCGGAGTGCTTTTCGGGTCACGCGCTTCGGCGACAACTTTCAAAACGAGATCGCGATCGGTAATGATGCCGGTCAGTTTCTTTGTGTGCTTGTCTTCAACAATGGGAATCGGACCAACGTCTTCCGATTTCATTAGCTGGGCTGCCTTTAAGACCGGGTCGGTTGGCAGGCAATACTCGGGATTCTTTGTCATGATTTCACTACATTGCATGTTTCGCTCTCCTTCCGCTAAAAACCTTGATGGAGCCAGGATGATTTTCAAATTTCATCCTCGGCTGAATTTATATTTTCTGGTCTGCGTCAGTCCTTCTTGCCAAGCACCTCGATAGCCAGCGGAATCGTGCTGACGGCGCCCACCAAGAATAGTGCCAGCCCGGTGGGCTTGCGCTGATCGTCACTGAGTTTGCGACTTAACAACAGACCTAAACCGATGCCCAGAACGACTCGAGTGCCACCAATCAGAAAAAGCTCGGGCAATGTGATTCTTCGTTCCTTCAGTTTCATGATGGCCTCTGGTTCCCTTTCAGCTTATGCCGCTTTGCGTTTTGCTTGCGTATGTCGGCCTTCACTAATCTCCAGCCGTCGCGACTTTTGTTCCAGGTGCTTAGCCGCCGGCATCGTGATTTCCAGAACGCCATTGTTGAATGTGGCCGTGGCATTGCCGGCGTTGGCGCCTTCAGGCACGGGAAGTCTGCGATAGAACTTTCCGTAACTCCGTTCGCTGCGATAAAAGCCTTCGCCTTTTTCTTCCTTCTCGCCCTTCCGTTCACCTTCGATCGTGATCGCATTGTCCGCGACTTCGACCTTCACATCGTCTTTAGTCAGACCCGGCAAGTCGGCGCGCACGATTAGCTCGCCGTCCCGTTCGAGCATCTCAACCTGCGGCGACCAGAGGCCGTCGCCGAATTGACCTTTGAAGACCGGCGCGAGCCATCCGCCGCCCAAGCCAAAATCTTCAAAGATCTGATCCATCTCTTCGCCAAAACGGCGCATGAACGCGAATGGAGTTTTCGTTAGGCGTGAAGCCAGTTCTTCGCTCCGATTCGCGGTTCGCTCCAGGGCTGTAGGACCATTTCCCTTGATTTGCTTTTCATTCTTTTGATTTCCCATAACGTTTACCTCCAGGTCAGGCGTCGTGCGGCAGTTCTATGAACCGCACAGCGAATAGTTGTCTTTTACAATTTCCAAAAAACCGCCGGGCCGGTTTTATTGGTGGCAGGTCGTAAGTAACTTAGTGTCCCTTCTCGTGACCTTTCTGTTTATGCTCCTTCATCACGGTGCGCGCCGCCACTTCTTTGGCGCGGTCGCCGTAACGGCCCTCTCGCTGCGCTGCTTCCTTGATGTGTTCGTACTGGCGCTGTTCTTTCGGGCCAACACCTCTGACATGCTCTTTTTGTTTTTCTGGCATTTTCTGCACCTCCTATAAATCAAATGAATGCTTAACTGGATTCCCTAAATCGGCACAACCGAAAACTGTTGCCTTCGACTACATTGCCACACCCTGCGCGTTCGGTTCCGCCTCAACACACTTCCGGTTTCCCCGATGTCACAGGGGTCTCCGGGTTGATGCTGCAACCTGAATGCCCCGGAATTCCCGGGTTAAGAGCGAAATGAGGAAGCTCGCGATGCGAGAAATTTCACTTCTTTTCTGGTAGCATCTTCGCGACAAAGCCTTGGCTACGCCTTAGCGAGCGATCAAATTTATGAGCACAGCGATTCAGCAAATATCAATGCCGGTCCTTCCGACCGCGAAAATCAGAGAACAGTTTCCGGCGCTGCGCCGCCGCCACAACGACTATCCAATTGCTTACTTTGACGCCGCTGGAGGCACGCAGGTTCCGCAATCAGTCGCCGACTCTGTGAACGACTATTTGCTAAATCACAATGCCAATACGCATTGGGAATATCCGACCAGTCACGAGACGGACGAGATCATTCAAGCGTCAAGGGAGACGTTCGCAGATTTCCTGAATGCCTCAGCCAATGAAATCGTCTTTGGTCCGAACACGACGACGATGATTTACCACTTGTCGCGCGCGCTCGGCCGGACGCTGGGCGCGAGGGACGAAGTCGTGATCACCGAGCTGGAGCATCACGCGAACGTCGCGCCGTGGCAGGCGCTCGTCCTCGAGCGGGGCGTGACCTTGAGAGTTGCGCAGATGGATCCCGAAAGGGGTGAGCTTGATTGGGACGATTTCGAGCGACTGGTTAATAAGAACACAAAGGTCGTTTCCTTTGGCGCCGGTTGTAACGCGCTTGGAACTGTGAACAATTTTCGCGGCGCGGTTGAACTCGCGCATTCATTCGGCGCTCTGGCGCTGATCGATGCCGTTCACTACGCGCCCTACTTTCTCTGCGATGTGAAGGAAACGAACTGCGATTTCCTGACCTGCTCGGCTTACAAGTTTTATGGTCCCCACGTGAGCGTCTTTTATGGCAAAAAGGATTTGCTGGAATCGATTGATTTTCCCAGGCTCCAACCTGCGCCCGACACCGCCCCCGAACGCGTCGAGATGGGAACGCAGAATCACGAAGGGATCGCCGGGGCGGCCGCGGCCGTGGAGTTCTATGCTTCGCTGGCTGGATACGGAAACCTGAGCAGTCGAGGTAGCGAGCGGGTCCTCGATGAAGCTCCGACAACTGAGAAAACACGCCGCGAACATCTGCAAGCCGCTTTTGAGGGCCTCCGCGCGCACAGCGCTTCGCAAGTAAAACATCTGTGGGAAGAGCTGGCAAAAACCAACGGCATTCGTTTGTACGGTCCGCCACCGGAGGTCGCGCGCACGCCTACTGTTTCGTTTATCGTTAAGAGCGTCGCCTCGACTGAAGTCGCCCGACGGCTCGCAGCGCGCGGATTGTTCGCTTCCCACGGCGACTTCTATGCGCAGACTGTTATTGAACGTTTAGGACTGGCGCCGGAAGGCCTGGTACGCGTCGGCTGTGCCTGCTACACGAGCGATGAAGAGATTGAGAGATTGATTGAGGCGGTGCGGGAACTGGCTGCTGGTTGAATCCGGGCGGCTGCGCCGCCTGATGTGCGGTAAGGCTCTGCCTTACCGTCACGAGCGCCAATCATTTCATCGCACTGGTTCGAGGCTGCGCCTCGAACCAGTGCAATTTAAAAAACAGAAAGAAATTAGCTGTCGGAAAGGCGAAGCCTTTCCGCACATCGAGCGGCAAAGCCGCGGATCCATGAAGCAATATCACGACATCCTGAAATCAGTCCTTGATCATGGCACTGAGCACGAAGACCGCACCGGTGTCGGCACGATTTCTCATTTCGGCTATCAAACGCGTTTTGATTTGCGAGAAGGGTTCCCGATCGTCACGACCAAGAGAGTTCCCTTTCGCTGGATCGCGGAAGAGTTGTTTTGGTTTCTCTCAGGCGACACCAACGAAGCAAACCTGCGCGCGCGCGGCGTAGATATTTGGAAGGAATGGGCAGACGAACAGCATACGCGACGATTTGGTCGCGAGCCGGGCGACCTGGGTCCAATCTACGGATATCTTTGGCGATCGTTTGGCGGTCAATATCCGCAACGCGATGGGGTCGATCAGATTTCTCGCTTAATTAATGAAATCGAAAACAATCCGAACTCACGCCGCCTGATCGTCAGCGGCTGGGATCCGCGCGAGTGTGATAACGTCGACCTGCCGCCGTGTCATACGATCTTTCAGTTCAAGATCGAGCAAGCCCACCCCGCTCGACCTGAGGGCCGGGCTTCTGAAACTGGTCGCACGGCCGCGCCCGTGCTGCATTGTCAGCTTTATCAGCGGTCGGCAGATGCGTTTCTCGGTGTACCCTTTAACATCAGCTCGTACGCGCTGCTGACTCACATCGTGGCACACGTTTGCGATTTGAACGTCGGCGAATTCATCTACACACTCGGCGATTATCACATCTATAAAAACCACCTCGAACAGGTCAAGCAACTGCTTTCGCGTGAACCCTTACCCTTGCCAGGACTCGAAATCAGAGACGACCAGCGGCAGCTGCGGGGATTGGAAGGCTTATTGAATTTCCGTTTTGAGCACCTGAATCTCATCGGTTACGAATCGCACGCGAAGATAGCAGCGCCGGTCGCGGTGTGAATGAAAAATTCTTCAGTTCGAGCTTGTACGTCTTAGATTTAGCCGGAAATACTAAAGGTCCCGCGCTCATGTATTGTGAAGGGACGATGATCTTGATGCTGGGAACGCGGACGTCCTCGTCCGCATCCAGCACGAAAAAGAGAAAGACAGATGTTAGCGCGCTAACGCGCTTTGCGGACGTGGACGTCCGCACTCCCAGCGCTTACTTGAACTAATTACTTTAATTTTCAAGACTTGAAACCAATGATCATCGGCATCGTCGCAGTAGATCGAAACCTGGCAATCGGCAAAGGCGGCCGCTTGCCATGGCATTACTCTGCCGACATGAAATTCTTCAAAGAGACAACCATCGGCAACTCGGTAGTGATGGGACGCCATACCTGGGCGACCTTGAAGGAACCGCTCAAGGACCGTCAGAATATTGTGCTTACTCGCGAGACTGATATCGAATCACGGAATTCGCTGATCGTCTTTCGCGATATCGAATCCGTGCTTTCCTTCGGCAGGGAGATTCAAACTCACCTGTTCGTAATCGGAGGCGCGAAAGTATATAAATCCTTTCTGCCACACATTGACCGGTGGATAGTTACTGAAGTGCCTCTAACAGTGGAAGACGCCGACACTTTCATGCCGCCGGACTTTCTCAACGGATTCGAGATGTATCAATTGAGACAACTCGAGGAAGGTCTGCGGGTAAAATTCTATGAACGCGAGAAAGAGTTAGGAGTACCGCCTTCAGGCGGAATGCTTTCCTGAAATCATTTCCGGCTAAAGCCGGTACTCCGAACCCTAAGGCTCCGGCTAAAGCCGGTACTCCGAGCCTTAAGTCTCCTTCTTAACCGCAGAGCCTTGAGAATCAGTTCCCGTCGCTCCCACTACTATCCAGAAGGTCGTGGCGCGTAATGATTCCGGTGATGCGGCCATACTCTTCAATCAAGACCGCCGGGCTGGTTCGCAGTTTCCGGCTGACCACATTCACATCGTCATCAACGTCAACGATGGGAAAACTCTTGTCCATTACTTTTCTGACCGGCGCTTCCATCAGATCGCGGTCGTTGAAAACTTTCGAGAGCAGATGATTTTCTCTGAGCGAGCCAACCGACTCTCCATCATCAAGCACCGGGATCTGCGTCAGGCCCAGCTCGTTCATCTTTGCCAGCGCATCCGCGACTCGATCAGCCGGCGCCACAGTCACCAGGTTTTTGGGCGAATGGCTTCCTTTAGTTTCGCTAATCAAGCCAGCCGTGATCTTCTGCGGCTCCAGCAACCGCTTCTCCTTCATCCATTCATCTGAATGAAACTTGGAGAGGTAGTGCTCGCCCGTGTCGCAGACGATGAAAACAACCACCGCGTCCTCATCCAAATCGCGCGCTACCCGCAGAGCAGCAGCGCAATTGGTGCCGGTCGACCCGCCGCAAAAAATCCCTTCTATTCGTCCGAGTTGTCGCGCGAAATCAAACGACTCGCGATCGGTGATGTTCATCACTTCGTCGACATACTGCATCTGCGCATTGCCCGGCAGAACTTCCTGGCCGATGCCCTCAACCAGGTACGGAGTCGTTTCGGGAATCTCTCCCGTCTCTTTGTAAGTCTTGTAAATCGAGCCGACGGGATCGGCGCCGATCACTCTGATATTCGGATTTCTTTCTTTAAGAAATCGTCCGGTGCCGGAAATCGTGCCGCCGGTGCCAATGCCCGATACAAAGTGAGTGAGCTTCCCTTCAGTTTGCTCCCACAGTTCCGGCCCCGTGGTGCGATAGTGCGCCTCGGGATTGGCAGGATGCGAATATTGATCGGGATAAAAAGAATTCGGAGTTTCAGAAGCGATACGCCGCGCGGTTGAAACGTAGTGATCCGGCGTACCGGGCTTGGCAGAAACAGGTGTGATGACGACGTCAGCGCCGAGTGCCTTCAGATAGCGCGCCTTCTCTGCGGACGCTTTATCGGTCATCACAAAGATGCATTTGTAACCTTTTACCGACGCGGCGATCGCCAGACCGATTCCTGTATTGCCGGAAGTGGCCTCGACAATTGTGCCGCCCGGCTTGAGGAGTCCTTCGCGTTCGGCCGCCTCGATCATTGAGACGCCAATTCGATCTTTAACGGAAAATCCCGGGTTAAGGTTTTCCATCTTCGCCAGGATCAGCGGCTTCAATCCTTTGTTCAGCCGATTAAGTTTTATTAAAGGCGTGCGGCCGATTAGAGCCAGCACGTTGTCGTAGTAATTCATCGGTCTCCATTGATCGAGAAAATTACGCAGCCAGGGATTCGGCCAAACAAAAACGGTATTTCAGGACTGGGAATGTTATTTTGCTCAAATTCTTCGATTTTTCCAAATCGCGTGCGAACTTCCTATGACGACGGAAGCCTGCTTAGGGCGTGGAATTCATCAGGAAGTCACATAACTTTTCGGCTGTTAGCTCGGCGGCAAGCCGATGCCCATTAATATTCCAGTGACCATTGCCAGGGTCCGCGCCAAAACCATGCAGGAAAATCCTTTTCTCGTCGGCGTACTTCTGCATCGCGGGCGCCAAAATGTCCACGGGAACCTGCTGACTAACACAGAAGTCGCGAAAACGATTATCGGGATAGAAGATATCTCTGCCCCCGACGCCCTGCAAAAACGTCGCGCGCGCCGCCGGATCGGGCCAAACCTGAATTCCATTGCTCAGGGTTACGACAAAGAATTTTGCTCCCTTGCTCTGGACCTCGCGGTTCATTACGGTTATTAATTGCTCAGTCACCTTCCAGGCATCATTCCAAACGGCATCTGCGGGTTCACGATAAACCAGGTTGTCGACTCCCAACTCTTCGGCCGCGCGAACACCGTCGGGACGCACTGGGCGCGGTGTTTGCTCAGGAGAAGGTGACGATGAACCAGCGTTTTGGCCTTGCCCGCTGCCGCCCTGAGCGCCCGCCGTTTTCCGCTGAGCCAGGTATATCCTGAAACCATGCGCCGCCTGATTAATCAATTGAATCACTCGCAAATGATCTCGAAACCAGCCGCCCACGCGATTAAGCGCGGAGTTTCGCCAGCGAAATGTCCTGGTTTGCTGAAATGAATCGTCCTCGATCAGTCGCCCGTCGCGCCAGACAAAATAAGGAATCTCGTCAGTCTTTTTCAGGGCCCGCGCATTGTCGCTGACATCGTTGTTTGTGGTAATCGCAAGCAGGACAATGTCCGGCGAATATTGCCAGACATGATCGCGCAACGTGATCAACTCCTGGGCGGTTCCATAACCTGAGACTCCAAAGTTAATAACTTCAACGTTCCGCCCCGAAGTGGCCGAGCATTCCTTCAGCTTGCGCTCGAGTACCGCACAGAAACTCTCTTCAAACGGAACCTGAAGAGCTTCGATAAACGAATCGCCCAACACGGCCACACGCAGCGTATTCGCAGGCTTATCTTTTGTGTGTTCTCGATCGCGAAGCCCGTCGCTGTTGACGTGCACAAAGGCCGCGCCTTCCTTGCGGTACCAGCCTTCCATCTCCGGGCGCAAAGCGTATCCGCGACGCAGATCGGCGACATAAAATTCGGGATAGGAGTAACCGGCAAGGCGCAGGCCTGTCTCAACAATCGCCAGGCTCACGAGCAGGCTGCCGATAAGCAGCAGAAACTTGATCCGCCGTTCGCGACGCTTTCCTTTCCTGACCGAGTCTTGTGGATCCATACCCAGACGACTTTCGGGCGCGGCGTGATAGTGTAGCAAGAAGGTGAAAGTTTACTGAGCGATTTCTTGACAGTCGCAGGCCCGGGCGTATAATTTTCACTTCGCTGTGGGCCGTTAGCTCAGTTGGTAGAGCAGCTGACTCTTAATCAGCGGGTCGGAGGTTCGAGCCCTCCACGGCTCACCATTATTTTCAATGACTTGCGGCAGGTTGAAGAGCCTGCCGCTTTTCGTTTGTGACCAACTTGTGACCATGTAGCCATGCATGGCACGTATCATCGCGGACAAATAGCTGCCGCGTTGCGTGCTGCTGATATCACTCCTCCCAACACAGACTTCATCACCTTTGTACGTGAGACGGCGTAACTACTGACCTCATGCCACCGCGTCCACCTATAATCGACTTCATTTGAAGTTTTCGATCAACATAATTTCCTGGGTGGGTAGTCCAACTGTATAAGCCAGGTTCTTCCCGTCTAATGACCACGCAAGGTTTTGCAGTATGGCATCTTCAAATCCCCGGACGGGTGTTGCTTCTTCACTCTCGAGGTCTTGCCGCCAAAGTCCTTTGGGGTCGACCCTGTAAATGATTCCCTTACTGTCAGGTGTCCAGCGAAATACGAGTCTTCCGATTAGACCTCCCTCCGCGACGGCAAACGTTTTTACGGGCTCGCCTCCCGCGAACGTCATGATTGCCAGACGGCGGCTCTTTGATTCAGAAGCTTCCACGTAGGCTATGTATTTGCCGTCGTGAGACACCTGCGGCCATTTGGAAGGTTTGTTCGTAAGCTGTTTTTGATCGCTGCCGTCAATTGAGATTCGCCAAAGGGTTGATTTACCGTCTCGAACCGATGTGTAAATTACCCAGTGACCATCAGGCGACAGACTTGGCTGCAGATTGTTGCCACCGTGCGTTAACTGTCTCAGGTCCCCTCCATCAACATTTGCTCTCCAGATTTCAAGCTCCCCGGAAAGATTTGACTGGAAGGTTAAGAAGCGACCATCAACTGTTGCGGAGACGTAGCTATCACTCGTATTAGGTTTGCCCTTTGTCAATTGCCTTAGATTGCTGCCGTCTCGGTCCATAGACCAAATTACGAGACTGTTGCCTACATAGACCGTGTAGAGTAAGCGCTGATCTGGGGTCCACGTTAGCCCGTCAACTCCTTCATATCTGGGAACTACTCCCTGCAGAACTCGTCGTGCGTGCCGTGCTTCACCGTCGGGCGCGATCCAGATCTCGGAGGCTATGTGACCGTGCATAGCGATCAACCGGCCGTTCGCGGACACACTCAACTGCGGTAGCAGAAAGATGTTTTGATCATTGGTGATTTGTCGTGGCTCACCCGATGTGGTGACGAGCCAAATCTCGCGTCGCCGTTCGCCGACGTTTTGGTTTGCCACCGCGAGTAGGCTGCCGTCAGAGAGCCACAGCAGATCGTCTACTGTGGCCCAATTACGACTGCCGATTCTGCTAATACTTCGGTCCGCTAGTTTTACTGCGAGAATTTCATCTCGAGTACCTTCTTTGTGCGCGCTGAAGCCGATTCGCTGGCCATCCGGTGACCATGTCAGACTATCAATCGTAAAATCGTCCGGCCATGTTCTCGTTACCAGCGTCTGCTGATTTCTGCCGTCAGCCGCATCGCACGTGACGATTGAGGTTTGTTTCAGCTCGGAATCACGCAGGAGCATCGCGATGTGCCGGCCATCAGCTGAAAGCGCGACTGGCGTTTGAACATTCGGAATCAAATCAATTACATCGCCGCCTAAGACTGACATTCGCTTCAACATGCCGTTCGGGTGCTGTTCGCCGGCCGTTAGGAAATAGATGCTATTGCCATCGGGCGCGAAGGTTGGCTCGACCACCTCAAGATCTGCTTGCTGATAGAGTGGTGAACTGATGTTCGTATCGACTTCACCAAGCCACAACGAATTCTTGTTGTTGAGCCGCTGTATATACACCAGCGACCGGCCATCAGGGGAAATCACTGCTCTTAGAGGCAACCCCCCGTAGGTAGTGAACCGACGAACTGTCATTTGGCTCGGGTGGACAACGGTGGAGGACTGTCCGCGTTGTTCACGATAACGATAGAGTCGATAACCTCCAACTAACAGTAACGAGCTCATTAAACCGATAAGTAGAATTAAGAACCCCTTCGATCTTTGTCTTTTGTTTCCCGTAAAACTCGCGACTTGAGGCATTAACTCCGGTTTCAGTTTTATTTCGCGAAGATCCGTGAGTAACTCAGCCATCGAGTGGTAGCGATTCGTCCGATCTTTAGCGATGGCTTTTTCAATCAATCTCTTAAGTGCCGTCCACCCCGGAGTTTCCGGCAGAAGCAATGGAGTAGGCTCGGATTTCAGAATGTTTGCGATAACGTCGCCTGACGTTTCGCCTTCGAACGGACCCTTACCAGCAAGCATTTCATATAGCACTACGCCAAGACTCCAGACGTCGGTGCGTTCATCTACCTCAAGTGCTCGAACTTGCTCGGGCGACATGTAACAAACAGTACCTACCGTTACTCCTCTTTCAGTTTTGAAAGCAGTTGGCTCATTGTCGTCAGTAGTTTGCTTCTCGATAAGTTTGGCAACGCCGAAGTCGACGATCTTGATGTAACCATCAGGACGCGCCATGACGTTCTCAGGCTTAATGTCGCGGTGAACAATACCCGCTGAGTGAGCGGTCAATAATGCCGAAGCGATCTGATTGGCGATATCGAGTATCTGTCCGACGTTCAACTGGCCAGAGCTCATCACTTCCCGGAGTGTGCGCCCTTCGACGAATTCAGTGGCGATGAACTGCAGGCCTTCGAATTCACCAGCCTCATAGATGGTAAGAATATTAGGGTGGTTCAGGGCTGAAGCAGCGCGGGCCTCCTGGTTGAAGCGATGCAACCTCGGTTTGTCAGCGGTAAGATCATCGCGCAGAAATTTAAGGGCGACTTTGCGATGTAGGACTTTGTCAAATGCAAGGTAGATATCACCCATGCCGCCCCGGCCCAATTCGCTAATTACGTCGTAGGAGCACAAAGTTTTTCCCACGAGGGTTTGAGAAGATCGTTCGGCACCGACAATCGACTGCGCTTCGATCCCGTAAGCAGGTAACTCCATGAAATCTTCTGCCTGTTGGTGATGGGTAAGCATTGATTCAAGTTCATGGAGCAATTCGTCGTCACGATCACAAGCAGCGGCGAGAAACGCTACTCTCGCATCACCCTGATGCTCCAGCGCCGAGTGAAACAGTTCATCGAGTTTCTGCCATCGTTCAGGATTCATGACGCAGTTCCCGGTGAAGCCATGCTTTTGCCAGCTTCCAATCGCGCATGACGGTCGTCTGAGAGATCTTCAGAAATGCGGCTGTCTCATCAACTTCCAGCCCGCCGAAAAACCTCAACTCAACGATTCGTGCTTTGCGTTCATCGATGCGGGCCAGCTTGTTGAGCGCCTCGTCAATCGCAATGACATCCACTGCCGGTTCTGACATCGCGAGACTCTGATCGAGCGTAATCGCTGTGGCGCCGCCTCCTCGTTTAACTCGGCGACGGCGGCGAGCCCGGTCAACAATGATTCGGCGCATCAGTTCCGCGGCGATGCCAAAAAAGTGGGCACGGTTTTGCCAATTAACATCACGCTGATCAACCAGCCGCAAATAGGCCTCGTGCACCAAATCAGATGTCTGAATAGTGCAACTCTTTCCCTCCTTTCGAAGGTACTGATGGGCGAGTCGCCTGAGTCCCTGGTAGACCAACGGCATAAGCCGCTCAAGGGCCGCCTGATTTCCGTCGCTCCATCCAGATAGAAGCTGAGTGAGATCGTCAGATGAGATTGGCAGACTGCTCATGAGCCTCCTGCCGGGGTGGGTGGCGAATTCGAACGTTTGAGTGCCCGGAATTATAGCATTTTTTGCTCCGAAGGCTTTAAGAGCTTCATATCAGCGGGTTATGGGTGACTTTGAGAATGAGAGAAGCGTTCAAAGTAAAAACCGACCGCCTGATAAAACTCGATCCTTACCTGACAAAAAGTAGATGGCAGCTCTCAGCACAAAGTGACGCGTTAAGAAATAGGAGCAGCTGAACGAATCATAAGTAGGTCTATTCAAACCTGCGACAGCTTTATTGATTCTCAGAACGCTCGGTGCAGTCGAACTGTGTAAGGAGAAACCAATCTGTCCTCCTGAGGAGAACGTAATGAAAGTAAGAGTCACTGTTGGCGGACTAATTCTCACGTGTGTTGCCTTGAGTTTGCTCATTGCTCCAAAGGCCTCTACCGCGCCGCCAGGAGCGCCTACTTTCTCAACCATCGACGTACCGGGTGGTACTCAATCAGCCGTTGCCGGTATTGCCAACAACGGAAAAATGGTGGGGTACTACACCGGGAGTGACAACAACGCTCATGGCTTCCTTCTAGCGAACAATATTTTCACTCAGATCGATTTCCCTGGCGCACTCAGCACTGATGGATTCGGTATCGACGAGACTGGGAAGATCGTAGGCAGCTACTATGACGACGGGACCGGCAGCCAACACGGTTACCTGTTGGAAGATGGCGCCTTCACGACAATAAGTTTTCCTGCCGCCACTAACACACTCAGCGGTGGTCGCAACAACGTGGGGCAGATTGTCGGTCTCTACGACGATGTCGGAGGAAGTACACACGGATATTTGCTTGATCTGTTTGGTTTCACCCCGATCGATTTTCCAGGTGCGATATCAACTGTAGTGCCCAAACTCAACAATTCAGGCAGGCTTGTGGGCATTTACAAATCCGCGGAGGCCGTGACGCATGGATTCTCGTTCAACGAAGGGAGTTTTGCGTCGATCGATTTTCCTGGGGCCAGTAGTACGGAAGCATTTGGGATCAATGATGCCGGGGTCATCGTTGGGCGTTACGCTCTGAATGGACAGGATCCAGTCGTTTCAGGACACGGTTTCCTCTTAGACAAGGGTGCCTTCACATCGTTTGACTACCCGGAGTCTTTTGAGACCACACCTTTAGATATAAACACCCGTGGACAAATTGTTGGATTCTACACCGATGCTAACGGACACGATCACGGATTCGTTGCTTCGGGTCTTCACTAAAGGACTTGAGGTGAGAAATTCATCTCGCTCCATCGAGGAGTTTTCCCATGAAGACCCAAAGATATGCAGTTAGGAGGACCTATCTTGCTCAACAACGCCTACCAGCATGTAGGTGCACAGCAAATGAACGTGTACGCAGATCCTGGCACCGTGGTGGGCTGCGAACTGAACCACAGCGATTCCTCCACATTCATCCAACGGCCGCATGCACGATCTCAGGCTACTTTGTAAAGGTGCCTTCAGATGATTTCAAACTACAAGGAGAATAGTAATGAAGCCAGCTCGACGTCTCACAAAAACTTTAGCTCGAACATTTTTTCTAGCGTTAACCGGGTCCATCCTTGCTTATGTGTGCGTTTTTGCCGTCGACCAGACCAATGAGAAAGTTGCCGACATCATTGGTATCATCAAGGGCCAAACTGCACGCTTGAACCTCGTAAACATCGGCGTTGCGTCTGAAATTCCGCCTGGTCCATGCAAGGCTTCTTTGATTTTCTCCGATGTTTTTGGAAATCTGCTCAATTCGAAGCAGGATGTGAGTCTCAATAGCGGTGAAGCGACATTCCTCGATCTAAACGCAGATCGCCAGAGTTTCCGGGGCCGTTTGTTACTAAAAAGTATAGTTCGTTTCGCTCCTCACGATCCGGCGCTTTCTGATCCCTAAATAAATCTCCTTCTCACCAAGATCGCAGTTTCCGTGCACCAAATCTGACCGGAAGCTGCATCGAGCGCATTGAAAAGTGAGGGCGGATTTGAGCCCCGACCTGATCGTCTACCTAAAAAGATGAGGGGAAGATGAGAGGTATACGTGTTCGGACCAAGCGAGACGTAGCTTGCTTTGATGGCTGAAACGGCGGTAAATACTATTTGTCATGCGCAGTAGGGATAGGTCAGTAAGTCCGAAACGGGCTTAAAATACGTTGACACCACAAGGTCGACTTGGACCAAGCTTTGATGCGATATTCCTGCCACATGATGAATGAATGGCTTTCCGCGCGAGACGAGGAATTGGTTTGTGACCAACTTGTGACCAGAATACCGATAAAGAGGGAGTAATAGGTATTAACAGTTGGACTCGCTGGCGGTTGCAACCCGTAACGAATGTTAGTAAATCGTAAGAGCCATAACCTGCTGGAGTGCCTGTGACCGCACTCTTAATCAGCGGGTCGGAGGTTCGAGCCCTCCACGGCTCACCATTAAACTTCAATTCAAGAGCCACCGCCCGGGTGGCTCTCGATGTGTAGGGGTACTCTTCAAGGACATCCGGTCGTGTCCTTGCCATAGATCTGGTCCGTATGCCTGAACAGATTACCAATCACAGCCGCATACTCGACGCGATTCGCAGCGTCAAGCTCATCGATCAATTAGTGGAAAAGACCAACGGTCATTTCACCTATGAATTAGATCTCGAGGTGATTGCGTACGGCCGCAATTACACGGGAAAGAAAGTTGGTCCGTACGTGCGTTTGTTCGTCTATGGACCCGGCGAGGAAATCATTCGCGAAGGTGATTGGGGCGGAAACGCTTTCTTTATTCTGGTTGACGGAGACCTGGACGTTTACATCCGCGAAGATGAAACCAACGAGCAAAAGAAAGTAAGCGCAATCCAGCCGGGCCGCAGTTTCGGTGAAATGTCGGTCCTCGCCGGACTGCCGCGCAACGCGACTATCGCAGTGCCTGCGGACGGAAAAGCAACCGTGATCGAGGTTGATCGACCGGCGCTCAGACTACTGCGAAAACTTCCGCGATTCGGCGGCGCGCTCGAAGCAACTTACCGCGAGTATGGACTGAAAAGAACCCTGGAGGATCTGAATCAGGCCAGCGATGGTGCTTTTAATGAAGAGTCTTTGCGCCAACTCGAACGCATCGCCCAGTTCAGAGTTTTCGGCAAGCAGCACACGTTGTCGCGCGAACACGATTCCGTCGATCGCATTGTCTTTATCAAGAACGGATGGGTGCGCAGAACCAGAGGCACTGGTCGCCTGCCCTATATCAGCGACATCATGATGGGCCTCGATGAAGATGTCAGCGTCGACTTTCTGGGCGCGGGTAATTGTCTCGGCCTGGAAAGTTTGCGGGGTCAGGAAACATGGCAATACACCGCTACGGTGCTTGCTCGCACCGAAGTGGTTGAGATTCCGCTGGCTTTGCTGCGTCAGGATCCGGCCCTTTCCCAAACATTGCGACAAGCCTTTTCCCGTTTCTCGAGTCTCGATGATGAGGTGCGCGTCGAGTCACTTTATGACAAACGAACGATTGCCGCGATTAGCGAAGAGATCGAAACGGGAATTGTCGATGGCACAAATCTTTTGGTGATGGACATGGATTTGTGCGTCCGTTGTGGCAATTGCTCGATGGCCTGTCACAAGGTACACGGACAGTCTCGCCTTTTGCGTCATGGAATCCACATTGAGCGCCCGGTAAAGCCGGGAAAGAGATCCATTCAGCACGTTTTGTCCCCCGAAGTATGCCTGCACTGCCAGGATCCTGAATGTCTAACCGGTTGTCCGACCGGCGCGATCGGCCGCTTGCCCGGAGGGCAAATCGACATTGAACCAAAGACCTGCATCGGATGCGGCGATTGCGCAACACAGTGTCCTTACGATGCAATTTCAATGGTGCCGAAAAAGTCCCCGGCCCCATCCAAACAATCGTTTGCCGGGCAGCTGAGAAACTGGTTTAGTCTGGCGCAGCCGCCTCTTCCTGCCGCCGTCACGGAAACTGAAGACCTTCTGGCAGTGAAGTGTAATCTCTGTAACAACACGCCACTAAATCCGAAGGGGACCGCCAGACAAGCTTATTCATGTGAAGAAAACTGCCCCACGGGAGCATTGGTGCGTGTCAATCCCAAAGAATACTTTGAAGAAGCAAAGAGCGCGATCGGCCTGATTTACCGAGATCAAACACACGCAATCGGCCGAGACATTCATAAGAGCGATCCGCTGGCGACGTTTTTTCATCTTGCCGGCGTGCTGGGCCTGCTCCTGATTACTGCCGCGACGGTCTGGGCTGCGCGAAGATATACGCTCGATGGAAGACTCGCGAATACCTGGCTAACCGTACGCTGGATCACGGGACTCGCCGGCCTGGTGGGCATCGCCGCAGTGATGACATATTCAGCCCGCAAACAGGTATACCGGCGACGCGCGGGCGCGCTGCGTTACTGGTTATTGGCTCACGTCTATCTTGGCGTTATCGCCGGCGTGCTATTGCTGCTGCATGGCGGGCGAAGTTCAGGCGGCTTGCTGACGTCAATGTTAATGGTTTCGTTTGATCTCGTCGTTCTCTCCGGATTGTTTGGCATTGCCTGTTATCTGATTGTCCCTCGGATTATGACCAGCATCGAGGGCGACCCGCTTTTGTTTGAAGACCTGAAAGCGCGTCGCGAGGAGTTGCGCGCCACCCTCGCGATGATTGATATCAGAGATCGCGAGTTGCGGCCTCTGATTGAAAAGCATGTTCGGCGGCGGTTTCTCTCCTTAAAATATCTGATGCGCCAATACCTTCGCCGCGAACTTCTGTCAGAAATGCTGGCGGCCGCGCGCGAAGAATTTGAAATTGAAGGGGCTTCGTTGACCAATCCAACTGCGCGTCAGCAACTGATCGAAGCGGTCGAGACCACCGCAACGCTGCGCCGGGTTGACTCGCTTATTTACCTCCATCAACTACTGAAACTCTGGCTGGCCCCGCACGTTGTGTCGTCGTCTATGATGTTGGCCCTGCTGGTGGCGCACATTGTTCAGGTGGTGTTCTTTATGAAGTAAAGGTTGTTAGTTGTCAGTGGTTAGTTGTCAGTTGCACACCTGATGACGTGACGCGTACCGTCGCCGAGCGAACAACTGACCACTAACTACTGACCACTGACCACAGAAATGCAGCAAAGTACATTCATCATCATTCGGGAAGATCGCGGCTTCGATCCGACGACTCTGGTGACTGAAGGATTGAAGATCGGGCGCGACGTAAGCTGTGATCTGCTGCTGAATCATCCCAATGTATCTCGCCTGCATGCCGGCATTAAAGAAATCGACGAGCGCTTTTGTTTCTTCAACCTCAGCTCGTCCAACTCGACAACTCTCAACGGCCGTTTGGTGGTACTGGGAGAACCGGAGGCGCTGGCCGACGGCGACGAAATTCGCATCGGCCCATTCTTCCTACGGGTCGATCATAAGGGCCAAGCCCTCGAGATAACCGTCACTCTTCAATTCGGTTTACTGATCGGTGAACTCGAAGCGCGCGGGGACGCGCGGGGCGCGCAGCCGACAACCGGACCGCTGGTCATGCCCTCGCCCGCTTCGAAGGATCTGGCCCAGGCCGCCCTCGATCTTTTCTGGGGGAAACGGACGAGGGAAAAGGCAGGGCGCAAATCGCCGTTACATCCACGCCGCCCGCCGCGACTTGGAAAGGCGCGATTTAATTGGACACCAACCCGCGACCTGGTGCGGCCATGGCCGTTCGCGCTGTTTCTCTGGGCAGTGATCGTGCTGGGTTCAGCTTCGATTGCCGCTGCTGTTTGGTTTGCCTCAGCTTACGCGCCCGCCCCGGTGTCGCCGGTGCACAGCCGTACAACTCTCATGATGTCGCCTGCAATTGCCAGACAGGCGAACGCGAAGTCATGCACCACCTGTCACTCAATGACCGGTAGCATGGAAACACGGTGCGCATCGTGTCACACGACTGAAGCTTTCGCAGCCACGGTAACAAGGTCGCACGTCGAGACCGGCATCGGATGCACGGATTGTCATTCGGAACATCGCGGTAAAGATTTTCGGCCCATGCTCGCGGCGCTCAACTCATGCACTGCCTGTCATAACGACAAGAACAAAAAAACTTACAATGGCAAGACTGTAGGCACACCGCACGGGGGCTCGATTGGCTACCCGGTCGCGAATGGAGAATGGAAATGGAAGGGGCTCGACGCCGATGAACTCGCGCTCCGGCCGACAATTGCTGCTTTGCGCACTCCGGGAGACAGTGAACGCCAGTGGCGCAGCAAACAATTTCACGCGCTGCACCTTTACCGGGTGCGCGCGACCGCCGGGGTGACCGGGGTAGTCGATCCTACTTCAGGTTCGGCGCCGGTGCTCTCCTGTTCCAGCTGTCATAAAGCGTTCAATCCAATCGATCGAGAGTCGCCGCAAAAAACCTGCGATGGATGTCATCGTGGCCTGGCCGATTCGAGCGGCCGCGAGTTGCTTTCGGCCGGCACGCCTGATTGCATCTCGTGCCACGTTCAGCATCTTAAAGATAAGCGCCATTGGAACCCTAACCTTCTGGTGGACGCTGCCAAAACTGCAGTCGAATAGAATTAACAGGGTGTTAAAAACGTTCATGCGGCTCGTTGGAAGCTTCGCACAAAAAGTCGTTCGGGTACCGAAGGCTATCGAATACTCTCGGGCGAATCCGGTCTCATTCACACCTGACTTTAGCCAGGTGAACTGCACCGGGTCAGGATTTGGAAACCGTTTAAACGGTTTCCCCTCCTGTCACTTCCCGATCACCCGGCTGAAGCCGGGTGTGAATGAGAACCTCGACCATGCTTCTTGTGCAAACGAGGTCGTTGACCGATGAAAAAATCGCAACTCCTAATCATCATTGCTCTATTGACGCTGCTGCTTTCGATCAATCTGATCTCGGAAGACAGCACGAAGAGCTATTTTGGTGGTTTGCCATGGTACGGCTGGGCCGGGATTAGCGCTTTTCTCGTAATCGCCGGCTGTTGGTTTGCGGTACGCGACGCGCAACGAGCTCGCCGTTTGCTGGAAGAGCCGGTCGCGGCGCCGGCCGAAGAAGATCAATCAATCGCCCAGATTTCCGAAGCCGATCTTGAACGGCTCGATCCCAACGCCCCTGATTATCCTCATCCGGTAATTTTTCCTGAGCGCTGCATTGGGTGCCATGCGTGCGTCGAGGCTTGCCCGCATGATGTCCTGGCGATCGTCAACGGGATCGCCGCGCCAGTCGCTCGCGATCAATGCATGGAAGATACTTCGTGCCAGGTCGAGTGTCCCGTGAATCCGAAAGCTTGTATCGTCGTAAACACGACCAGGAAGATCAAGGCCCGTCCCGTGCCGACGCGTGATGCATCGTTTATGACGAATGTTGCCGGCTGCTACCTGATTGGTGACGTTTCGGGGACGCCTCTGATTAAGAACGCGGCAAACGAAGGCGCCGATGTAATCAAACACATCGCGCATGAACTTAATAACGGTGCAGGCGCGGAAGCAAAGGCTGCGTTCGATGTGGCGATCATTGGCATCGGACCGGCTGGTTTGTCAGCCGCGATCGCCGCGAAACGGTTTGACCTGAGATATGTCGGTATCGAGCAGGACAAGATCCTGGCAACGATTGATGCCTACCCGAAAGGCAAGTACGTCTTCTTCAAACCTGAGACGATGGAATCTCGCGGCATGATTGAAGTCAACGGGCTGGGTGAGCAACGCGAAAAGATTCTCGATTCGTGGATCGGCGCAATGAACTCCAGCGGCGTCGTAATTAATGAAAGTGAAAGTTGCAAGACGGTCGAAAAGGCCGCCGAGGGCGACTATTTCGTTGTGCAAACCGAAAAAGGCCTGGCGCGCGAAAAGGTAAGTTATTACGCACGACGCGTGATTCTCGCGCTGGGCAATCGCGGCACGCCAATGAAGTTAAAGGTCCCGGGCGAAGAGATGAAAGTGGCGCGCGACGGGCACACCGAAGACAAGGTCAAGTACAAGCTGACGGATCCGGAGAGTTATAAGCGGAAACGAATCATTGTGGTGGGCGCCGGCAACTCGGCGATCGAGGCGGCCGTCGATCTGGTCGCGCGGCGAAATGGTGATCAGATCATGTTCCGAGGCGAGGATGAGATTAACGAAGTGACCCTGGTCATTCGCAGTGACATGAAGAATGATCTGAAATTTCTAAATAAGTTGCAGGCTTACCAGTGCATCGACGAAGGCAAGATCACGGCCCACTTTGGCACCGCGATTAAGGAGATTCGCGATGGTGAAGTAGTCTTGATGAATGCTCGTACGCAGGAAGAGAAAACCACGATTCCAAACGATTATGTCTTCGCCATGATTGGCGGCGATCGTCCGACAAAGTTTCTGGAGTCGATCGGGATCGCAATTCCCAAAGATTAACGCCGGCTAAAAATAATTGCCGGGGCGCTCTCGCGAGCAACTCCGGCAATGGTGTTAGTAGCTTATGTTATCGCGCCTACTTCGTCTTGAAAAAAGCGTCGATATGCGAGCCGTCAAGCGCCGTCATTCGGACCTGGTAGCATATGCCGGGTTGTTTAGGTGTCTGCCAATTCTGAATGAATTGGCCGGCCGTCGTGTCATAGCGTAGGCTTGTGCCACCGGTGGTCGTTACCTCAAGAGTCGTATCAATCGCGGCTGCGGCATTGCAAGGAATGCTCGCGTACAGGAAACTCGCGATGTCGGACACGCTCTTCCGTTCTGTGGTTGTGCCCGGCGTTCCCGCATAGATATTGAACTTCAGCGGAACCGTAGACCCGCCCTTGACCGTGTTGAATACCAGCACCGACGTAGTTGTCATATCAACCGGTTGATAAAACCCGGTCAACATCCAGCTACCTATGCTGAAGTCTTTACTGCCACTGCTGCTGTTGTGGTTACTATCTCCGGCAAACGTAGCGCTGGCCGTGTAGTCACCGGCAGTTGTGGGCGCAGTGGTCGAAGAGGGATACACGGTAGTGTTACGGCCCACGTAATATACGGGTGTGACACTTTGATTCAATGCGCCCGCGCCGGTTACCGTCGCCGCGCCACCGTGCGGTAGACCATCAAAGATCGCGCTCCCGGCAGTAACGGTTGTGGTTGAGCCGGCTTTATCAATAATGAAATTCTTCGAGTCGTTGCTGCTGTTGTGATTCACATCTCCACCAAAGGAAGCATTCGCCGTAACCGTACCGGCATTGGTATTGTTGGCATAATTCACGGTCAACGACTGATTCAAACCACCCGCTCCGGTTACTGAAGCCGTGCAGGGTGTTTGCGCTAAGCCTGTGTAAGTGAAAGGACCAGCGGAGCAGGTCACCACTGTCGTCGTGTTCGCCTTAGTGATCGAGAAGCCTCCCAAGCCGTTGCTGCTGGTGTGATTGGCGTCACCCGCCCAGCTTGCGTTGGCGGTGGCCGGGCCCACGTCAGTGTTGCTGCCGTAGACGAGTGAGGCAGTCACGTCGATCGGGCTCATACCCGCACCCGTTGCTTGCGCCGTGCAAGGCGTCTGCGCCGAACCCGTGTACGTGTGCGGAGCACCGGCGATGCAATCCACCGTCACCGTTGACGAAGCCTGGCTAATGGTGAAGACACCGTTACCAGTATTGCCCGTGTGATTTCCGTCACCTGCCCAATTCGCATTCGCTGTCGCCGCTCCAACGTCGGTGTTGTTCTCGTAGACGATTGAGCTGGTCACGCTGACTGCACTCATCCCCACTCCTGTAGCCTCTGCCGTACAAGGCGTGAGAGGTGAACCAGTATAGGTTTGCGCGGTGCCAGGACAAGTCACCGTCACCGTTGACGAAGCCTTCTCAATTGAGAAGCTCTTCGAGTCAACGCTCCCCGTATGGTTATCGTCACCGGCAAAGGTGTAGCTCGCCGAAGCCGTGTTCACACCTGCCGCCACGTTGTTGGCATAGACGGGAGCCGGACTCAGGTTCAATGCTCCTGCTCCTGTGACCGCTACCGAACAGGGCCCGATCGCTGATCCCGTGAAAGCAAATGGTCCGGCGCCACAGCTTACCGTAGTCGTCGACTCAGCCTTGTTGATGGCAAAGGTCGCCTGCGCGGCATTGCTGCTGTCATGGTTGGCATCGCCACCGTAAGTGGCATCAGCCGTAGCTGTGCCGGCATTCATGTTGTTGCCATAGACCACCGTCACCGACACGTTCAGTCCACCTGCTCCCGTCACCGTCGCCGAACATGGCGTGATTGCCGAACCTGTGTAGGTCTCGCTCGCCGGACAGGTCACTACCGTAGTTGATGAAGCCTTGGTGATATCGAAGTTCTTCGTATCGCTGCTGCCGGTGTGATTCGCATCACCGTCAAATGTATAGCTGGCCGTAGCCGGGCCCACGTTGATGTTGTTGCTGTAGCTCGGCGCCGGAGTCAGGCTGAGGTTCGCACCTGTCACCGCCACCGTGCATGGCGTGATCGCCGAACCGGTGTAGGTCTCGCTCGCCGGACAGGTCACTATCGTGGCTGATGAAGCCTTGGTGATATCGAAGTTCTTCGAGTCGCTGCTGCCGTTGTGGTTCGGATCACCGGCATAGTTGTAGCTGGCCGTGGCCGTCCCGACATTGAGGTTGTTCAGGTAATCGGGCGCCGGGGTCAGACTGAGATTTGCTCCCGTGACGGTAACTCTGCACGGCGTGATGGCCGAGCCCGTATAGGCTTCGCTCGCCGGACACGTCACGACCGTGGCCGTGTTGGCCTTTGTGATCTCGAAAGTCTTCGAGTCACTGCTGCCCAGATAGTTGACCGTTTCCGCGTAGCTGGCACTGGCCGTGGCCGTACCTGCACTCACGTTGTCGGTATAGTTGACGGTGAACGTTTCATTCAATCCACCGGGACCCGTAACCGCTGCCGAACACGGCGTGATTGCCGCACCCGTGTAGCTGAACGGTCCTGGAGTGCAAGTCACCGTGGTAGTTGTCGCAGCTTTCGCAATGCTGTCATGCACAGTGCTGCTGGTCGCGTTGTAGTTGCTGTTGCCCGCGAAACTCCACCCGTCGATCGGATAGTTGCCGGCATTCGTATGCGTCGTTCCGCTGAGGTCCAGCAGGCTGCTCAGGTCGACTGGTGTCGGTGTCTCTACACCGGTGGCTGTGCCTGAGGCCGTATGGGCAGCACCATCATAAGTGACGCTGTAGGGCGTCACATTGATCAACGCGTTGGCCTTATTGATGGTGTCGGTGATCGTCGTGGCCGCGATGTTGTTGTAGTTGGCCGTGCCGGTGAAGCTCCAGCTGTCGGTCGCGTACGTACCGGCATCGGTGTGAATGGTGTTGCTCACATCGATTGTGCCCACCGTGGCACCCGTCTCGCCGTTCACTCCGCCGATCGTGTAGCTGGCCGTGTGCGACGCACCATCGTAGGTCACATTGTATGGCGTCACTGTGACGATGGCGTCAGCTTTGTTGATAGTATCGGTGATCGTTGTGGCCGCGATGTTGTTGTAGTTGGCCGCACCGGTGAAGCTCCAGCTGTCGCTTGAGTACGTCCCGGCGTTGGTGTGTGTCGTGTTGCTCACATCGATCGTGCCCACCGTGGCACCCGTCTCGCCGTTCACTCCGCCGATCGTGTAGCTGGCCGTGTGCGATGCACCATCGTAGGTCACGCTGTATGGCGTCACTGTGACGTTCGCATTCGCCTTGTTAATTTGTCCCGGACCGCTGGCGGTCGTGGGAAGATCGTAGTTGGCGGCCAAAGTCCCTGCGCCCGGCGTGAAATCGTCCACCAACAGGCTGGTTGACACTGTGTTGGCTGAGGCCACGTCGGCACTGTTATAGGCGCCCGTCGTCTTAGTCACGGTGAAGTTTTCACCACTGGCCAGGCCGGACAGACTAAAATTTGCAGAGGTAAGCGTGGCATTGGTGTTCCCATCATAAGTCTTCGTGGGATTTCCGATGATCGAGGCCGTCAAAGTCGCCGGGGTGATATTGGCACTCAGACTTAGTGCAGTCAGAGTGTAATTGTTCAACTGGGCACCGCTCAGCGACAGACCGCTGACACTAACGTTGATTCCGTTGGCCACATTCGCGCTGGCGAATGTTCCGCTCGGAGTACCGGCTACGGACACCGTATCGCCTGTGTATGGCTTTTCGTCGCTGATTGTACCGGCGCCCGGTGTCTCAGCTGTCTGCAGCGCAGCGGTTCCGGTCAGCGTGGCCGCAGTGGTCCCGTCATACGGTTTGTTGTTGGCGGTCAGTCCGGTAACCGTTACGGCCTTCGGCGTAATGTTCGCGCTTAGTCCCGTTTGTTCCGTCAGGGTGTAGTTGCCTGCCTGCCCTCCGCTCAACGTATTACCGCTTACCGTAATCGCGATCGTGTTTCCAACATCCTTGCTCGCAAACGTTCCGCTCGGGGTTCCGCTGATGGTCACGGTGTCGCCGGTATATGGCTTACCGTCGCTGCTATTTCCGCTGCCGGGCGCCTCGGCTGTCGCCAGCGTCGCTGTTCCCGTCAAATTCGCAGCGGTCGTCGCGTCATAGATCTTGTTGCTCGCACTAAGCCCGGACACACTTAATGCTTTGGGCGTGATGTTCGCCGTCAAGCCGGTCTGCTGCGTCAGCGTGTAGTTGGCCGCCTGTGCGCCCGTGAGTGAAGTTCCGCTAACCGTCACACTGATCCCGTTGGCCACATCCTTGCTCGCGAACGCGCCCGTCGGTGTTCCGGTTACGCCCACCGTGTCGCCCGTGTATGGCTTGCCATCAGAGGTGGTGCCCGCACCGGCTGCCTCGCTTGCGAGTAGCGCTGCGGTCCCTGTCAACGTCGCCGTCGTAGTTGCGTCGTAAACTTTGTTGCTGGCGCTGAGGCCTGTTTCAGGCAGAGCCTTGGCAGTGATATTGGCGGTCAAGCCGATCGGCTGCGCTACCGTATAGTTACCAGCCTGGGCTCCCGACAGCGTTACGCCCGTGACGGTTACCGGCTTGGTGTTGCCGACGTCTTTGGTGTTGAAGTTCGCCGCGTAGGCAGAGCTGTTGATGCTGACCGAGTCCGCACCGACCACGCCCACCAGCGAGGCGCCGCTAAAGTCGACCGTTGCTGTGCTCGTACCGTTGTAGACCTTGTTCTCCGCTAGTGCGCCGCTGATCGTCAGGTTCTTCGCGTTTACTGTCAGAGTAGCCGCGTTCGACGTAGCCGTTTGAGTGCCGCCGCAGGTGTTGGTGAACACGGCCCGGTACTGCGTTCCGCTCATCGCCACGGTTGGATTGTTGATGGTCAGAGTGGTACTGGTTGCTCCACCTATGTCAGTCCAAGTAGTGCCGTTCGGACTTGATTGCCACTGCACTGTTGGCGCGGGCGTGCCGCTGGCCGCTGAGGTAAAGCTCGCGCTCGCGGCGCCGTAAGTTACGGTCTGGCTGATTGGCTGAGTCGTGACTGTCGGGTTGGTGCACGCCGGTGCATTTACTGTGAATGAGTTGCTCGTACCTGTTTCAGGTCCATTGGGGTTTGTCTCAGCCGTAATCGTAAAGCTGCCGGGGTAAGAGCCCGAAGTTGAAAAAGTAATGCTGTAAGAAGCGAGTACACCGCTGGTAAACGATGGTGTCGTCCCAGCACCGGACGATAGAGTACCGTTGGAAGTGATATTGGCTTTGAACCCGTTGGCGTTGAAGGTGGTATCAGTGTTGCCGCCCGCATCGACCGCCCTGACTTTGATATTGAAACTCGTACCGGCTGTCTGAGTGCCGATCGCGCCGTCGCTGGTATTGGTAACCGCGAAGGCGCTTAAGGCTCCGGCGTTAACCGTCAGATTTGAGCTGGCTGGTCCTGTAGTCGTGCCGTCGCTGGCGGTGATCGTAGTTGTCTCAGCTTTTCGCAACGTAGTCGCGAGAGTAGTGGTCGAAACGCCGCTGGTGAAATTGACTGCGGTCGTGTAGGACGGCGCCGTGAATCCTACGTTGGTGCCTGGTCCGGTGTAGCTGATCGTCTTTGTGCCACTGTACGATGTGACGACGTTGAAGAATTGATCTGTTGCGGTGAGCTTCGAGATGTTGAACGAGGCTCCGGCGGTTTGATTGCTCACGCTGCCAGAGTTGCCGCTGGCGGCGACCGTGGAACCGTCTGTAAACGTTTGGCCAGGTAATGTGACAACGAGCTTGTTGATGGCGCCTGCCACCTGTGACAAAGAACCAAAATTCGTGGAGCCGTTAGTAACCCCGGTGATGGTTGCTGTACCAGGATTGCCCACTGTACGAAGTATGTTTCCACTCGCCGGGATGTTCGCACCGTCAGTCGCTCGGACTTGTATACCGGTGATGGTTAGATGATTTAGTTGGGCCGTGCCACCAACGGTGATGTTGACTGTGATGGTAGTTGTCGTAACTGTGGTGCTATTTATACTAACTTCGTTGGCACCTGGCCCTGAATCTTTGGCTGCTGTCGTTGATCCAGCGCCGGCATTGAATTGCCATCCGTTCGGTGCCGTCAGGATCAAAGTAACATTATTCCCGGCAGCAAAATCCGTGGCGACAACTTCCGTAATCACAATGTTGCCCAGAATCGTAAACGCCGGCGACGTTGCGTTCGCCGCCCTGTCCGCCGAGATATTTGTTCCACCGGTTGCTGCTGTCACATTTACGCTGTCATGAAATGTTGTTTGCGCTGCAACGCCTGACGTCTGGCCTTTCGCACCCAGGATGTAAGTAATGCCAACATCAGCCGCTTCCGGTGAGTACTGATCGAAAGTGAAGTTGCCGTCGGCGTCAGCCTGCACAGTGAACGTGTGCAGCTCGGCCGTGTCGACGTGCGGATATTCGTGGAAGGTCAGCGTAATGTTCTCGTTTGGTTGAAAGCCGCGGCCCGTGATGATCACCTGCGTGCCCGGCAAGTAATCAACCTTATCCGAGGACACACTCGCGCCTGAGCTTGCATAAATCGTCGCCGCGCTAGTCGCGTTTCCATTCGCATCAATGCCACCCGTTGCCAGCGCGCTGCTGCCGAGTTCAGTGATCGTCTGTCCCCCGGTCAGGAGCGCGGCGCGCGTCGGCGCGGACATGACTTCATTTATCAAATCTGCGTGCAAGTCGCCGTCAGGTGGTACCTGCGCATAGCCGCCAAAAATGCCCGCGGCCGGATCGTAGATCTCCATCGAGCGGTCGTCTTTGCCGCCGATAATCTGCACCTTGCCGTCGAAAAGCACGCGCAGCAATGGATGCACGCGCGCGACTTCCATGCCCCCTACACCGGTGAAGCTCGAGCTCGCCGGATCGAAAATCTCGCCTGATGAAAGTTCGTTGCCGCCTGCGTCACGTCCGCCGACAATCAACACTCGTCCATCCTGCAGTAACGCCGCCGAATGACCAGAGCGCGCGTCATTCATGTTCGCGCCAACTGTTGCTGAACTGCCTGCCGATAGATTAAGAATTTCCGCACTGCCGCTGCCGTCGCCCCCCGCGATTAGAATGCGGCCATCAGCAAAAAGCGTCGCGCTGTGACCGGCACGTGCGACGCTCAGGTTCGAGCCACTGGTGAATGTGCCAGTGGACGGATCAAAAATCTCAGTCGTGTTGACGGCGCCCGCGCTATCGCGTCCCCCCGCGACGAGTACTCGCCCGTCGGACAATAAAGTCGCCGAATGATCGACACGAGCCGTGTTCAGATTTCCGGCTGCAGAAAAACTCGCCGATGCGGGATCATAAATTTCCGCCTGGTTCAGCACGCCGCTCGAGTTCTCGCCGCCGACTATCAGTACCCGGCCATCGGAGAGCAGGGTAGCCGTATGGCCACGCCGCTCGACACTCATGTTCGAACCATCTGGCGCCGGCACGTCCGCCAAAAGCCGATCGGTCATCGCAGCTTTCGGCTGCGCGCCGCGAGTTCGCACCAAGCTGGAGGCGCCGCCGAAAATGATTTGGCGCAGTGAGGCCGATGACGAAGCCGTAGCGGCCAAACCAGTGGCCGCAACGCCGATCAATCCCAGCAACACGAACAATCGTGCCGGCCTGGATTTGAAGGTGATGGTGTTAGTGAAGAAAGAACGACAAAATGAGGTCAAGGGGGACTGCATACTCATCGAGAGACTCCTGAGACAATTTCCCGACAGGTGATCCTCTGTCAGGGGGCCGATAAACTTCGCGACCTACTTACGGTCCTGGATCCTTAACGACCGCAGTTGCGCCTATAACGCTGCTGTCAAGGTGTCGACCATGAACAGGAACCCGGGGAATAATTGGCTCTGGGGATTCTGCCTTGTCGCGGGATCGGCAAGTCGGGTTTGGAAAGCGATCCCCGCACGTGCGAAAGGAAACCCTGATTCGTTATGAGCCTGCCTGAGACCTCTCTGACGCCGCTTTGATTGCGGGCGCGGGCACACTTGCCGCTGTCTCAGATACCTTTACTCTGCATCACTCACAAACAATCAAATGAGAGCGAATTCCATTGCTCTGAGTGCTCCTCAATCGAGATCGGGAGCGGCGAGCACAAGATTCGGGTGCCGATGAGGTAGCAAGAGCCACGCCAGAAACTTCGAAGGTGGCCGGGTTGTGGAAATCGCGACGCATTAAGAATGGAGAACTGCGTTGCGCCACTAGAACTTACGGATAGGACTGGAGGAGCAAATTCTTTTCTTTGGGTGTGTTGCCATCTATGAGGTGGCGAAATGATCTCTGCTCGCTGGCGAGCAGTTGTAGCGGGGACAGTTGCAAAACTGAGCGGCCGCCCGGCGGATAGTGCGGCACCCCGGTTGAAGCGGCGACGGCGTTTTAGTTCGGAGTACCGCATTTATGCGGAGTCTTGACCACACGAATGATGCCGCCTAAAGGCGGGACTCCAAACGATCCAAAGCGGTGTCGCGCTGCGCTTGCCGCCGCACTCCAGGACCCGCTCGCTACTGCGACAGGTCGGGTTCTAATGTAAGCAAAATCACCAACATCCGGGGCTCACGACCGCGCGATTTAGAGAAAATGGGCGTCTTGTCTGTGACATCTGATGCAGCCTCTCCCGAGTCATTCAAACTGACGCATTTACGGCAAAACATTGTCTTGACGCTGCCGTTCGCCGTTTGCTAACTTCGAAGTGCTCGGCCTGGCTCAGGCCTGATTGCCGAGATTGATACTTGAAGCTCAAGCGATAAAGGCACACCCAGCGCGAGCTGGGGCCGCAAAGCCGACGGAGGCCGGAGCATTGCCGATTTCCAATTGCCGATTGGCGATTGGTCAGCGGCACCGATTCTCGAAACCATTGCCGACAGGATCGCGAAAGCGTAATCGGCAATTGGCAATCGAAAATCGGCAATAGCTTGGCCTGGCTGGGTTACCGAAATTGAGGAAAGATCTTACGGCCTTCAGGTTGTAGTTCTTTGGCCTCGCCTTCTTTCTTCTCTAACTCAAGATCTATTTCCGCTTGACTTTCCGCAGAGCCTTCGAAGGAACCACTGCGCCCCGGCGTTACAGCAGTGACCTTCCGGTTCCTCGCACGTTCGTCTGCAGTTTTTCAGTTTCGACTGCAGACATGGTTTCAGCCCCGAACCACAACTGACTCTCTCACTTTGAATATTCGGGCGATGACCCGTGCGGAGAAGACAATGAAGAGAATCAATGGAAGAGCACTCGTGCTCGCCTGCCTCGTGATCCCGGCAGTAATAGCAACCACGTTAACTGGAACCAAACAAAAGGTACATGCACAGGCTCTGAACGAGCCGCGCTCCCGTAAAGAGGTCCGACTTCAAGGGGAGCTTGAAGTGATATACGAAGACTCTCATCCCGGCGGTCGCTTGCTTTACTTTCTAAACACTGACGGAAAGAAACTTCCGGTTCACTTCGCCGGGAATCCGCCAACAACGCTCCGCACTGGCATGCGGGTGGATGTTAGCGGAGTTCAGGTTGGTGACACTCTGGAACTTAATTCAGGCGACAGCCTGACCCAGTCAGCTGGCGCGCACGCAGGAAGAAAAACTTACGATTGCCAATGACTATGCCTTCGCGATGATCGGAGGAGACCGGCCCACGAAGTTTCTGGAGTCGATCGGGATCGCAATTCCCAGGGACTAGCTCTCCTCTCCCTTTGTATTAGAAAAGCTCTCCATGAGCGATTGTTCCTGAATCGTTCAGGCTCCACAACGCTATTTGGTAGCTCGCGCTGGTTCCGGGCGCGAATGACCAGGTTTCCTGACGCCGATTTCCTCTGGATTTATTGACCGTATCTGGAAACTAATATATTCTCTGCGGCCTGAACGCGATTCGATCGGTTTAGATCTCCTGGAAGCATTTCACCTGGTCGGAAACTACCAATTTATACCGGCAACTGGAGAAGTCGAAATGAAAAGACATGGAGTCAATCTCGCACTTGCTCATTACAATTACCTCGTCTTAATTCTTTTCATGGTTCTTACTGTGCTGGTATGCTCGCCAGCAGATCTAATCAGGATCCCGGTTCGTGCGCAGAGTAAGGTTAGTGATTTGGGCCCGCAGGAACCTCGGCCAACGGCCGATCCCAAAGCTCAGACCCAAGAGACAAACACCCTGGCAAACACATCTGAGCTCACACCCTTAGCTCCTCCCTTAAACGACCAGTGTGCGGGTGCAGAGATTATTCCAGCGGCGGGACCTTTCCCCTATTTGACCGCGACTACCGATACGACTGAAGCAACCACGACAAACGATCCGCCCGCACCGTCGTGCGCAATTCCACCTCTATTGCGAAGCGTTTGGTACACGTGGACTCCGTCGGTCAGTGCTCAGTACATTATCGCTACGTGCAATCCGCCTACCGCGACAACAATTTTCGATACCGTGATCGCAATCTACACCGCCAGTGGAGATTGTACTGGCTTCGTGACGCCGGCATTCGCCTGCAATGACGATGACGCGATGGGCTGCGGAACTGGGCTTCAATCCAAGATCACGGAAAACTTTGTCGCGGGTACAAAGTACTACATAGTTGTCTGGGACCTGGCCCTGACGCCAACAACCGGCGAAACCAACGTCCAGTTGGTCGTTGCCAAGGTCACTCCGACGGCGAACGAGTCCTCGATCAGCGGCAACGTCGCAGACGTTCATGGGGTGCCGATTGCCGGCGCCACGATGGTTATCAGCGGTGGCGCCAGCGCGCGGACGGTGATTACGGATGGCAATGGGCACTACTCTGTTGGGGGCCTCGAAACGAACGGCTTCTATACCGTGACCCCTTCACGTGCGAATTACATCTTCAGTCCGGCGCAGAGATCGTTCAGCCTGGTTGGCAATCAAACCGATGCAGCGTTTACCGGATCATCGACTGGTGATTCTGCGAATCCCCTGGATACCGCGGAATATTTCGTCCGCCAGCAGTATGTGGACATCCTGGGCCGCGAACCCGACGAAGGCGGCTTTAATTACTGGAGCGATCAAATCAACGCCTGCAATGGCGATGCTGCTTGTATTCGCTCGCGGCGCGTTGGTGTGGCGGCGGCCTTCTTCATCGAAAATGAGTTCAAGCAGACCGGTTTGTTTATCTATGACGTTTTCAGTGGCGCACTCGGCCGGCGACCTAACTTCGCTGAATACTCAAGCGATCGGCAGCAGGTAATTGCCGGTCCGAATCTGGATGCCGAGAAGTCGGCCTTTGCCCTGAGCTTTGTGCAACGGCCGGAGTTCACGGCGAAGTATCAGAGCACAACGACAGGGGAGTCATTCGTCGATGCTTTGCTCCAGACAGTCGCGCAAGTTTCCGGAGCAGATCTGAGCAGCCAGCGCGATGCCTTAATCAATGACTACCACAGCGGCTCTGATGTGAATCAAAGCCGGGCGCTGGTGTTGGGCGACATTGCCAATAACTCAACCTTCAATCAGGCGCAGTACAACAAAGCATTTGTCCTGGTGGAGTATTTTGGCTATCTGCAAAGGAATCCTGACCAGGGTGGTTATGACTTCTGGCTGAATGTGATCAGCAATCGCGAGGTCGGCAACTATCGCGGGATGGTGTGCGCGTTTATCACTTCAACGGAATATCAGCAACGATTCAGCTCAGTTGTGACCCACACGAATGGTGAGTGTGGAGAGTAGTTTCGTTACCCTTAACGAACACATCGCGAGCCAGTGTTCGATAGTGAACCGCAGCGTGAGGAGCAGGAGATGAAAAAATTTCCCAAGGCCCGGAGAGAGAATCTAATCGTCCAGGAACTGCCGGATGAATTATTGATTTACGATGAAGAGCGGGACCGGGCGCATTGCCTCAACCAAACCGCTTCCACTATTTGGCAGAAATGCGATGGTCGCACGTCGGTCGAAGAGATCACCAGGTTTCTTTCAGAGAAAGCCAAATCTCCTGTGCCGGATCAGGTAGTGTGGTATGCACTGCAGCAATTTGAACGCAACCACTTGCTCGCCGAAGAAATCGCACCGCCTCCAGCGCTGGCCGGTCTGAATCGCAGACAAATGGTGCGTGCCCTGGGCATCGCCGCAGTCGTCGCCGTGCCTTTGGTTACTTCAATCCTTGCGCCTGTGCCCGCGCAGGCTGCAACCTGCCTCGGGTCAGGACAGTCGTGCAGCACTGCTGCCCAATGTTGCTCGAACGTCTGCGCTGGAGGCAATTGTCTTTAGGGCGTTGCCGAGCGCGCGCGGCCGTTCTTGCCTCACCGATTCGCCACTTTCCGGCTCTGTTCAAACTCCTGTTTTTTCGGCTCGGTCAATTTGCCCAATCACCATAAGTTTTTATTGACAGTAATCCAATCCAAACCTTAATGTAGAAATCAACCCCAGTTGAATGGGGCCCTGGATTTAGGTTGGTGACATGACGGTTATGCATATCTAAGCCCTCTTTTTTCAATCCGCTACTTGCCCTGTTTAGTTCTTCGTAATTCGTTAGAATCACCGTTTGTTTGAAACTCAACCGATAAAGGCACACTCCGTGTGAACGGGGGTCGCAAAGCCTACGGGGACCAACCGATTGCCGATTTTCGATTGCTGATTGCGGATTTGCGTTAAGCGATTCAAATCCAAAATCCGCAGTCCAAAATCCAAAATCCTTTGGCCTGGCCGGGTTACCGAAGTGAGAAGGAAGACTCCTGTACTCTTGTGAGTGCGGACACTTCCTTTCCCTTCCTTCAGTTTCGACCTTCCGGCTAATTCTCTTCGAAGGACCTTTATCGCTTTCGTCTCTGCCGTGGGGACGCGCAGGTGAATTTTGTGCGAAGCGACAGGTTCAAGACATCTCTTAATGCGATCTTAGCCGATCAAGGTCATCGTTACCGCACCATCATTAGCGCCATGACGGGAGTCCCTTCACCTTCCCGCCTGGCGCTTCTTTTATTCATCCCGAGCCCCAATCAAGTCAACTGTCTTTGCCATGCGGGACTTAACCCGAGAAAGGTCTCAATCTAATGTTCTCCCATCGATACGTCGCCAATCGGCGGGTGGTAATTACCGTAATTCTTCTTGGCCTGTTGCTGCTCGGAGCCAAAGTCGAAAAGCCCTGGGCGCGAGCGACAGCCCAATCATTTGCGCCCGCGAGTCCAGCTCCTTTACCAAACACTTTCGGAGCCCAAAACACCTTAGTCATTTTGGTGAACTTTAATGACAGGGCCACCCAGCCTTATACCGCGGCCCAGGCACGGGATGCCATCTTTGGTCAGGTAAGCAATTTCTTTTATGAGAACTCTTATCAACAGACCTGGCTGACCGGTGACGTGGTGGGATGGTACACGGTTCCACTCAGTTACACAGTTTGCGACACGACCTCGCTCTCCGCCTATGCGAATGCTGCAGCCGCGGCCGGCGGAGCTGACCTCACGGCCTATAGTCGTTTTGTTTACGTTTTTCCGTCGAATGTTTGCGGCTTTTCCGGCGGAACAGCTCGCGGCGGAGATGTGCCCCCCCACGTTTATCTAAATGGCACCTTGGCGCTCTCGGTCGCCGCGCATGAAATGGGACACGCCTTCGGGCTGGACCATGCGGAGGCGCTGGAGTGTGGCTCAGCAACCATCGGCAGCAACTGCTCGACAGTTGATTATGGCGATCCTTTCGACATGATGGCGCATGCAACATACGCACAGCACTTCAATGCTTATCAGAAAGAGCGGCTGGGCTGGCTCGGAAACGGATCGTCGCCACAGATTACCACGATCACCTCAAGTGGCACGTACTTGATACAAGCGCTCGAGACCTTGGACGGAGGCGCGCCAAAGGCGCTAAAGGTTTTGAAGTCCATTGATCCGACCACCGGAGATTCGACCTGGTATTACCTCGAGTTTCGACAGCCGGTAGGCCTCGACAGCTCTCTATCGAGTAACAGCAACGTAATTAACGGTCTGTTGGTGCACCAGGGAACGCAATACGCGAATTCCTTCAATTTCTTCTACAGCTTCCTTTTGGACATGACGCCGGAAACAACATCCTGGTACGACTCGGCCCTCCCCGTTGGCCGAACATTCACCGACACTACTGCCGGAGTATCGATTACTCCGCAAACCGTCAGCAGCACCGGGATAACCGTCTTTATCAATTTCGGCGGCGCATCAACTCCAACGCCAACACCGTCTCCAACATCGACGCCGACGCCAACTCCGACACCGACTCCTACGCCAACTCCGACACCGACTCCGGCTCCATTAACCGTTTCGGTATCTACCGATAAATCGAGCTATACAATTAATCAGACGGTGAGCATACGCGCAACAGTCTTAGCGGGAACGTCGCCGATAGCGGGAGCTAGTGTAACCTTTAGCGTGACGAAGCCGAACGGCGCCGTGGCAACTATGAATTCCACGACTGCCAGCGATGGAAGTGCGACGGTCAAATACCGGATCAACAGGAAAGATCCTAAGGGAATCTATCAGGACACGACCGCAACCACCATCAACGGCAGCTCCGGAGCAGCATCAACGAGCTTCACGGTGCAGTAGCTCTGAAGAGGCTGAGAGCAACACAGTAAGAACAAAGGGCTAAGCTCGAACGGCAAAGAATTTCCACTTTGCCGCTCGCTTAGCCCTTATCGCTCAGGGCCTCTTCAAGCGCCTGTTTAATCGTGTCCGGCGTATTAATCCTGCCGAAGCCAATGAAATGCTTCAAGATTCGGCCGTCACGAGCAACAATAAAGCTTTGCGGAATCGAGCCCTTCCCTTGCATAAGCGCCGCGGCAACGTCCGGACCGGCCCATCCGACGGTGTAATCTACTCCAAACTCATCGATAAACTTGCGGACATTCTCCGCTGATGTTGCCGGGTCTTCTGTCGAGAGACCAACAATCTCTACGCCTTGAGTCCTAAACTGTTTATGCAGCCTGACCAGCGCCGGCGTTTCCGACCGGCAGGGTCCGCACCAACTGGCCCAGAGATTGATAAGCAATACCTTGCCTGAAAAATCTGCGAGCTTGAACGAAGCACCTTTGGCGGCCTTCAGTTCGACTCCCAAAACCTGTTTTGGCAATGCGGATAATGCAGTGGCTGGTGGCCCAGGCGCCGTGGACTTAACCGTCAGCTGCGGAGCACTTGACTGATTGCTGACAACTCTCTCTTTAGGTTTGTAATTCAAGAGCCCAAGAATGGCAACGAACAGCACCATCGTGAAAGCGATAATGAGACGTTCACGCGTCCAGAACTTCCGCTGCCGTCGAGTAACTCGTGTGCTGGTGTTAGCAGACATATCTTAATACCCAATTCCGTCGCCGTTGATCGAGAACGAAGTTAGTGCCGGGATCAAAAAACCGAGGAACAACGCAAAGTCAGATATAGATTCAAGAGCGTTGGCTCCGGGTTGATCCGCGATCCGAATTGTTAAGCCCAGGTTATCAGCTCCGGTAATTCACTATCCGGCCGGCCATCAGCCTTTGCTGTTCTGAGCGGTTAACGCAAATCTATCGATCGTTCGGCTTGTCGGGCGAATCATTCTCCAGCACCAGCCGCCTGGTCTTTCCGAACGTGATTACCAGGGCCCCTTCGCTAACGACGGCTTGTTCACCCTGGATAAAAGTCACGGGCGATCCGTCCTGGGTAGTACCATCCATTTTGAAGTAGAAATCGATCGTGTCTGTTTGTGGATAAGTTTCACCGGAGAGACCGAACCGGAACTTGCCGCTAATAGTCGGTTGGCTTGGATCGTCGGGCGCGAAGACAAACGTGCCGTTCTGATCACCGCTGATGTAAGAAGTGCCGATTTGCCGGAACCCGTTTAATCTCTTTGCCTGAAAGACTCCACTGAAGGTAATTGTCATTGATCCGGATGCTTTGGTGTACGGATTAATGGTGAGGAAGGTCGCGGTTTGCTGGGGCACGTCTTTGGAAAAAGTATATTCCGGTTCCTGGGCCTGGACCTGGACAGAGGTCGCGATCGTTAGAGCAACGAAGGTAAAGGCTGCGCAAATGATCGAATAAGAGAGTCGCGCTGCTCTCTGAGAAATCATTAACATATTGCTACCTCCTCGGATGATTACCAGCGTTAATAACCCGTTTCGAATCGACTGTCAAATTAGTGAATAACAGGACTCTCGATTATCGGACCCTGACCAGAACGTACTCTAAGATAATTGCCCGCTGCGGGCTCACCCATTTAGTTCATGAAGAGAGCCGCTGCTCTCGGGGAGCAGCGGCCCTGAGTTTGCCGCATTTGCCTGCCACGCGATTTCCAGCCGGCAGGCGAAGTGCGCAGGTTTATGGCGCCGGCGCGACCGGAACCGGGCACGATGTCAACAGGCGACACTTGTCAAAGCCTCCGTTGATTGCGTCGACGGCGGCATTGATGTCCGAGACGGTGGCACTACCCGTGCCCAATCCGGCCAACGCCCGGTTGGCGAGGTCCAGCAAACCGGAAACCTTGCCGAGGTGCGTTGCGTCGGTAATGATCGCCGGATTATTCAGCGCATCAATGACATCCTGTGAAATCAACAACGTCCTGATGTCGCCGGCAATCGGCGAACCGTCCGGATTCGTACCTTGCGTGCAGAACTGTCGATACGTTCTGCCGTGTATCACCACTGGAGTCCCAATGGTTGTTAGATCCAAGTTAGCCAAGGTCGGATCAAGACGCAGGTTGAGTGACAACGCAATGGTCTGCCCCAGTAATACGTTGTCAAACTTGCCCTTGGAGCTAAGCGGAATTAACCCCTTGTCCTGTCCGGTTCCTGGGAAGGTGGGAACCTGACAAATGTTCGGGTCTTGAAGCGTTCGATTCTTAGGTCGCCCGCCAAAACCGAAGTTAGGCAAGGTGGTTGGAGTTCCGCCCGCGGGCAGCCGGGTAATAATGCATTGCGCGGCACTCAACGGAATTATGAGTGACCTCGTATCCGTTACACCCACCGTCAGCCCACTCGGTTGCTGTGTACAAGTCCCTATCGGTGTAGCACCGAGCAACTGCTGGATCAGGCTGAGCGTCCCGAAGCCGTTGTAGCAGCTCCCGTCGTGATAGAACCTCCCACCTGGATTGCCATAGAAGCCCTGCGTTAGAGCACAGAACGCCTGCAGGACTGTGCAGTCAAAGTCTCTGTGGGTAGAGGCTTGACAGCCGTTAATGTCATGCACGGTTACCGAGATACTGACCTGACCACCGCTGGTCGTGTAGGTCACCGTGTCCACGCCGTCCGTTATGTCCTGACAGGTAGGACCCGGGCTGCAGTGAATATCGACGAACGAGCCGCCGATGATGTGCCAGTCAAACAAGTTACCGCCATTGCCGCCAGCGGCAGTGGCCGTGATGTTGGTTGTGTTGTTGTTGTTTGCGCATGACGGTTCTGGCAACGACACCGTCAGCGTGTCGGGCTCATTGATGGTCTTGGTAGTCGAGCCTGGACAATTATGGGCATCCTTCACATCGATTGTGTGTGGACCAGCAGCCAGACTGCCGAAGGTGTCACCCGACACGCAGGCCGCAAACAGGCCGCCATCCTTGCTGCAGGTGTACGGCCCAGTGCCGCCAGAGATGGTCACCGTGATGCTGCCATCACTGCCACCATTACAACTGACATCCACCTTCGTGGAACTAACCACCAGCGCATCAGGCTCCCCAATCGTCTTCGAAGTGCTGCCAGTGCAGGTGTTGCTGTCCTTGACTGTTACTGTGTGGGGTCCCGTAGAGAGCGACCCGAAGGTGTCACCTGAACTGCAACTATTAAATGCTCCGCCGTCCAGACTACAGGTGAACGGCCCGGTGCCACTAGTGATTGTGACAGTCATGCTGCCATCACCGCTGCCATTACAACTCACGTCTGTCTTGGTTGATGTGGCGGTGACCTGGTCGACTGTCAACACCGCGCACTTGGTATCTCCCGGAGACCCGCAACTACTGCTGCTGGTGACAACTACACAGACGTCGTGGTTCCCGGCACTAAGGCCGGTTGTGTCGATGGCGATGCTCGAGGTCGTGGCCGTGCTGGTTACGCCGGTAGATGTGTTCGTGCCATCTATCTTCCACTGGAAACTGAGTGTGCCGCTTCCAGTCGCCGTGGTTGAGAAAGTAGCGGTACTGCCTTTGCACACCGTCTGATTTACGATCGCAGTAGCTAGAGGTGGATTACATACGGCGGCCGCAGCGAGTTGCATATCCTGATCACCCGTACTAAAGCACGTTCCCACTGGCTGGCAGATGCCTTCTGGGCCGTTCAATGCTGTGTGGTAGGGTGAGCCAGGAACTGAAGTCGCCCCGTTGCCAATTCCCCAACAATCTTGTTCCGAAGCTATGTGACCGCCCCACGACAGGATTACCGAACTGCTGCTCGGCGTAAAGGTGACCCGAACAACAGTTGTTTCATCGCCGGTTGAGGTCTCAGAACCCTGAGATACGTAGGTGATATTGCTAATCGTGCCATTGAAAATCGACATCTGCCGTTCCGCAGGAGGCAAGGCAGTAAAGCATGAGGCAGTAGTGGTTCCCGCCGGCGTCGGAATTGGAAAAAGCGACTCGGCACCGTAGGTACCGCTACATGCATCTGTCGGATCGACTACCTCGGCAATCCGGTTGTTCGACGTGATGAAGTCAATGGCATGCTTGCCACCTTTTAAGGTGTCATATTTGAAGCTGGTAGTTGCCGGGACCCCGGGAGTCAGATTACCCAAACATACCGAGTAAGGTATGGATTGCCCTTCCAGATAATGCCCCTTCGTTCCGTTCACATTCCCGCTAACCCAATCGACGGGGTTTATAGGTGGACTTCCGAACCCGCCGTTTTCTGCTTGCCAATCCTTTGCAGTTGGATTGGATGAGTCCGTAAAGGTCGCGGTCGCCGTTTGATTAGAACTCTGACCCGTGGCCGTCAATGTAAACGTTACTCCGGCATCGTTGGCCAGAATTTGAAAGGTAGTATTAATATTTCCTGAACCGTCGGCCTGTGTGGTCCAGTCCCATACCTCATTCAGATGGTCTTCACTAATATGAAGCGCAACTGTTTCGCCCGGACCCCAATCGGAGCCACTTATCAGAACCGTGCTGCCCGGAGCATAGTCAGACTTATCAGTCGCCACGGTCGCCGCGGCCGCATACACAGTGAGACCATTTGGCGCCAACTGGGGCACCGCTGGGTTCACAACTTTCGCGGTGTCACCTGACGCGCGGCCGAACAGGAACTCTCTAAAGCCTGGAGAGGACGCCGACACGGCGGCGGTACTTACCAGAGCCACTAAAGAAAACAACGCGAGCAAACGTGCTCGCGTTGTATTTAAATGAATTCTCTTGAAGAGACCTGTACAAAAATATGTGAAGCGGGGCGTGCTATTCATGGTGGATACCTTCCTTATGTCTTATGGCTCTAGCGCAGCGGGTAAATCCTGGTGGAGCTGCATCGAGACCTTGTTCAATTCACGCGGTGGATCCAGGCGAGTCTAAATTCTCCTAGGAACCTGCGAAAACTTCGACTGTTTGTTTCACGGTAAAAAGCAAGACCTTTCCGTCTCGCATCTGAAATCTTTGACGCTTAATTTCAACAACCAAACCAATTCGCCTTCGGCAAGCGACTCAGATCAGTTTCTGCAACCACTTAGAGAAACTCGTAGTGCTTGATGGCCAGCGCGATTCCATGCAGTCCGTCGGCCTGCGCTTCATTACGTAATACTTCGCCGCGAACCAGGGTTGACGCACCACCATCTAGACTACTCAACAACCTGATGGCCAAGCTTATCTCTTCGCCCGAGTTCATTCTCTTCGGGATTCGTAGATAAACGCCATTTGAACTCATATTGTCGATCACGCAATCAATCTGAAAAGCCTGGCCTGCGTCGTCAACACCCCACGCTCGGGTCGGAAACGGCTCGTTGATTCGAGGTTTGCTACGGCGTTCAGTTACGTCCCTCTGAAGCCGCCGCGCGGCCGCCGGATCGCGGCGCAAATCAATCTCGCCGCTGAGGGACAGCCTTTCTTCCGTTTCCAGATCAGAGTCGGGTCTGGTCAATTCGCACCTGATTATCTTTTGCGGCGAGATAATAGTTGCATTGCAAAACTCTTGCAAGGGCTGGTGAATGCCTTTCCGTGTAGCAGGATCCTGCCGATTTAGAGAGGGGGGGAGTCGGTTTTTGGGGAGCCATACAGGTAGGCGGAGGGCCGAAGCACCCTCAAAAAAGACGGCTCCGTGAGTTTTGGATTTAGAAGTTGGCCGGTAGATGTACGCTGAAACCAGATTTAAGCTGCTTCAATGGGGCATTCTGGCCAGCTTGTGAGCAAAAGCGTAGATTACTAATTCCAGCCGATCTGAGACCCCGAGCTTCGAGAAAATTGAGCTGAGGTGATGCGTGACTGTGGTCTCGCTGATAAAAAGCCGTTCAGCAATCTGTTTGTTCTTGAGACCTTCTGCGATCAGGGCAATAACTCCGCGCTCGCGCGCAGTTAAGGTCGCGATCCTGGCGTCCCGCTGTTGATTTGCGTGGTTCGCGGGGTTTCGGCCCAGCACGGCTCCCAAAATCGACCGATCGAACCATGCTTCGCCGGAATGTATTTTCTCAATGGCCTTGATGAGCGTTGGGACAGAATCATTCTTATTTATGACGCCCATTGCCCCGGAGTGAGCGGCTGCTTCGGCTATGTCGGGATTGTCGGACTGGTTCAAAGCCAGAACGCGCGCAGCCGGACATGAAATGGCAAGCTCGGAAATCAAATCCAAATCATTTTCAAGGTTCTGCTGGTCCGCACCCAGGCCCAGCAGAATGATATCCGGAGTCTCGCGTCCGGCAATATCAATCGCCTCATCTCTCGACGCTTCGGCAACCACGCGCATCGTGGGCTGGACTTCGATCAGCATCCGGTAACCTGCGCGTACGATTCTGTGCTCGTCTACGAGGAGTATTCGAATCGCCTTCTCTGACGGCGCTGCCGGGTTATCCTCCGGCAGGCCGGCTGGCAGCGTATCCGCAGGCGAGGGCGCTCTACCGCGAAACATCGAGTCCGGCTCTTCGAATCCTTTGTACCTAATCCGACCTTTTGAACTCCCGGCTTTCAACTGATCCTCCAGCTACAGGATAATGGGAATGGTTAAGCCCTTCTTGAGAAATTCTTGAGGCGCAGTCCACGTGGCAGATTTGTTCGAAACATAACCAGATCAGAACATTATCCAGCCCCGAGAGGTGTCGGATTAATCGAGCAAGTTATTCGGTTTCGAACTCGCTTTAGAAAAAAGTCCGAAGGCACCTGGAACTGAGACGGGAGCCAGTCTAGCAGCAAATTTCAGAGGAAACCAGAGGAGTTTCGGAGTCGGTCGTGTTCCGAAGCTTGTGTTGTTGGCGCGCTATGGGGCAAAAGGCCGCCTTTCGGGCGGCCTGAGAAAGAAATCGAATGTCAGTGGGTTCGATTTACCGGCAGGACGCGATACACCTGCGATGCCGTTCGTTTATGGCTCGTTCGCACGCCGCCCGATCCGGCCCCCTCCGGTTCTTACAAACCCGGCCTTCGTGCTTGTGTAGCGAATTGCAGTCCTGGACGCAGGCCTTGTGTCCACCCAACCCGTGCCGCCGATTTGTCCCCGGTATTCGCGGTATCGAGTTTCCCGGATTTCCAACGGATGGCGGTGGCCCGCCGGCTCCTCGACCTCGACCTCTGCCCTGCGGCGCGCCGCCAACGACGGCAGAAACCAGGCTCAAACCAAGCAGCGCCGCGCCCACGACTCTTAACAAAGGAATATTGGATCTCATAACATCACCCCCGGTCTTCGACTATAGACCTTTCAGAGCGCGGTGAGCAATGATTCCGTCTGGCGATTAAAGACAGCTCGCGACCTCTCAAGCCTTTAGGTGTGGCCCATTAAATAGTTTTCTGTTCTCCGTGTTCTCCGTGGTGAGTCTAATTATGGGCAGGAATTCACCACAGGAGGCACGGAGAACACTGAGAAAACCTCAAACCAGGAGCCCTACCAAGCCTTAATCCTACTTGACGACAATATCTCCGGTCGCGATCACCGGAACCTGAACCGCTTTAAGCATCGCGTCCAGCTTATTCACGAACCATACGCCACCCGCTTTGTTCAGCACATAGATGTTGATGGTGTCGGTAGCTGCATCCTTCATTTCGACTTGCAGGGTGGCGCCGCCGTCGATGGCAATCGGATTGAGCGGATCGGTAATGTCCTGCACCGTTGCTTTGCTGCTGAACGAGGCGGTGCCCCTGCTCGCGTCCGCAGCAAGGACGGAAATGGCCGTGCTGCTAATCTTGTAGGTGCGCATTGACGCAGCAGGCGACCCGTCAGGGTTATTCATGCTGTGCACGATGACCGACACCTTACCCTGCGGATTGCTGCCTTTCTTGTTGTAGGTCACGTTAAGAAAGAACTGGGTGATTTCGTTATCGGCGCCGCGAAGGTAACCTCGCGAGTCGGTCAGGTTATTAATCTCACCGCCACCCAGGATCGAGTTTGAGGCAAGTGGTTTTGCAATCGTCACCAACACATCCTTCGACGGATCGTTCTGCACGAAGTTTCCGGTCACGATAACGGCTATCTCAAGATCCATCGCGGTATTGCTGCCAATGTTGTATTGCACGACGGCAGTCGCCGTTCCCTGTGTCGGATTACCCGGATCGACGAGACCAACAGGAAGATTTGTGGCTCCCGGGATCGGCGACCAAATACTATCGTTGCGAATGGCGAAGGTAACCCTGGCGCTTCGTATATCGCCGGTGCAAGCCTTGAGTCCCGCGCTGAGAGTGAGCGTGGCGGTGCTGCTTGTTGGGCTCGTGGTCCAGGCGAAGAGCGTTCCGATATATTCAGCCACGGCGTTTATCCCGGTGACACAAGACGGAGTGATTGCGAATGGATCAGAATCATTGGCAGGGGCAAATGTGCAATCGCCGGCAAACGAAGTCTGCACCGTATAGTTACCGGCGCTCTGGCTGCTGTCGAGTGAAAGGTTTGCCGCGGCGATGCCTGAAGGGTTGGTGGTGGCGGAAACAGTCTGGGTCCCGATGGTAAAGGTAACGACTCTGCCGGCCAGGGCGCTCGCGGTGGCGGCGTCTTGCAACAATGCCGAAAGAGTGACATTCGCTGCATAGACGGCTGATGATGAGCCGGTGTAAGTCAAAGTCGCCGGGCGCTGGTTCACCATCACAATACTGTTGGAGATCGCCGTGTTACCAGCAGCATCTTTCACCCGCAGTACTACCGGCTCCAGTCCGGCTTCGGCACAGCCAAAGCTTACGAAGTCGGCAAAGGAAGAGTCTGCGGCCTTCTTGATCTTGTACTCGGCGATACCACAATTGTCGGTTGAGCCATTGTTGATATCCTGGGCATTCACAGCAACCGAACCAGCAGTACCCAGCGTTAAACTGATATCTTTGGCATGCGCCGAAGGCGGGGTGTTGTCCGTGACGTCAAAGAACACATCAACGAAGCTCGAGTTGTTTGCTCCATCGGTGGCCGTCACGCGCACCGGGTAATGCCCGGCCGTTTTCGAAGTACCAGCCGCCGGGCTTTGACTCAAAGTCACTGCACCACAATTGTCTTCGGCAATTACACCCAACGTAAAATCAGGCACCAGCGAGGTGCAATTTGCGTCAGTAGTTGCCGAGTGATCAACCGGCGGCGTTGAGAACGCAGGACCAATGTTTTCGAGCGAAAGGGTGACCGGGATCGATGTTGCCGTCGGAGCCACGGCCCCGGAAACGATCACATCATAGGAGCCAACGTCACCGGAGCCGGCCGGATCAATGGTGAACATCGCCGTGTCGGCGCCGGAAATGTTTGCGCCATTTGCCAGGGGAATGCCGCCCTTCCGCCATTGATACATCAGGTTCGTGCCCGTTGCGTTCACCGAAAAACTCGCCGACGATCCGGAACATACGCCTGAGACTGAAACCGGTTGCTCGCTGATACTCGGTGGCGTCTGCACCGTCAATGTCGTCGCCGCCATTGCGGTCAGATTAAAGGTGTCAGTTACCTGGAACTTAATCGCGTGTACGCCGCCCGTCACTCCGAGCGCGTTCAACGTTGCGGGGCTGATCGTCGTTGCACCTGTGCTCCCCGTGTAATCAAAAACTCCATCGTTATTCAGGTCCCACTGGAAGGTAAGCACATCGCCGCAAGCCAGATTCGGGTCGGCAGCCGTGCCGTTGAGCAAAAGATTGTCGCCCAGATTGATCACGTATGGTCCACCAGACGTTTCGATCATGGGCGCGACATTATCAATCGTAACCGTTACCGTGACGGACGTATTCGCGCTTTGGCCGTTGCTGTCAATTACGGTCAACGTCGCGGAATAATCTCCAGCATGCGCGTACGCGTGTTTGGTCGCACCGTCGAACGCGCCATCAGAAAATGATCCCGCCGTCTCAGTGTAAACCGGACTGCCGTCACGGAAATCAAATGTGTATGAAGTTATCGTGAAGCGTGGATCGAGATTGTGCGAAGCGGCGGCGTTGAACGACGCCGGCTGACTGCAGATCGCCCCGCCCACGATCAGGTTATGCACAAGAACGTTTTGATAGACAGTTAGAGTTCCGTTGGCGGCCGGGGATAGCGCGTCATGAGTGTCTTTCGCGGTGACACTGATCACATAGGTTCCGGCCGATGTGATGCTATGAATACTCTGCAACGTGGGCCAATCGATTGAGAGCGAGTCTTCCGGAGTCGTGGTGGTGTGTCCATTCACAGTCCAGATGTAACTCGCAACCGAATCGCCGCACGCCGCGTCAGGATCGCCGGCGGTCGCTCCCAGCACGAGCGTGTCACCGGTCGAAGCGTTGATGAAATCAATAATTGAAGAGGACGGTGCCGAGGCCGTGCCGGCGGTAAACGAGTTGATTGCCGGCGGTGAGTTGGCCGGCAAGGTGATCGTCACGTCATCAAAAGAGTCATCACAGACGCCGTTACGAATCGTCCAACGAAAAGTATTGGCTCCGGTGCCGAGGTTTGTAACTCCCGAGACGGGACTACTCGGATTTGTAATTGTTCCGGAACCACTGACCAACGTCCATGTCCCGTCGCCGACCGCCGGCGCGCTGCCGGCAAATGTCGCTGAGGTTGAGCAAACCTGCTGGTCAGGTCCTGCATTTGCCGTTGTTGGTGTCTGATCGCGCTTGACTGTGACATCGTCGATTGAAGAATTACATGAGCCATTGGTAATCGTCCAGCGAAACACATTTGTGCCATAGCCAAGATTCGTGACACCTGAGTTCGGTGAACCAGGTGAAGTAATTGCGCCGCTGCCACTGACGAGGGTCCATAGGCCGCTACCAGTCGCCGGCGTGTTTCCCGAAAGAGACGCAGTCGAACTCTCACAAAACTCCTGATCCGGGCCCGCATTCGCCACCGGTGGTGTTGGACAGATCAACACGTTGTCCACAGCGAAGCTTGGCCGAGAGCCGCCTCCCGACAAGTCACGCTGCACCCAACGAAGTTGGACCACCGCCTGATTATCGCAAGCAGCAGGTAGCGTCAAAGTTTTCGATTGCGAATTCTGTGGAGCTGTTACACCACTGCCGATCTGAGTCGTCGTGTTGTTCTGATAGATCCCATCCGGATTACCACTAACAGAAGTGAACCCGCCACTGGTTCCCACCCGAAACTGAAGGTCAACTTCATTAATGCGCGTATTCGTCCCGCCATCATATGGATTACGAATGGTCATAACGTCGAACGACGCTTTAACATTTGAGGTCCCCGTTGTATTGATCGACAAGGCGATCGCGCTATCTATTGATCCGGTCGACAAGAATCCAGGCTTGCCGTTGTAATTATGAACACCACCACTGTTGTTACTCGCCGAACTGCTGGCAATGAGGGCCGCATCAGCGGTCGCCGCGTTGGTTCGAAATGCAGCAGTTGAACCCGTCCCGATTATCCAGCCTTGCCACCCGGCGGGATATGCGGTTGACGTGGCTGCCAAACCAGAAAAGTCCTGGGAATAAGAAAGTGATTGAGGAACTGGATCAGTCGCATCCGTAAACGCCGTCTGCGCAGTCCATCCTGAACTTACGCCTTTAGCCGCCAGAAGGTAGTGCACACCTGCATCCTGTCCTTCAGGTGCATACTCCTCGCAAACAAAAGCTCCGTTGGCATCAGTTTGCGCACTGAAGGTGTGCCGGTTGTCTGTGTCCTTGTGTGGGTCTTCGTGAAACATGATAGTTACGACTTCGTGCGGTTGCCATCCTGTTCCGGAAACGACGACCGGCGTTCTCGGCGCATAATCCAACTTGTCTGTCGTCACACTTGCAGGCGAGCTGTTGAGCACTGAAGCCGATGCCAGGCTGTTATCTTCTGCATCCACGCCACCCACGACGAGCGCCTGATTTAGTCCAGTCATTTCAGTGATCGTCTGGCGCTCACGATTCAGTAAGCGGTTTGGTGCGCCGAGCCGAAACATCGCCATGCGTGTTGGGGCGTCAAGAATCTCCTGCACCAGCGCGGGATCGTCATCGCCAGTTGGATAAACGTGCACGTGCCCGCCAAATTGATTGGTGGCCGGATCGTAAATCTCCATGACTTCATGATCCGAGCCGCCGATAATCTGCACCTTAGAGTCGGGCAAAACGCGCAGCAATGCCCGGATATGCTCGTCGGTGAGTTCATTATTAACGAGTGAAAAGGTTGACGATCCGGCGACGAGAACCTTTTCGATTCGTTGCTCGCCGGCTTGCAGGGAAAAAGGAGCGGCTGAATGGAATGAACGGGGGTCGTTCAAATGCGCATCGACCAGAGTGAAGCGGTTTGCCTGGGTGTCATAAATTTCTACACTGCCTGCCGCGTCGCCACCGGCGATTAAGATCCTACCGTCGGTCAGGGTTGTTGCCGTCTGACCCGCCCGCGCGCTGTGCAAAGGTGGTCCAGCGGTAAAGGCGCCGCTGGCGGGATCAAAGATTTCAGTTGAACCCAACAGACCAGCGCTGCCGTGTCCACCGGTTACCAAAACCCGGCCGTCGGCGAGCAGACTCGCCGTGTGATCTGCGCGCGCCGTATCGAGTGTTCCCGTCAGGAAAAACGTGCTCGTGGCGGGATCGAAGACTTCCGCTTCAGACACCGGTCCATTCTCGTTCTCGCCGCCGGTAATCAGCACCTTGCCATCGTTCAACAAAGTGGCGGTCTGTCCATGTCGCGCGATCTTAAGTTGCGCATCTGAAGCCAGAGTGCCCACGTCGGCGCGTCCCTTGTGGTCAGGGGATAGCGAAGGCAGCCTGCGATCGCTCGCTTCGGACACTTCAATTAGTCTTCGGAATCGATCGGACGAAGCAGATATGAGCGCTGCGCCCGCGCTGATGAACACGAACGCAATTAAAGCGAACAGTCTAAAGCGACTGATGATTTGTTGAGACAGATCTGTGAGTGAAAAACCGAGAACGTGGGAGACGATTCTCATTTGGGAGCTCCTTATGTTAAAGATCGGGACGAACTGAAAACCACCGAGATTAAATGCCCCGCATCGGCATTAACATCTGTGAAGAAAAGCTAGTGTGGTCTCGCCTGTCGTAATCCGAACGTTGCCGACTACTCAGGGCACAAATAATTGCGAACCGCGCCGGAAAAGTTCGCGCATCTTAGGTCCCGAGGGCCTGGCAGTCAAGCGCTAAAACCGAAGCGATTCAGAGAGTTCTAACTAGAATTCCCGAAAGGTTGGGAGTCAAAGAGGTAAGGCTGATTAGCAATTTCAACCGCGGATTAATCCGGCGGCGAATTTTGCAGCGAGTCGAATTGGCCGGAGAGGATAGTAAACAAAGAAGAGTGAATCCGGCAGGGAAAAAGATTTCCAGTCATTGGACCTTGGGGTCGTCACCAGGCGGAGACATGCGGTAATTTTGTCGCGCGTTCGTTCCCTCATCTTCAGATGAAGAGAAACCTCGTTGAATATCCCAGCCGGTCGAGTTCGTGCTCCGAAAATCTGCTGCTGCACTTGCGCGACGAGCATTTTCACTTCTGCATCAGCCGGGACTGTTTGGAAGACTTCCGGCGGAACCGGAGCGTCAAGCAGTTCGCTTGCCAGGTGGAGCCCCAGCGAAAGAATTCGCCCGCTACCCAACCTGGTTGCGTTTTGCAGAAGTAACTGCCAGTCAATATTCTTTTCGCTCCCAATCAGACTGGCAACATCGCAAATCCACCCCAGTCTCTCCCAGAGATGTGTGAAACCATGAAGACAGAGGATCAGCAGCAGATCCTCCGACGAAAGCGTCAGTAATTGTCTGCCGTTGAGAGTTACCGGTTGAAGATGATCCCATAACCGGTCAGCACGGATCTTCACAGAATAATACGGCGCGACAATGTTCCAGTGAACATCCACCCATACATCTTTCGCGTTGGCGAAGTTATGCGAACAATCAAATCGTAAAAGAGCCGCCTGCTGTGCGCTGTAAAAGGCCGGCCTTGGGGTGAAGCCGTTAGCTACAAGCAGATCCCTGACCGTCAGAAAGTCCTGCCTCTTGATCAGAATATCAAGATCGCCAAACTGCCTCAGCCCGATATCCCCGAAAGCAAACAAAGCCAGAGTTGGGCCTTTGAAAGGAATTGCTTCAATACGATGGTCTTGCAGAAGGGTCATCAGTTTCAGCAATTCCCCGGTTAGAAATAAATTGAAGCGGGTGTTTTCACGGTTCATTTCCTCCAGCCGTGCCATGACCGCGGGCGGAACCGCTCGCGAATCGATAGAACTAAGGTGGTAGTGCAAGAGCGGGATCAGGCTGTGGCGGTCGGCCGTTGCCAGCAGGTAGTCCCAGTCGAGATCACGTCCAAGCAATCGGCACAGGAGCGTCTCGCCGGGGACCTCGAGTGTTCGGCGGGCTATGCAAATCAATACGTCGTCTTCGGGACGCGCCCGCTCGGCCAGGTGTTCCTCGGAAACATGCTTTTCAACACGCATGGCGAACGATTGAATCAATCGGTGAACTCCTGATAAAAGGACATTACCGCGTATTCTTACCAGTTGAACAAGGCAGGGCGGCGATGATAGCTTAGCTTTGAATGAAAGACCTGGCTCAACTATTCGCGCGACAAAAATATGTAGTCTGGCGCTCGTGCCTCAAGGAGCCTCAGTTATCGCTCCTTTACCGGTATGCCAACAAACGTGCAGACGCCGGCACCATGAAATCTGACGGGACTGCACCCGGCGCCTTGTCCTCTGCGGGCGATGTTTTTATGGATGGGCTGCTCGTGGATCTGCTTCCGGGAACCGAAGCGATTAGCGATTTGAAGCTTTTCCCTACCTATTCCTATTTCCGCGTTTACCATCGTGGTGACGTTTTAGCAAGACACACGGATCGCGAATCTTGCGAGATTAGCTTGTCACTATGTCTGGGATACCAGGGAGAAAACCCCTGGCCACTCCTGGTCGAAGGCCCGGAAGGGGCTTCATCGATCGAATTGGCTCCCGGTGATGCGTTGCTTTATCGCGGCATCGAGTGCCCGCACTGGCGTGAAGCCCTTGCCGGTGAATCTCACGCACAGGTTTTCCTGCACTACGTCGATCAGACCGGTCCTTACGTCGAATGGAAGTATGATAAGCGACCCGGACTTCCATTTGGCCGGCCGCAGAGTCCGAGATCATCGCACCTCGCGCCGGCTCCTACGCTAAGGGTGAGAAAATAGCTCCAAACAAAGGTATGGTCCTGATGTGATTTACTGATCCATCCAGAGACGAGTCAAGCCCGGCAGCAGTTTCGGTCTCCGCAGTTCGCGCCTTTATTTCTTCTACGTTGAGACCTTCCAACAGTCCCTTGAAGATAGAGACGTGGATGTCATCGAAGTGACCAATGCCAAGGACGTTCGGTTCTTTTGATCCAAAGACCCTCGTGGCCGCCAGTTCACGTACCCATTCAACGATCAGATCGATGGCATTCTGGTTCGGAAATTTCTCACTAACCAGTCTCAAGAGAGTCTTTCGTTCCGTCACATTGAGAAGCAGCGCCAGAAAGAATCGATGATCCTCGTGCTTGATTTGAGCGCGCCGGCGGCTGATTTCCTTCTCTCTCCAGTTCTCCTCAAAGACCGGCAGCAGCAAATCCGTAAGCTCGCCATGTCTGACGCGCGCGCGTTCAAGCAGCGCCTGAAATCTATCGTGACTTCGAGATACACCGACGATCTCCTCCAAATCACGGTGGCAAAGGAACTCGAATACCTCTTTAAGCACTGTGTAGGTCGTTTGGAAATCCGACACATCAAGCAGATTTCCGATAAGTTCATCGGCCTTCGGGTGTTTCATCCGAAGCAGAAGCTTGACGGTCTGCGTTCTTAAGTTGAGCGAGGGGTCGGTGAAGAATGGATCGCAGGCGATAAAAGGCTTCAGATACGAATACTGTATCCCCGCATCGAAGGTCCTAAAGTTTCTGATAACAATCGTTGCCGAAGGTCTTTCAAGATGAAACAGCGAATGGAGAAACTGCGGCCCCGGCATTATCTCTCTTATGTCGCCGCGCGTGAGCAGAGAGACCTCGCCAGGGAGAATCCTGCCGGTCAGAAAATGTTGATTAATCTCTCGATCTTTCTCGAAGCGATATCTGGTATGAACGCTGCTGCCGAATAGTACCTGGAAGCCTCCGGAAAACGAGTGTTGGTGAATGCTGGTGGTGCCGTCAAGCCAATAATAAACGTCTATGTAGAATCGGGAACCGGCGTAGAGCGTAATCGGGGGATCGCCAAATTTACCTTCCGGATCCATTTGCCGGGGCAGATCAGGTGTTGTTTGAGCCCAACTGATGATCTCCCACGGATCAACCCGTTCGCAGAGCTTCGCCTCAGATAGTCCGCGGGCAGCGATTCCCGGGAAAACCTCCTCGTTATAGTTTTGGTCGCGCCAACGGCTTTCAATCAGCGCCCCCAAATCAGCAAACGGTTGCATATTCGTATGGATTTGAAATCTTCGGCTGGTCGCCGCTGTAGATTAATCAGGGGCTAAGAAACCTGATCAGCCGTTACCAAAAGTTTCCCTGATAATTCTTCGATCGTATCGAGAAGGGCAGGAAAGTTTTCGAAGCCTGGTTGGAAGGAGATATCAAAGATTGGTGTTTGCGCTGCGAGATCGAGGTAATTATGAATCATCCGGCGCTTGCGTTCTCCGTCCTGAGGAGTGAAACAGCACGAATGGTCCAGGAGAGCGGCGAAGGCTTCAGCCAATCCCAGACGGCGCACGGCAACCGCCGGTGCGGCGCCGTTTAACCTTCGCAGGATGCAAACAGCCGCCAACGGAACGGTTTCGGCTCCCGGCAGAATGTCGGTTTGGGTGTGAGACGGGCGATTCGGATCAACATCAAACACCTTTGCCGCGGACGGCCTGAGCCGCATACTAAACGGAAGTGAGACCGCCGAAGAGCGGCGAGGTGATACTTCGAAGGCCACTGTGTCATCGGCCCATAGCGGGTACCCTCGGCGGCTGAGCCCGAAAGCAACTGTGGATTTTCCTGTTTCAGCGAGCCCGCAAAACGCGGTCACGCCCGCGGGAGCGCGAACTGCGCTGGCATGCAGTACCTCTCGGCCACAAACCTGCAAAGCCATGGGAAGGATCTTCCGATGAAAAGCATCGACAACTAATTCCTCTCGTACAGCTTTCGTGAGCGCCGCGGCAACATATTCGCCCCTTCGCGAAAAGCTAAAGCTGGCGAGCCCGGGAAGGTGAATCCAATATTGGTCCCCCCGGATCTCGCCATAGGCGGAAATCCGGCCTCGCGGATCGCGCCAAGCCTCAGCACGTCGATTCAGCGCCCGAGCTGACGGAGGCGCAATTGCCTCCGTTTGCTCGATACTCAGCTTCATCTAAACCTCCCAACAGTCAATGAATTAAGAGCAACGCAATGCCAGCCAGTGCCCCTTATCCAAAGTGTCCTGTTGGCTTCCTCGCTTCGCCTGGGTCGGCAGGACTAGTGCTAATCTTTCCACCGCCACCCTGCACTACGTCTTTCGCTTCTCCGGTGTAAGTTAGCTTCATCCGCTGCCAGGGTTTCTTTGACCCGTCGAGTGATGTTTCTTTTGAATTGTCCTTTTCGGACTTTAATGGTTTATCGTCGGCTTTCAATGACCGATCCTCCTTTTATGAAACCTGAGCTCGAGCCCACGTTTCCAGATTTAAGACTGTCCAGACCCGATGGGCACTCGTACCATCCTCGCGCCTTTGCAAAAGCCGGTCAAGCACGGGCCGGTACCTTTCATCGATGATACCAAGATTGGCAAGTGTTTGCGCGCCCCCCAACTCTTCCCAGATCTGCGCGCCATCTTTGTATATTAGAGACGCGTAAAAACGGGTAGCTTCCATTTTCCGCTGCCGTTCAAACCCAAGATTAGGAAACCTACGGGCCAGCGAACGGCGAACCAAACCTTTGCTGCGCCCGTCATGAAGCAACAGCATTGGTGGTGTTCTATATAACATATCTACGAGATCTGCGTCCTGGTAAGGCTGAACCAGGTGAACCCCGGCTCTTTGGTAGACCTCGAACATCTCTTCCAATTCCCAGGAGACAAGCGGGTGATCGAGCGACGTCCGTACCTCGCGAAGGTAGTGGCTGGAGGGAGCCTGCGCCTGATTCGCTGTCTCCTCTTCCCGGCGTTGGTCCCATTCTCGGCGCAGCGCCGGATCCGGAGCGAGCCAATCAGGCCTAACCCACTCTGGAGGTCGTGGCATGACGCGATGGCGAAGCTTCAATGCCCAGGGCGCAATTTTTTTAACGGCCCTGTGTACTGGAGGATAGACGAGCGGCCGCGCACCATTTCTCCACAGCATATTCAACAAGAGCGCGGCGTGCGATTTATTGAAAGAACGACGCATGCTCTGCGACAGGCGATAGAATCCCGCCAGATCGAAATCGCGCAACAGGTCGGCAGCCAGCAAAGGTGAAATTGTCAGCCATTCATCTCCGCCATTTCCGGTCAGGATGCGCCGGCAACCGCGGCGGGCGCCTTCAAGGGCAAGCTCGTAATACGCAGGCGCCCAGGTATTCAAAAGCGGAGCTGCCAGAGACTTGCTCATCGCCAGAGCCGGACGGATTAAGCCATCCTTACCGGTTGCTTCAAAGAATGGTTTCAGGACCTGCGGCAAGCCGAGTTCAGTAGCCACCCCTCGCTGAATAATTTCTTCATTTTCCTTCGGGTCCGGAAAAATCAGCGATAGGGCCAATGGTTTTGGCAGCTGTTCAGCGCGGCTCAGTTCGGCCGCCACTGCAGCCACGGAAACGGAATCAAGTCCTCCGCTGAGGAAAATCCCGGTCTGCCCGAGAGTCAGGCAGCGGCTAACGGCCTGATCCAGCAAACTGTCAAACTGTTCAACTTCGTCCTCGCTCAACCAGTTCACTGAGCCGTCGGGACCGGGATCCCAATAGCGGAATGTGTTATGTCCGGCGGAATGAACCCGCAACGCCTGATTAGGCGGCACACGACTGACCGCGGAGAAGAAGGTTTCTTCCATCCGGGGATGACGATCAAGAAACAGATCCATCAACGCCGCGCGATTTACGTAACGCGACACGTTGGGGTGACGAAGCAAAGAATCGATCGATGGTGATACCAGCAACTGCTGCCCGGCTTCGGCATAGAACAGCGGATGAGCTCCAAGCGGATCGCGCAGGCACAAGCAGACTTCGCGCGAGCTGTCCCAAATGACCAGCGCAAACATACCTCGCAGCCGTCTCAGTAGATCTTCACCCCATTGCCGGTAAGCGGTGAGAATAAGCTCGGCAGAATTCCTGTGCGCAAACGCCGAAACTTCTCCGAGCTCTTTCTGCAATTCCCGGTGATTGTATAAAGTGCCGTCGAAGACAACACCCAGGCCGGAACTTTCTACATATACTGGCGGGGTGGACTCAGCATCGATACTGAGATACAAAGCTCGTGATCGTGCGTTGCGTGCGATTAGTTGAGTGGTGTAACCCGGCACCTCGCCGGGCGCGGCAGACGCGAGCTCAGCAATCCAGCGCGAGCTCGGTTTCTGAACGACTGCCCTATCCTCCTGCCCCAGGAACTGAGTCTTATTCATTATCCACGCTGATCAGGTTTTCTTTTTGCAAGGACGCGAGAAACACTTCGGCCTGCGCGTCCAATTCGCTGGGATCGACAGCAAATTCTTCAGTCATCTGAGCGCGAATCTCAACAGGATCATTTCCCGCACTGAGTAGTTCCCAGAATCGCGCGCCTGTGCCGTTTAACTCATAAAAGTGGTCTGTATCCAAATGGAACAAGACCATCTCTTCTCCCAAACGCTTCGCGAGTACATTCGGATTAGGCTTTACCGAGCCAAAAAGCTGTGGGTTTTTCGATTGGGTCATATACATAGGTTTGGGATCTGGTGTTCAGAAAATTACCGTAGCTATCCTGGACTGTCAACAAACATTTGAGTAGCTGCTTCGCCTCAATCTTCGTTTCAGTCCGAGGCGTGATTCGGGTAGGAATCGCGCCCGGGCTTTTCGACGCGCATCCCGCGTTCGGCCTGTTCTTTTATCAGAGATGCAAAATCCGGCTGGGCCCGGAACCATCCGGCAAAGGCTGTTTTCGGGACTTTTCCCTCAACATCCGTAATCCGATGTTGCAAACTGGGCGAAAGACTGAAGACAATTGCGTCGCCGGCGACGACATTCTCAGCCTGGCTGACAATCTCTCCTGAGGCGCATTCGCGTATCTGAAGGACGCCGCCATCATAGATGTTGTTGCTTAAATTAATGCTCAGACCAACCAGACGGTCGTCTCCGAGATCATTGTGCCACGCGTCGTGGTGGCCGCAACCCGGATTAACCCTGTAGATCCTTCCTTCGAAGCAACGAATTCGATTGCAGAGAGTTATGTCCTGAATAATCTGAAACAACCTTTCGTCATTGATGAGAAACAGTAACGTCCCAAAAGCCGCATTTCCTGTCATGCAGAGTTCTTTATTCGATTCAATCCCTTCGTGGACGCGTTCCCGGAACTCACTGCCGTCAATCTGTCTTTGAATCGAATCGAGCAATTCGGGTTCAAGCAACTGAGGAATCTGGAAATAATGATGTCTCTCAAATTGCGAACTCAGCATTTCTACCGTGGCCGGCACGTCCGAGAATACAGTTCCTTGTCTCGTGATCTGAATCATGCCTTTCTCAAAGGCGATTAATTACCTTACGATTTACCTGGCAAGGTAAAATAGCGGTAGGGAGTTAAAAGAGCAGAGGCAAAGCGCCAAAGGCCGCTTAGCAAAAGATCAAACCCAAACCGCGAAGATGATCTTCATCCCTGAGGGACGGGATCATCCCGGTGCTCTCCGTGCCCGCGCGGCGATCACTTTTGCCGGGTAATTCACCATTAAGACACGGAGAGCACTGAGAAATGGGCGCACGCATCCTGCGTGCGGTATGCAGGCATCCTTGCCTGCATTTGAAATCGACGTAATCGCTTCGCTGTACTCGAGAGCAGAAGTTCAGCGGCCTTCACTTTCCCTGCCCGGCGACCAGGACCAGCTTCTTTCTTTCCCTTCCGTTTTGGTGGGGGGCTGAGCGCAGACTAGCTTCCGGAAGTAAACCGTTCAGAAATCTGCGCAGTTCCTCTTCGTTCCTCTCTCGCACCAGTCTGGCCAATACTTTCAAAGCCGTCCGCACCGTTTCCGGCTCAGGCGTGTCCAACTTGTTAATGAAAATCTTGGGGTGCGAAGTGGGCACAGTCTCTTCAGTCTCGAAGCTCAGTTCTTCGTAAAGTTTTTCACCCGGACGCATTCCCGTCTCGATAATCTGAATGTCCTCGTGCGGTTTGAGACCTGAGAGTGTAATCAGGGTTTCGGCCAGGTCCATGATCCGCACCGGCTCACCCATGTGCAAAATGAACACCTCGCCGCCCTGGCCGATGACACTGGCCTGCAAGACCAACTGCGCCGACTCAGGAATGGTCATAAAGTAACGTTTCATGCGCTTGTCGGTAATCGTCACCGGCCCGCCGTTGTGAATCTGCTCGCGGAAGATCGGAATTACCGAACCGGCCGACCCGATCACATTGCCAAACCGCACGGCGACGAAACGAGTGTCATATTGCGAATTCAAATCCTGGACTACCAATTCCGCGGCGCGCTTGGTCGCGCCCATGATCGAGGTTGGCCGTACTGCTTTGTCCGTGGAAACCAGTACAAAGACCTCTGCCCCGAACTCGCCTGCCATATCCGCCAGGAGACGGGTGTTCAAGGTATTGTTCTGGACAGCCTCAGTCGAGTTACTCTCCATCAAAGGCACATGTTTGTGAGCGGCGGCGTGAATTACCACCTGCGGCCGGTAGAGGTTGAAGATTGCGCGCATCCTCGACTCATCACCGACATCCGCCACCAGAGGCACAATCGTTTGGGTGGGGTTATTTGCTCTCAGTTCACCGTCAACATCAAACAGCGCAAATTCCGCGCGCTCAACCAGCAAGATACTGGCCGGCGCAAAGCGTTGCACCTGCCGGGCCAGTTCCGAACCGATTGAGCCGCCCGCTCCGGTTACCATCACTGTCTTGCCGGCTAGTTCCCTGCTGATCGATTCAGTGTCGAGCTCTATCGGTTCGCGTCCCAGCAGATCTTCGATCTCTACGTCGCGGATGCGGCTAATCTCAACGCGGCCTTCGATGATCTCGTAGAGTTCCGGAATAATTCTTACCTTGACGGGAATCGATTCGCAGATTTTTACAATGCGGTGAATTTGATGACTTGAGGCGTGCGCGATCGTGATGATCACATGATTGATGCCGCGAGTGTGAACCAATCTGGGCAGATCCTGAGTAGTGCCCAACACGCGATGTCCCTGAACTACCGACCTTCCCAACTTCGCGCGATCGTCGTCGACGAACCCTTTGATTTCCAGATCCAGATCGCCGCGAGCTTCGATCTCTTTGGCCGCGAGCAGTCCGGCGCGACCCGCGCCAATCAGCAGGACAGGTCGTTTATGCTTACCGTTGCCGTTGCCGCCATTCACATGCTTTCTTAGCTGCAGCCGTTTCTGTTTGTATTCGTATTCGGCGCGGCGGATCACCCGCATCGCAAAAGCTCCGCCGAACGCCAGCACTACATCGATCAAGTTGACTGAGAGAGGTACTCGCCAGGCCTTGTGCGGAGTCGGCAGAGCGAACCGCAATGACGCCACCACGATTAACGAAGCAAGCGCGGCATAAAAGAAGGCTTTGATGTGGGCCAGATCGGTATAGCGCCAGATCGAGGCGCGCGCCCCCGAAATCGTTAATGCAACAAATTGCACCAGGACTACGAAGGGGATCTGAATCAGGAAGTCCCGCATTGTGTCCGGCGCAAACTGAAAATCAAAGCGCAGGAGGTAAGCAGCGGCGAAGGCGAGTACGAGCAGGGCGACATCCAGGATCGCCTGAATTCCCACGAAAAGCAGGTGCGTACCCGGTGGCATTTCTTTCATAGTGGATTTCCTGTCAGCCGCATCAGATCCTGACAATTCAGATAAACGGCGATTAGCTTGTCTAATTCAAAGAAGTTGCCGGAAAATGGAAGCTGAGAATCAGAGGTTACGGGCGTTACAGTTTTCGTTTAACTCTCTCTAACAATTCGGCAGATGCCTGCGGCTTTTTGCAGCCGCGCGTTGTTTCGGCGAAGCGAGGCCGCCGCTTCGACAATCCAGCAAGTCAGCGGATTGATCAAGGGTTTTAGCCACGGCGCGACGATGATTCGCTGGCAGACCGGCTCTTTGACGAAACCCATGCCCAGCTTGAAATCTTCCAACGATTGCAGGGAATTCAGAGGTTCCAGACCATAACTCACGGCTGAGACACCTTGCCGGGAAAGTATTTCCTTCACCACGCCGAAAACCAGAGCATTGTTTGGGCGAAACTTGAGGTATGAATTGACCGAGCGCTGAATCAGAATGTGCACCCAATCCTCGACCCACAGCGTAACCATGAATGCCGCCAGGGCACCGTCCGCAAAAGCTCCCCACGCCTCGTAAGCCGGACATTCTTTCAAGTAGATGCCGAATCCCAATGACCGGGCGCCGTTGAGTTCGTGCCGTTTCATCGTATCCGTGTGCGCTTCGGTGGCAACTGCTTCAACCTCTTCCCAGGTCATCTTCCTGACCTGGCACTTTTCCAATCCCCGGCGAGTTTGGTTTCGACTCTTGGCGCTCAGGCTTTTGAGATCGTATGGTTTGCGGCAAACCCAGATTGAACTTACTTGTCCTTTTGATTCGGCCGGCCCAATGAAACGAACCGCCAGAGCGCCACGCGCGCTCTGGAACAAATCCGCGATTTCTTTTCGACCTGGATTTATCAACCGGTGAATTGGAAATGACTGCAGGATCCGGCGCTGATGATATTCGTTGTACCACCAGCAACTCTGCGTCTTAAAAACGCGATGGCGCCGGGTTTCAAAGAATGCAGTTATTTCGTTGGGACTCATTTATTAAGAGTTTGCGGTCCGGCACAGGTAAAGAACATGAGGAGCAAGATTGATCTGCCCGAAGGTCATGCGGTCCAGGGCCGCGGAAAATGTCAGATAAGCCTGCCGGGCAAATCGGCCAAAGCTGGATCCGTAAGATGACGAGCCAAGGGGAACAATCTCGCAAATGCGGAAGCCGGCTCGCTTGAGCAGCGCCGCTAAACTTCTGGTAGAAAAATAAAACAGGTGCGACCGCGTCAGCGAACATCGCGTTCCATACAGCACGCGGCTCAACGGTCCGCTGTGTCTTACGCGGTGATAGGTGTAGCCCGGCATGGCAATCGCCAACAAGCCGTCATCCTTTATGATCCGCCGGAGATCAGATAATTCACGGCAAGGGTCAGGCATGTAATAGAGACTCTCGAGTATGGTAATCACATCGAATGATTTCGGTTCAAAGCTCGCCTCACTGAGATAAGCGTTGACCAGGTGAACACGGGGTTCGCTCCCGAATCGCTCGAGGGCGCGCGCAAACGCCAGCGTCGAAGGCTCAACCCCGTAAAGCTGCCAATCTTCATCCCGAAAATATTCAAAGATTTCGCCGCTGGCGCACCCCACATCCAGAAGTTTTCCGGCCGGGCTCAACGCGCGTATGCGCCTGACGATCCGGGCCAGTGTCGCCCGGCGCCACTCCTCAAACTCCAGTTCCAGCCTGTCCGCGCCGCCCCTGTTGGAAGAAGCAAAATAGGAGGACTGAAATTCAGCATGCAGCGCAGTTGGATCCGGCTGAGGAAACAGAAACAGCAGTCCGCAGTTGTCACACTCTCGGATCGTGCGATTCTCGTCGCTCCAAAAAACTTTGGTTCTTGATCCCGCGCAAGCGACGCAGGCGGTCTCCGGCGAGCTGTTCATCGAACTCTTACTGACTGGTTGCAATCGCGCGTTCAAGTGCTGAGACAATGTAAGACAAGGTTTTCGGCGTCAGGTTCTGGTGAACTGGAAGTACGACATTGTGTGCGGCGATGTATCGAGCATCTTCAAATCCGGCGATTGGCACCTCGCGCGGCAACCCCGACCAAACCGGCCGAGGATCAACACCGGCGGCGATGAGCTTCAGCCGTACGTCTTCGCGATCGTCTACCAGGATTGGAAAGCCGAGGGGAGCGCCCACCGGATCGAGATCGCCAAAAACCGGCGTCGCGCCCCTGACGCCTTTCATTGCGGTTTTGAGCACCTGGTAGTTTTCCTGTCGCCGCTTCGCGACCGACGCCAGGTCAATTCTGCTGCGAATGCGATTGGCCAGCGGGGACATTTGAAACCGTTGATACTTTGATCGTGATCCGTTAACGAGGGTGGGCTTGCCGCCCGAGGAGGACTCCCTTAATCCGGTAATCATTTTAGTTGCCGCTCGCTTGTCCCGCAGACGGGTCCTGAACGAGAAACCTGAGCTGACTTCGACCGCATTCGCCGCTTGCCATAGCATGTTGATAAACACGAGCCGTTTGTTCACCGCGGTTGGCGTTTCGGGCCATTCCAGCTTCGGATTGTTCACGACGACAAGTGCTCCATCCGGTACCGGCAGCAGCTTTGAAAGGCTATAGATCGTCAAATCACCCGCCGATCCAATCCCGCAGCCATCCGGAACCGGAAGTGTGTGGGCACAGTCTTCAACTATCCATAATCCGTTTTCCCTGCACTCTTGAATCAAATCACCCGCTCCGGCCGGAAAGCCGAAATAGTGCACTAAGAAAATCGCCCTCGGCTTTTGTGACAGCAACTCGCGAACTGCTTCCACGTTTGGTGATAGCGTGCGATCGATCGGATAAAACAGGATCCGTATTCCCAATTTGAGAAATGGATCCAGCACGGAAGAACAAATGTACGCGGGCAGCAGGACCGAGTCGCCGGCAGTGATCCCGGCAGCGCTGAGAAAGTCGGCGACTGCTTCGCGGGCCCGGGAGTATTTATAGATCCGCGAGTCGGAAGGACCTGAACAGGATTCGGATCCATTCCCTAATCTTCTGCCGAACAAGGCGCCAAACGGCAGGCTCGGATTACTGGATATGTACATTCAGATTTGCGGCTGATCTGTCTAAACCGTGAGCTCGCCACGGACAAGCGGGTCATGTGGTCTGGCGACAGCAATAATGATCAGGACGCCGAAAACGAGAGCGTTGATTGTTATATGTAGACCAAAATCCACGAAGCTATGAACCGCCACGCCAAATATTCCCGTCAGAGCGCCCAGACAAGCAGCGCGCCGAAATGGATCCCGGGAATGCAGATTGCGGCGCGCGCGCTTCAGAAAGATCACGATGAATACGGCGACTAAGGCTGCACCGATCAGCCCGCCGCTGGCTAACAGCTCGAGGTAATCGTTATGTGCTTCCTGCGGTGTCGATGTCCCGGAGGCGTCATGGTATTTCGTGATGCCAATCCAGTATCCGCCAAAACCTACGCCGGCGATCGGGTTGGCTTTAATGAGTTGCCACGTCGAAGCCCAAATCTGTTTGCGCCGGGTATTCACGCGAATATCGAGTCCCGGTTGGTCAAAGGCCGTGTCTGCCTGTTCGAAATTAGTGACGACCTGTTCGCCGCCGACCCAACCAACGCCGTAAGCGAAGACGGCAACCAGGCTGGCGATTAAGAAAATCCGCACGACGACACCACCCACGAGCTTTTGAAAACGGCTCCAATTTGTCTCAGCGCGCCACGCGGTTAGCCGCCGAACGGGATCGATTAAGACCGCTAAAAAGAGGAACTGACAAAGGGAAGCAATTATTCCACCCCGCGAGTTCGAGTAGATGAGCGCTACCCACATCAGAGCACTCAGCAAAATAAGCGCCAGCACTCTCCGGTAACGGCGCACTTCACCCACTATCAATCCCAAACTCAGGCCCAGGCTCATCTCGATCAGGAACGAGAAATGATTTCGATTGATAAACTGCGCAAAGCCGCTCCCACTCTGAAGGGCGGGGAGCAGAAAACCCGGACCGGTTTGCAGACTCCGACGCATCAATCCAAAGCAGGCGCTGGCAACGGAAATTCCAATCACCAGGTAAATCAGCATGCGCAGCCGCTCTCTTGACGATGCGTACCTCAGAAGCAACAACCCCGCGAGGGCAAATGCCAGCAACCTTATGGCCAGCTGGCGCGTGCCAAAAGGGTCCGCGCTGATTGCCGTCCGTACGGCCACAGGTCCGGATGACGAAAATATTGGCGCCGATTGGACCAGCACGAAAACGATAAGCGCGATGACCGGCGTCAAACGAACCAGCGGCACCCCGGGCTTCTGACTAACAAGCGCATCAACAACGGCGAGAATGGTTATCGCAAAGATCAGACATTCGAAAAGCGCGATCGACCACGGCTGGACGGTGCCATACGGAATCGCAGTCAAAGCGATCACGATGAGTACACCGTAGAAGATTGAGCGATCGAGTAAGTGGCCGACGCGCGATAATGAAGCCGGCGCGGGCGCGTCCTCACTTAGTAAATCGCGATCTAAAGTTGCATCCATACCTGGTTAATTCTGCGCTGCTATTTTTGCGAAAGCTGCGCCTGGACTCGGGGGCTGTCGCCTTCGACCGGTGCAGGCACTTCAGCAAGCGAAGGCGTTTTGCCGGGCGCGACAATCGCGGCCATGGTTCGCCATAAAACGCTGAGATCGCTGCGCCAGTCGCGGCGCTCAAGATAATCGATGTACCCTTGCAGTTTTTTCGGCTGCAATTCTTCGACATAGAATTTCAGAGAATCGCCTTCGACCCGCGCCAGCAAATCTTCCTCGTTGCGCAGACGCAGCGTGACCGGGTCAGTTAATCCGGGTCGCACCGCCAGAATCTTTTGCCAGAAAGGATCTTCAGGATTTACATAACCCGGCACTTCCGGCCGCGGACCGACGAGCGTCAGGTCGCCACGCAAGACGTTCCAGAATGTTGGCAGCTCATCCAGCTTGGTTTTCCGAAGAAGTCTTCCCAACCGAGTGATGCGGGTGTCGCCGCGGGTGGTGATTTGCGGCCCGCCGATCGAAGCTTTCATCGTGCGCAGTTTGTAGAGATCGAACTTGCGGCCAAATTGACCAACGCGCTGCTGACGGAAAAAGACCGGCAGGCCCGACGTGAAAGCAATCGCAATCGAGCACAAAACTATGAGCGGCGTCGCGATCACCAGGCAGGCGACCGCAACCGTGGCGTCAAACCAGCGCGGCAGCCCGGTAGTTCTTTCAGATACGATTTTGTTTCCTGGTATCGAGATAATTTCAGCGTGCATGACGCGCGCAGATGCGTTCGACGGTGCGAATGACGTGATCGATTTCTTCATCACGCATTCCCGGAAAGATCGGCAGACTAATCAGGCGTTTCCACTGGCCGGTGGCCACGGGAAAATCGGCGGCGCGGTAACCGAAGGTCTTCTGGTAGTACGGATGCAAATGCAGCGGCCGCCAGTGTACGGAACATCCGACGCCTGATTGCTTCAGTTCTTTCATGAATGTATCGCGATCGATCGTTAAACGATTTAATCGCAACTTGATCGCAAACAGGTGCCAGGAATCAACCCGGCTGTCATCAGCTAAGGGCAATTCAATTTGTTCAACTCCGGCCAGCGCTTCGCTATACCGTCGAGCGATCTGCTCACGCTCGCGTCGCATCACTTCCGCGCGAGCGAGTTGATGTATACCTATCGCCGCGGCGATGTCAGTCAAATTGTATTTGTAGCCGGGCGCGACAATCTTGTAGTCCCAACTGCCGTTGGTTGAGTACCGATCCCACGCGTCAGCCGACAAACCGTGCAGCGACATCAGCCTGATCCGGTCAGCCAGCGCCTGGTTACTGGTAACCGCCATTCCGCCTTCTCCGGTAGTGATGGTCTTGTTCGCATAGAATGAATAACAGGTGACCGACCTTGCGCCGTTGCTGCGTTGCCGGAACGAGCCGTCCGCGCTGCGCCGGCCGGCGGGAAACGCATGCGCAGCGTCTTCGACGACCCACAGTTTATGTTTTCGTGCGAAGCGCTCAAGCCGTTCGAGATCCAACAACACTCCGCCGACATGAACGGGCATAATGCCGGCTATTCCAGAGGTCAGAGATCGGAGGTCAGAGATCGGCGATCGGGAAGCCCTTGAGCTAGACATCTGATCTCTGACTTCTGACTTCTGACCTCTGACTTCTGCACCTTCCACTTTCCGCTCTGCGTCATCCAGATCCATGTTCAGCGTAACCGGATCACAATCAACCAGGATCGGAATCGCGCCCTGGTAGCGCACGACTTCGGCCGTGGCAGCAAACGTCATGGTCGGCACCAGCACGCCCTGGCCCGGTTTCAGGCCCAGCGCTTCGACGGCCAGATGGAGCGCCGCCGTGCCCGAATTCAGCGCCACCGCATGCGGTTGTTTTGCTTCCCCCTTGCCCTTTCCCCCTTTCCCTCGGCTGCTGATCGCCCTGGCAAACTCGTCCTCAAATCGCTTCACTTTGGGACCGCTGGTTAACCAGCCCGACCGCAGCGTGGCGACGACCTCTTTGACTTCCTGCTCTTGCAACGAAGGGCGAAAGAATGGAACTTGAAGTTTGGTCACGAAATTTTTGTGTTATCCAAAAGGATTAACCGATCAGTGTTTCGCAGAACTTGTTTTGTCGCTTCGCTGCCTGTCGCGGTCATCGATCAGCATTCGATTTCGCAGGCGGCAAAGCCACGCCCCAAATATACAGCTGGCCCAAATCGGCCGAATATCGAATCGTCAATTTCGCAACCTCTTGCGATTCAGGTAAATCAAAAACCACGCCATGCAGGCCCGCGATAAAATCCCTGTGTGCTCCCTGGTAACGGTTCTGACCCACGATTGCCAGGCGCTTCCGCCATTGAAAAACGGTTTTGCATCTGGCCGAGTCACCGCACTGCTGATCCCAGGGCAGGACTTCGTTGCCGATGCGTAGCGGAATCGACAGGGTCGTGCCGGTCTTGTTTTCCACCAACACTTCGCCGATCGTTTCACCTGATCGCAATCCGCTGGCGCCAATTAAGTTGCTCAAAAACATCATGCGCTTGGTGTTAACCGGCTGCGCAAGCGGCAAGCTGAGTTCTCTGCTTCCTTCGAGATTGGGCAAACCATATGCGCCGAGCACGGTCAGCGGCACATCGTTTACCTTGACCGACAACGGCAGGTGCAAATCCTTGAATTCGATCCCGTAATTGCTGAACGGTTGCTGCACCTGATTAGTCCCGCGTCGCAAAGCGAATCCCGCACTTTCCGGCGCGGGCTTGCGCTCCATCAGATATTCAAAGAAGGGATAATCAACTCGGCCGTCAACGATTGAGTATTGATTGTTCAAATCCATCATCAATCGATCTGAATCGCGACGGCATTCCGGCTCCCAATCATCAGTTATGAAAATCAATCGTTGATATGAAAGTCGCGCGACCAGATCGCGATCCTCAATGTACGGCCACGAATAAATCAGTGGTGCTCCTTTTGAAAAGTAGAATTCGATTTCATCCCTGGACCGGCCGTCGTGAATTATCGCGGTGTCTTTTGTGAGCCATCGGGAAGAGTCTGCGGCCGCCTCGCGGTAATCGACCGCGTTGCCGTAGGTCCATTCCTTTTGCCATCCGGCGCGTACCGACACGACGTTCAGCAGCAGAAGCGCGGCCGTCAGAATGTAAAGGGCCGGTTTTTTGAACGACGTTATGCCGAGCGCCGTCAGCGTCACGAACATCGGCCAGACAAACGCGACATGCCTGGGGCTGACCCCGCTGGCCAACCTTCCGCCGGCGGCATCAAGCACCAAATAAATTCCAATTAGGGCAAGTAAATAAGCGATCGGAAGAATTCCCCAAGGCGTTTCCTTCCATAACTTCCTGGTGCCCAGCAGTAACAACAGTCCGCTCAGGACACCACCTGCTAGAACCAAAGCGATTTGAAGCGGATAGACATGATAACCAAAGATGAAAATGAATCCGGCGAATGCAACTTTGGCCAGGTTAAAAATAGAAACGGGCGTCATTGCCGGCTCGAAGGAGTTGGGCGCATTACCAAAGGCCTGGTAAACACGCCAGAGTTGATGATGTAAAGCAGGCATCAGGAGCAACGCACATCCAATCAGCGGCAAACCGAGCAGTACCATCAGCCAAAAGCGTTTTGCGCGCGTCGATTTCCCTGCGTACAGCGCCGACCCGCCCTGCACATATAAGGCCAGCGGCCCGATGAAGTGAGAAAAAAACAATCCGATGCCGGCGAGCAACAACCAGGCTCGTCCTCGCCAGTTCGGTTTCACTTCAGGCTTCACCCAGGCGAAATTTATTGTCGCGAGCATGAATGCCGCGGCGGTGAAGATAAAGAATGAATAAAACCTCACCTCTTGCGAATGATAGATATTGAAGGGTGAAGTGGCCGCCAGGAGTGCTGCCACGACCCCGCTGCGCCAGCCGCCCAGCTTCTCGCCAATCTTGAAAATAACTGCGACCGTAGCCGTCCCCAGGAAGGCCGATGGCAATCTCAGCCAGAGCTCGCTGGTACCCAGCTGAATCCAGAAATGCATCACCGCGGAATAGACAATTGAATTCCAATTCAAACCAAGCGATTTCGCTTCCGCCAGGCTGCCATACTCGTCCCCGGTCAGGGGGTAAAGCGTCAGATCATAGAGCCTCAGCACCAATGCCGCGGCGATAATCGACACGAGCAGGTAAGTCTTTCTGCGCACGCCACCGGCAGCTAAGTCTGCCTGAAGAGTTAGTGCTGGTTGAAGTGCGCCGCTGATTTCTCTTTGTTGAACCGGATACATTTTCGAACTAAAGCAGGTTGACGTCTTTCAGAGGTTGCGACTGATTGGAGGTCATTTCGCGGTCACCCCATCGATTAGTGAACCGCAACAAGCCGGCAAGAAACCCCAGGCCGTAGGCCGAATGAATGATTAGGAAAGCCAGCGGCAGGAGCGGGAACACCTTCCACCCGGTCTCTCGAGCCGGACCGATCGAGCCGGCAATGGCCAGAACTGTGTATGCGAGCAGCGCCACGGCCAGAAAAATTTTGCCGACGGGCAGAAGTGGTGTGCTTAAGAGCAGTAATGAGATGGCGATTACAAACAGCGGCGGCAGGAATTGCCGCGGCTGCATCTGCCGCGGATGCTTCTGCATTACCCGCACTTTCCAATAGCCGTATTGAAGATACTGGCGCCAAAGCCCGGATAGCGTTGCGCGGCTGTAATATCGTGAACGAATGTCCGAAGCCAGCAGAATCTTCAGGCCGAGCCCCCTCAAACGATAGTTGTATTCGTCATCCTGATTGCGCACCAACTCTTCGTCGAATGGTCCTGCCCGGTCGATTATCTCGCGCGTATAGGCCGGGAAAGCTACCGTATCGGTGAATTGTGTCTGACTGTTTGGGAGGCGAAACGCTGACCCGCCGACGCCGAACCTCGAACTCATGGCGGCGGCGGTCACGCGCGCGATGTATGACCCGCCGATCGTCTCGACCGGCCCTCCAACCGCCTGGACATGATCGTTCAGAATGTGTGAAACACATTGGCGCAGATAATCCGGCGCGATCTCGCAGTGCCCGTCAACCCTGACGATTATTTCGCCCCGGGCGAGCCGCAAAGCGGCGTTCAATCCGGTCGCCACTATTTTTCCCGGGTTGTTAACGGTTTTGAGATTCTTCGTCTGTCGCTGTAATTGGCCGATGATCGCCCGCGTTTCATCTTCCGACATTCCATCAGCAACCAGGATTTCCAGGCGATCGCGCGGATAGTCCTGAGAGAGCACCGCCCGCAGGCTGCGCTCGATAAACGTCGCCTCGTTACGGACAGGCATAATCACTGACACGAACGGAAATTTTTCCATTGTCTGGTAGTCGGTAATCGCGAACCGGAAATATCGCTAGTCGAAGAACCGGTATCGGATTATTTGAAACAGCGCCAAAAGGCCATCACGCCAGGTGATCTTTTTCCCTTCGGAATAATCGCGGCCGCTGTAACTGATGGGAACTTCGTATACGCGCCAGCCGCCCTTCGCGATCTTGGCAGTGAATTCCGGCTCAAAACCAAAACGCTTAGAGCGCAAACGCATACCTTCAATCACTTCGCGGCGGAATACTTTGTATCCCGTTTCCATATCTGTGAAATTCAGGTTGGTTAACATGTTCGAAAGCAAGGTGAGAAATTTGTTTCCTACCGAATGCCAGAAAAACAATACGCGGCCCGAATCGCCCTTAAAACGCGAGCCATAGACAACGTCGGCGCGGCCTTCTCTGATCGGTTGCAGGAGCCGGCCATAGTCGCGAGGATCATATTCCAGATCGGCATCCTGAATTACGATTATGTCCCCCGTTACTCTCGAGAACCCGCGCCTGAGCGCAGCACCCTTGCCGGTGTTACGCGACAAATAGTCAACAATCACACCGTCAATTTGTTCCGCCATCTCCGCGAGCACATCTCGAGTGCCGTCAGTGGACCCATCGTCAACAATAATCACCTCGTGAACATTGTTTTCGAGTTTAACCCGTCGCACGATCTCCATAATCGTGGCCTTCTCGTTGTACGAGGGGATAATTACCGACAGGGTGGGTTGCTGTAATTCCGGCGCGAGGTCGACTAACCTCTGCCGGTCCGGCTGAATAAAAAGATCAGTAGCTTCGATTAAGGTATTGGTTTCTTCCATAGTTGTTGGCATTCAATTCCGGGAGACCCGGCAGCAGTGGTCACACTTCGGCAATTAATAACAGGCTCTGTCCGAAGGGAGGAGCCGCAATCCTTTCCACGGCGCGAACGCCGGGAATAACCAGCCGGTCATACCACCGGACCGGAGATTCATCCCAGGTTTTCCACCGCAACACCCGGCCGATCAAAAACCACGCAAAGCTTCCCGGTAAGTTGAAGTACTTCAGCTTTCTTATTTTGAAGCCGGCTTGATGAGTTAATTCTTTCAAACTGTTTTTCGTATACCGGCGATAGTGCCCGAATTCCCCGTCCAGCGTTCCATAAATAAACGGCAGCGCCGGAACAAAAAGGCACAGCCGTCCGCCCGGCCGGAGCAGGCGACGCATTTCAACCATAGTCTTCGCATCATCGCGAATGTGCTCAAGCACATTGACACAAACAATCGAGTCGATACTTGCATCCGCGGCATTCGCGCAGAAACCGTCGAAGTCATCCGCGACCACTTCAGTTTTGGCGGCACCGTCACTTGTAAATGTCTGGAGCCGTCGACGCAGATCCGGTATCAGATTGCGCGCCGGCTCGAGACATGTAAGCTGCTCGCTAAAAGGAAGCAGGATTTGGGACAGCGTTCCGGTGCCGGCTCCCACTTCGAGGATGCGGCCGTGCAGCGCGGGCCCGAATTCATGGGCCAGCCACTGATAATAATTCTTCGCCTGCTGCATCGCCGCGAGTTCACGGCCTTCGTAGTAAAGCGGGGATGTTATTCCAGAGTTATCCAGCATCTTTGAAATCGCCCAATAGTGTTACCCCAAACTTCGATCGCGGATGGCGGGCTCCGATGAGCACGAAGAGCAGGCCCATCGCCGGGATCATGTACCTTAGGATGGAAAGTACCAATATCGTCATCCCCCAGAAATAGAAGACCACCAAAAGGGTGCCGGCGACAAAAGTCCTGTGGATACCGCCCAGTTTCCAGGAGCGCCATGCGCCCCAGGAAAGCAGGCCAAGATAAACGATCTGAATAAGTAGAATTGGCAATTCGCTGCGCTGGCTGTCCGTTGCGTACCAGCTTCGGGCAATTTTGAGAAGCAGGAGTTTCGTTACCGCCGCGGGATAGGAACGGAATTCGTGCCCCATGACGACTGCCAGCTTCCGCATGTCGGTAATCTGATCTATCTGCGCCATGATGTCTCTCATCACCAGGGAAACATCCGGAGAAACACCGGTGACTTCGCGATAGCCCTTGGTATCAATTCCGTAGGTCAGGCCATCACGAATCCCCTTAATGCCGTTGGTGCTGAGGGGAATAACCCTTCCAGTTCTTTGGTACACAAACGCTTCCCAGGGAGCGACGGCAGCTACGTTGCCGAGGAGCAACATCGCGATTAGAAAGACCCGCGATCGAGGACGAAGTTCCCTGCGGCCGAACCATATGACGATCGAGAGAACGATAGCGATGCCGATGATTATCGGTCGAATAAGCATCCCCAGGCCGAAAATGACTCCGCATGACAGAAACCAGTGCGTTGTTTTCTGTCGAACCATCGCGTACCAGAAAAGAGTTAAGCCGCCAAAGAACAGAACCATGAATGGGATTTCGCTGTTAGGCTGCTTGGTCAACCACAACGCAAATGGATATGTCATCCAGGCAAGCGACGAAAGCAGGGCGGCCACCGGGCCAAACAATTCGCGCGCTGGTAAAAAGATAAAGACGCAGGTCAGCGCCATTCCCACAGCGCCAACTATTGATAGTCCAAACTCTTCCGAAAGACCCGTCAAGCTCGACAATCTAAAAATTGCCGCGAGTAAAAGTGAATACCCCGGAGGGTAGGCGGTTGCGGGATTTTCATTGTCACGCGAAATACCGCGGCCCGCTAAAATGTTTTCCGCGACCGGTTTGTAATATGAGGGATAATCGCTTTGCTCGTTAGTGCGAAAACCGTCGGGCAAAATCCGCCAGAAACCCAGCGTCACAACGACGGACGCGGCGAAGATGGCTATCAACATCCCGCGCGAACCAACAAAATGTTTCAGAAGCGTCGCGGCGCTGACGGGCCCGCTTAATTCATTGAGAGCCGGGCTTTCATCGCGTGCGCTCACTGCGTTTGTCAGTTCAATCTGTCCGGGTTCAGTGACCATTCATTAACGGATTAACCAGGCGTTCCAGTTGTTCGCGCCGATTCTTCATGGGGAACTCTGTCAAAATGCGAGTTCGAATCGCCAGGCGCGCTTCGTCCGAATATTCGAGCGCAGCTTGAATTGCCTGGGCGATTTCTGTGGGGTCCTGAGAGTCGACTAGCACTCCGCAACTTCCCGTCACTTCTCTCAGGGCGCCGGCTCCGGTAGTGACCGGCACACATCCGGCCAGCATCGCCTCGGCGAGGCTCAAGCCGAAACCTTCATGCGCTGATGCCTGCACGTAGACAGCCGCCTGACGGTAGTAATTGAGGAGCTCCTCATCGCTCAAGCGGCCGGTAAACTCAACGTTGGAGGTGGCAATGCGGCGCAAGTATTCAATCGCATCGTCCTTCCAGTTTCCCACGAGCACGAATCTCACATCCGGCAAGAGCGCGGCCGCGCGCACGAACGGCTCGTGCCCTTTACGCTTCAAATTCCAGCGGTCCACATTACCCACGGTCAAAACCATGCGGTCGCGAGGCGCTCGGGGCAAGTCGCCAAATAGATCCGGAACTCCATGATAAATGGCATGGACCTTTGTTTTTGAAAGCGCCGCATTACGCACGGCCTCTTCCTGACTGTAAAGTGAATTGGTGACCAGGCAACTGGCCGAGCGCATCGTGCGCCGGCTCAACCACTTCTTAATGCCGCCGCGCTGATGGCCATACCCAATCTCAGGCATCATGGCCACATCGTAACCACCAATGACCAGCACAGAAGGCTTTCGCAAAAGTCGCGCAAATTCTATCGGCAGCAGCGTGTGCCATGATGCAAACCACCCAAAGACCAGATCATGCCTTTTCACTTGATGCCAGATTGCGGCCGGATTTATCCGGCGGGAATGCAGGTAATACTCACTGACTTCATAGTGCCGGCGGAGTTCGGCTAAATCGAGGCGCACGAACTCAGTAGGGTGATTGTGTACGAAAAGGATCTTCTTCATTTTAAGTGGCGCAAGCTTGTCGTCACGCCAACTCGCGAAGTTCGGAATCTGTCTGAATCTCCGAATCGATTTTCGGGATGCTTGCGTCTGCCGTTTGTAACGCTTCGCGAAAAACTTCCTCGAACCTGGAGACGTAGGTATCGAGATTGAATTGGGCCATCGCCTGTTGGCGTGAGGTTTCTCCCAGTCGCTTGCGGAGATTCGGATTCGAGATGACTTGTGACAGCGCTTCGGCCAGCGCTTCGGTATCTTTTACCCGCGCGAGCAGAAATTGATCTTCGCTCTTCATCAGTTCCCGCACCCCTTCGATGTCAAACGCGATTACCGGCAAACCACATGACATCGCCGAAAGTAGCGCCAGGGGGCTTGTATCTTTTTCAACCGAGGTAAAAGCGAAAACGTCCATCGCGTTCAGGACCTGCACAGTGTCATGCCTGTAACCCGCGAGTTTTATTCGCTCGCCGAGGCCAGACTCCGCGACCAGATTCAACAGGCTTCGTTGATACGAGTCATTATCAAACACGGGATCGCCGACTAACAATAAACTGACGTCAGGAGCTTCGTTGGCGATCCGCGCGAAAGCTTCAATCAGATAATGTTGGCCTTTCCAGGGTGTGACTCGCCCCAGGTGCCCGATGACCAGGTGATGTGAAGGAATATTGAATTCGCGGCGAACCCCGACGCCGTCCGAGCGCGGGCTGAATAAGTCGGTATCGACACCGTTATAAACGACGCGTATGCGTGGTTGTGCCGGCCTGGGCAACTGACGGGCAATCGCTTTCCCATCCACTACGATTCGCGTTGGCAGCCGGCGCGCGGCCACACCAAAACCGCGCCGGTAAATTCCAAACCATCGTTCCGAAATAAAGTCCTGCACGTGCCAAACGCAGGGTATTCCCAACCGCCGCGCGGTGATCCCGCCGACAAAATGCGCCGAGAGTCCTTTCGTTACCAGCAGGTCAGGGTCTGATTCAGCCAGAAAGTTTTTTAGTTTTCTAACCGCCGCAGCAAGCGCGAATGCATTCCACAGCCACGCCGCCGGATTCGGAACGCGAATGTTCCCACGAACACTGATACTCGTCGATCGCCACGGTATTTGACTAATAACGTGCGTCGGGACCTTGGCGCGGCGGCAGGCTTCAGCTAGATCCCCTTCGTCCGGACAAATAACAAGCGGCGACCACCTGTCGCGATTCATTCTTTCAGTCAGATACAGAGTGCTGAACTGGACACCGCCCATTGCCGAGGTTGACTCGACGAAGACCACGCGGCGCGTTTGGTCAATGTGATGTTCTCGGTCCATTAGATCGGGCCGTTTAAATGTTACGCTTTCTTATTTGGTCCAGGTCTGTAGAAATCAAGGATATGTTTTCAGGCCTTGAGAAAAGCGAACCGGAGCCAAATGGTTTCCAAAAGGATTTATGACCGTACCGCTAATAACCGGTTCAAATGCCTCAGCGCTTTTTCGCAGCCACGTTTCCGTGAGGACCCAAACAAACCACACCGGCAAAATGAGTTGGGGCAAGACCGAAGCCCCCTCCATTGCCAGGATTCCCCCTACCGCAATGAACGAGAGCAACAGCGAAAAACCCAATTCTCCATGTTCACCGGATTTCAAATTGGGTAAGACCCGCCTCACTAAACGAAATAAGGTGTAAAGATACCCGGCCAGGAAAATAAGGCCGCCGATGATCCCTAAGTTTGCCGCCACCTGGAGAAAGTCGCTGTGTACCCATCCGACACTGCTCCAACCGTTGCCAAATGGCGCTTCAATAGTAGCGGTCAAAGCCGCGAGGGCGCGATTCTGCCGAGTGGTAGCGCTGGAATCAATCGGATGGCCCTGAAGCGCGGCGATCCCGGACAGCGCTCGTTCGCTGGTTTTGGGAACTAACGCGATCAACTCGTACCCGCCTACGATCAGGACAAGGCAAAACATAACAGTCACTGCCCCGCGTTTTTTCAATCCCAGCACGCAACCGATCAAAAGTTGAATCAGCAACACCAACCAAATGCTGCGATAGCCACCTATGTAGATAGCCACAATCTGCATTACGGAACCCGCAATAATTAGCGCGCGTCGCGACCATAGCGATGACCACTTAATTAATGGAATCATGGCCGGCAGGGCCAATACGCAAACGAAGGTCGCCTGCGGTCCGCCCCAAAAAGAAAACTGAGCTCGGGCAAACCCTTCTTCAGTAATACTGGGTTTGACATCACTGATGAAGGCTGGAAAGACCTTGATCACTTCCGGGAACCAGTATTCGAGAATCCCCATAAAGGCGATTGCCGAACTTGCAAAAAAGAAGGCGAGCAATAGATAGCGCCAGTAGTTTTCGCGTTTGAGCACAACTGAGGCAATGATCATCAGAGGAATCAGCAGGAGGAAGTTGCGAAACTCATTCAGCATCTGGTCCCAGTGAACAATGCCGCCGATCATCGGCCACCATGCCAGCACCCAGAACGGGATAAAGAGCCACAGCCAGACCGGAAAAGTCAGACGGGTATCGGACATCATCCTGTTCTGCACACAGAGACAGGCGAGCAGCAGCCATAAAACTATTTCCGAGGGGTGAAGGGAAAGGTTCGGCGTCAACTCAACCGTCCGATAACCCAGCGCCAGGGTCACGACCCAGAGGATGAATCCAAATCTAACGCCGCGCTCTTTTCCGAAAACAATGACGCCGGCTATCAGCAAGCCGCCGGCAATAATCAGCTCGCGATACGAAAGACCCTGGCGGTCTGCATATAGGTAAAGGGCGATGGCGCTCATGACGAAGACGGCCAGCCCGATAAAGAAATTTTTTCCTATCTTTAAACCTGCTATTCGACCGGTCATTTGGCAGCTCTTAATTTCGTCGGTACAACTTCAAGAGATTTGATTAGTTTTGCCGGCGTCCCCGCCACCACGCTTGCCGGTGGGACGGCGCGAGTAACAACCGCGCCGGCCGCGACCACGCTCGCTTCGCCAATCTCGACGCCCTGGAGAATGGTGACTGCGAGATGGTAACGTGATCCTCGATCGTGATTTTGTCCTGCAAATCCAAAAACAACTCGCGTCCCAGATAACAATGATCCCCCACCTGAAGATTTTGGTAATACCGGTCTTTTTCGGGGCGGCTGTTATGAATGACCAATGGCGAGCGAAAGCGGACGTCGTTGCCAATGCGCGCGCCGAATTTACGCAATGACGGAGCAATTACCTGGGTCGGCATGAACATCAAAGGAATGTTGAGGCCTTCCCCTCCGTAAATTGCCGCGAATACCCGGGCCCACGCTCTGAATAAAAGCTGAATTAATCGCAATATTTAGCCTTTCTTTTTGATCCCAGCGAATTTTGCCGTGATTACCGTGTCTCCTCGACCCGTCTCACTGCTCGCTGCTTACTGTTTTTTCACTTTGGACTGGCTGAAAGATTGAGAGTCTCCAACTCCCAAAGTTTCGCGTGAACCCAGAAATCGAACGTCGTGGTGACTGCCGCCAACCACAGGCCGCGATAGCCGGCGAGAAATCCGCGCTTCCAAAAATAGTGATAACCAAAAACGGCTGCCGGGCGGACCACGACCTGTGACCAGCGAAACCTTTTGCCACATTTTTTCATTTCGTCGGCCTGGTAACGCGAGTAGCGATCGATATTGCTTAGTTGTTTACTGAGCGAAGTCATCCCAAAATGCAGGATGTGTCCTTGCAACGTACCGACCTCGCCGGGGACAAGCACATGGGCGTGGACCTCTTTGTCTTCGAACCGGCCCGCGTCACGCTTAAACAGTCGCAGGTGATATTCGGGGTATAACCCGGCGACGCGAACCCACTCTCCGAGCACGTGGTGCTTGAAGTTGATGCGAAACCCGTCTACTCCAGCCGGTGGATTTTCGAGCACCTTTTGAATCTCTTCACGTAACCCGGGCTCCAATACTTCGTCCGAGTCTATTTGCAGCACCCATTCATGCGCGCATTGCGGAATGGCCCAGTTCTTCTGCTTTGCGGATTGGACGTATTCATGCTGAGCAATGCGTGCGCCATATTCGCGGCAGATGTCCAACGTATCATCAGTGCTGAAAGAATCGACCACCAGAATTTCATCCACCCAGCGAACTGATTCCAGCGCGGCGCGCACGATTGCCGCATTATTGAACGTGGGAAGGAGTACGCTGAGTTTCGCGCCCATTTAGTTAGTCTTATTAGATCAAGCCGAAAGGGAACCGCCAGCTCTTAACGCGTCTGGACTCCGCGCGCTCGCGCCATCAGGTAATGTGCTTCGTAAAATCCATTCACGCGCTTCTTAAACCACTCTACTGAGTCTGACGCCAGCATCGGTTCCCGCTTCAGCAAAAATGGATCGGTCTCGGGACCATTGCCCCAGCGCCCGCCGACAATTACCGCGCAGTCGTAGCCGGCACCTGCGACCGCGTCGCGCTCTCGTCTGCTAAATGTCCCGCCGGGATAAGCAAAGGGAATAAACGTCTCGCCCAGTTCCGCAATTGCCGCGCGAGACTCAACCAGTTCCTGCTCCAAAGCCGCAGCGTCAAGCTTCCGCAGATCTACATGCGTGACGGTATGGCTGCCAAGATTAAATCCCTGCGATCGCAATTCTTCCAGTTCATCGCGGGTCAGCAAGCGGCCGGCCTGGCCTTCCGATCTCCATTGAGCCTGGTCACCAAGACGCCCAGTCACCACAAACAGGGTGGCAGGGAAACGATGCTGCTTCAGGATCGGGGCGGCGGTGGTCAGAAAATCGCGGTAACCATCATCAAAAGTCAGAACTACTGTGCGCGCCAGCTCGTTCCGCGCGCTCAGCCGCCGCTGCGCCTCTTGCAGCGAGAGGACCTGGAAATTATGGCCGGCGAGAAACTCCATCTGGGCAGCAAATCGTTCCGGCGTTACTGCGAGCCGGTCGCCGGCGCTTTTCGATACACGGTGATACATCAGAATGCGCAGACGATTAGCTCGCACGTACGATGGCCAATGATTTGGGGTCAGAAACTTCAAAGCCGATTTTTCAGTTTCCATTCGTCGTTTGCGCGCCTGGTTTGAATATCTCCGGATGACGAGACTTGAAATATTCGTACAGTTCATCAGCCGCGAGCTCGTGGCCGCGCTCATTGAAATGTCCAAGCCCGATCCCATCGAACGAGTAAGACTCGAACGGATCGCTGCTCAGTTTCAGCCGCAGGCAATCGATTCCGTCTTCAACGCAGGTTGCCTGGAGCTGAGCGATAAAATCCGACTCGAACTTGTTATAGAGCTTGCCGGGCCGTTCGATGATAACCAGGTCGAAGGGCAGATTTTGCGCGGCGACTTCAGCCTTCCATTTCTTGACAAGAGCGATAGTCCCCTGCGCCGAGTCCGCCCACGGGCGAGCGATGCTCTCTTTTTCCGGCGGGCCAGCGCCGCCACTCTCCCCTGCTCCCTCGGCGAGACTTTGCTTCACCCGATACGCGGCTTCATACAAAGTATTGGCCAGAACAGAGTAATCACGGACGTGATTTACAGTTTGCTTGCCCAGGCCGGGACGCTCTCCGCTTTCCAGAATTCTCCCCTGGCTATCAACAAACAAACGAGTGTCGGTTGTGGCCAGCTCGACATTGTTGTCTCGCAGGTCATTGCCAAGGTTAAAACACAGGACGAGGCGGTCGAATTTGATATTCGGCGCAAAAAAATCCTTCCATAAAACGTACTGGTACGGCGTGCCCGTGCCGGGAACTCCGCCATTGATGGTCTCGATTTTTTGACCGCCTTCAACGAACTTCTTTTCCAGGCGCATAGTAAACACCTTCTCAGTCGGCACCTGGCGGCCTTCCAGAAACGAATCACCCAGGAAGAGAATTCTATAGTTGCTATTTGTCGTGTCGCGTTCACGATCATGAAATCCAAGATTGTTGGTCTCAACCAGATTCTTGTTTTCGAGGTAGTTCATGAACCTGATATGCGGCTTCAGTTTCAAGAGCCTGTCGTTGTAACGAATGACGGTATTGGTATGACCGATATGCAAGGCACGCATTGCCAATTCGGATAAAGAAAGACCCACGCCGGTTCCAGCGCATATCAGAAACAATTTGATGAGGATTCGGCGCAGTCGCGTCTGCTCGAGCCGCGGAGCGTAACTCTTTGGTAAAGCGTTGGCAGTTTCAATCGATTGCATCGAAGTATAGCCGCGGGTCAATCACGCCGTCCGAACCATGCCGGCATCCTTCAGTGATGCGGGGTCGAACTCGATCAACGTATCAATGAAAGGCGTAAAATTCTCTCCCAAAATAGCCGAGACAATTCGTTCGGCGGCGAGGCCATCACCGTAAGGGTTGATTGCGCGGGCCATTGCTTCGTACGCTTCCCCATCGTCCAGCAGGCGTGAAAGCTCACTGACGATGCTCTCCTGGGCCGTACCGATCACTTTCACCGTTCCCGCAGCCACCGCCTCAGGACGTTCCGTGACTTGCCGCAGCACCAGCACGGGCTTGCCGAGTGACGGCGCTTCTTCCTGAATACCACCCGAGTCAGTGACGACGACATAGGCCCTCCGCATCAGGTGAACCAGCGTCAAATAATCAACCGGAGGAAGCAGAGTTATGTTTTCAATCCCTTCCAAGAGGCGATGGACGTCTCCGTGAACGTTCGGATTCAAGTGCACAGGATAAACAATGTGAACGCCGGGCCGTGACTCGGCGATTTGACGCAATGACAGACAAATACTTTGCAGTGGCGCGCCCCAATTTTCGCGGCGATGCGCCGTAACGAGTATTAAGCGGCGGTCGCGCAAATCCAGACGGCGAATCAGATCTTCGACGGCTGCAGGTGGCGCGAGTTGCGCGACCCATTCGAGCGCGTCAATTACCGGATTTCCGGTGACGACGATTGTGTCTTCCGATATTCCCTCTCGCTGCAGATTTCTCCGGGCGCGCGTTGTCGGTGCAAAGTGTAAATCTGATACCACGCTGGTCACGCGACGATTGACCTCCTCGGGAAACGGACGCCACTTATCGAATGTTCTCAAGCCTGCTTCCACATGACCGATTTTCGTTCGCCGGTAGAAAGCGGCGAGCGACGCCGCAGCCGTCGTAGTGGTATCGCCCTGCACCAACACCCAATGCGGCTGTTCGCTTTCCAGAATCGAATCGAGCCCGGCCAGTACTGCGGCCGCGACCTGCGACGGCGTTTGGTTATCGGCCATCACGTCAAGGTCATATTTGGGAGCAATGCCGAAAAGTTCGAGCGCTGAATCAAGCATCTCACGATGTTGGGCTGTGACACAGACCACGTTTTCGACCGTGGGCCGTTTGCTCAGGGCTCGCACAACCGGCGCCAGCTTGATTACTTCCGGACGAGTTCCGATCACCGTAAGTACTTTCATGCGTGTGCTAGTCCCGTAATTGCTCGCCCGTGCCAAAGAGCGATGGCCTGTTCGTATGCTCGTGTCGTTTCACCGGCGACGTGTGCCCAGGTAAATTCTCGCTCAACCCGCGCGCGCGCCGCCTCGCCCAGTTGCTTTCGCAGTTGCGGATTCTCCAGCACGCGAATGATTGCCGCTGCCAGGGCATTCGGATCGCGCGGTGGCACCAGCAGGCCGGTTCGGCCATCATCAATTATTTCCGGCAAACCGCCGACGCCGGTTGCCACCACCGCACACGCGGAAGCCATCGCTTCGAGACCGGCGATGCTGGTAGCTTCCATCAGAGAAGGAATAACGACGACGTCGGCATCGGCATAAAAGGCAGGCAGGTCATCGTTGGCGATGCTTCCGGTGAAGATAACGGAATTTTGCAAGCGCAATTCGCGGACGCGCTGCTCCAGTTTCTGTCGTTCCGGTCCGTCACCAGCGACGACCACTGAGATCTGATCACAGCTTTGGCGAATCAAAGGAAGACTCTCAATCAGAAACTCGACGCCGTTCTTTGGAACCAAACGGCGCGGGCACAGAATCACGTCATGGTCAGCGGGAATCCCATAACGCGACCTCATGCCTCCGCGGGCAACTGCGGGGGAAAACTTTTGCGAGTCAACCGCATTGGGAATGAAAGTGCTTTTGGCGGGATCGACGCCAAACTTTCGCGCGACCAACATCAGTTCGGTGCTGGGGGCGATTACGGTCTGAAAAGGCCGAAGCGCCAGCTGCAGCCTTTTTTGAAAGCGCGCTTGTTCGGCCATTATTAGAAATCTCGATTCGTGGGCCGTGTAAACCACGGGCACGAATTTGTTGACCAGAAAAGCTGTAAAAGCGTCCGGCCAGTAAGTGTGGTAATGGACCACGTCGGCTTGTCCTCGCAATCGCTGGGCGATCAGGACCGCCGTTGCCAGCGCCAGGTACTGTGCGGTCTGAAGTTTTGGCAGCTTCAGTTGCGGCACCCGAATTACCTCAACTCCTTCATACTCATCGCGAATTGGCTGGCCCTTTTCCCGGCGCAGGGTAACGATCTTGACTTGATGTCCCTGCGCGGCGAGGGCCGGCGCAAGGTGCGCCAGATGGGCCTGAATACCGCCAATCTCGGGCGGAAAGCTTGCTGACAACATGACTACGCGCATCGTTTGCTTCGTTTTCGCATTCGCCGGCTGGTTGCTAATTGCGAATGACCGACTCATAAACAGCGAGGGTCCGATCTATCACCCGGTCGACCGTGAATTCTGCCCGCACTCTCTCCTGTCCGGCACGTCCCATTCGTCGTCGCATCTCAGGATCGCTGAGTAAGCAGGCCAGCGCCTCGGCGAGCGCCTGCGAATCACCGGGCGGCACCAGGATTCCGGTGACGCCATCTTCAACAACTTCCGGCAAGCCTCCAGTCTTCGTCGCCACAACTGGAAGACCAAAAGCCATGGCTTCAATCACACTGATCCCGAATGTCTCGTAGAACGAAGGCATCGCGAAGACCGTTGCGCGGCAATACCAATCGGCGAGCTTCTGCCAGGGCACATGTCCGAGCAGCCGCACATGCGCGCGCGTGCCATTCGCTCCGAGGGCGCTCTCAAGGGCCCGGTCATCGATCGAGTTGTGACGAGCGCCGGCTAAAACATATTCAACCTCAGGAACACGCGAGGCTACGGCCTTCACCGAACGAAGGAGTTCAAGGCTGCCCTTGTTGAATTCAACACGGCCGGTGTAGAGCACGCTGCGGCCGCCCGAGTTGGTTGCAGTTTGCGCAAACGCCTCACGCGCCAATGCGGGTGAGAGTGGGTTGGGAATCACCTTGATCTTTTCTTCGGGGAGGGACAGATCCTGTGCGAGCTCTTTCGCCTGAAATTTGCTAACGGCGGTAATTGCGCTCGCTCGTCGCATTCCCGCTACCTGGAGCTTCCGGCCCAGTCGATCTCCGAAACCGATGCGCGCGCCGGTAAAGCGTTTGATTGACAAAGGATTTCCATGGCCGCGAATCACAACCGGCGGCCGTTTGCCGGGAGCGAGCTGTTGAAGCGTCATGATTTCGCCAGTCTCCACCACATCCACCGGATCTGCGCGATGCAACTTGATGAGCGCAGACCAGGCGCGACGCGACCACTCGATTTCCCTGACCGGCATGGCTAAGGACTTCGCGAAGGGCAAGCCACGATAGAGCAACCAATGTAAGTTTGATCGATCGACCCGGATCAGTCGGACGTTCTTCTCACTCGAGTCGCCTTTACCCATTGCGATGATCGACACGCGATGCCCCCGCTCGACCAGAGCATCCGCCAGGGTGCTGACATACGATTCAGCGCCACCGCCTGCTGACGACGAGTGAAACTCTGAAAGTAAGAAAGCAATGTGCATCAGTTCAGTATGGAAGCCGTGCTTTCTTGCGCGCTACAAACAAAACATGACCAGCAAAATCAAGCGGGGCAGTTTCAGTGAGCCAGCGCATCGTGTGACTGCCGCCAATTCCCAGGCGCAGCCTCATCCAGCTTATTAAGAATGTGATCGCGGCCAGAGGCGCGAGGACGGCCAGTGCGAGCGGAATCGCCAAACGATCCGCAAATGGAATCGGGATGCTGCGCAGCCATGTCCACAAAACCAACGCGAGCCCATTCAAGCCGGGCTTAATCTCAACGTCGGCAAATCCGTTGCGCGTCAACATTCTCTTCAAAATAAGTGGGCTGAGATTGAAGCAGGTTCGCCCGTGCACTGGTTCCAGGAACGAGACGCTGCCACAAAACACGCCGCCCGGCTCCAGCACACGCGCGGCCTCGGCAATAACCAGTTCGGGTTGCTCGATATATTCAAGCATCTGCCAGGCCATCACGCCGGCGATGCTCTTCGCCTTTAAAGGCAATGCAACCGCATCGGAGCGAGCGGTTATTGCCGCAAAATCTCGTCGATCGAAACCCATCCAGTGATATCCGCGCTCTTGAACCAGCGCGCGATGGCGCCCGGGGCCGCAACCGATATCGAGACAATAACCATCACCCACAGGAAGAACTTCATCGAGATCATGCCATCGAAACGTCTTTAAGAATTTGACAAAATCACGCAGTCCAATTCTCGGCTCCTTTCGGACCAGCGGACAATCACCAACTGCATTCGATTCCACGATTTCCTGCGCGCCTGGCCTGGCTGGTTCCCAGTACCGTTCGCCGGGATTTCCATTGCCAACTGCCACACCGAAATTCCGAAGCCGTTTTTCTAAAACTGACGGTGAGCCTCCCATTCCCCTTAACTGCGAGGCATACGAGCACGCAGCCCGTATTTTTGGCTCGATCACAACGGGCATAACTTCTGACCGCCACTGCTTTTGCCCGTTGGGCTGGTAAGCCTCGGCGTAAGGGTAATCTTCATAGAAACGGACCCGCTGTCCAGTCGCCGATAATTCCAATCCGATATCGAAAAGTATTTGATGATCGACGTGATGTCCCAGCGAGAGCGGAAAGTAGAGCGCGGTCGCCTGTGGTGATTCATCCAAACGCCGGCGAATTCTCTGCGCGATTAGGTCTCGAAGCTTCCGATCTTCGTTTGCCAGGGCGCCTACAAGCTCCTCGTCGACTGCATACAGTGGAAATCCATCCGGAGCATTCCGGTAGGGGCCCTCGACGTAATCCCAATGTTCGAATAGGGTAATCCCAAGCTCATGCATCGCGCTGGCGCCTTCCTGCCAGCGCGACTGAATCGGGTTCGTGTGCAGACGCCACTTTGCATGAAGATGGCGCGCGTAAGCCGAATATCGAGTTGCTTCAGGAATCCCGGCGAACACACCAATCACCTCAACTGATTCGTTCTGTGAAATCAACGAATGAATGGTGCCGCCACAAGAAAGCACCACGTCGTCAGCATGAGGCGCAAAAAAGACATGCGTGCCCTGGCTGGTCGAGGCTAATTTTCCGGGTGAGCTGGCCTTTGCATTGCTCCAATGAGCTGATGGTTTTAGAGGTCCGTGGATCTTTAGCCTCACGGCCGCTCTGGAGATGTTGTAGTTAACTGTAAACTCTGCCTCTCTTTTCAAACTTCGAAGGTACGCCATCTTGGTCATCAAATGACTGCCCTGCATCATGAGACAAGTACCGGACTTGAGATTAGTTATTTCCATCAGTGCTCGTGCTACTGATTCAGGTCTGAGATTCTGCATACAGTCCATTCGCGTCAGGCCGCTCTCACAAACCTGAAGCCGGTACGATCGTTGACACGGGCTGCAGGAGTTGGGCGACAAAATAGCGATGCACTTACCTTCGGGGTAAATCCACGGATGCAACAGAATCGGTGATGAGGTGCCATGCAAAGACACGATCGGTACGCCGGTTGTCGCTGCCACGTGCATACCGCCACCATCAGTCGTCGCCAGTGCCCGAAGATTGCGACAAAGCGCCGTAAACTCAGAAAGCCTTGCCGTTGCTTCGTATAGCGCCCCAGTTTCGGCTGCGAGATGTTTTAAGTTGGGAAGGTCACTGCTGCCGCCAACCAAAACAACATTTGATGGTCCCAGGGCTTCAACCAACGCCTTCCAATGCATCCGCGGCCACTGCCGATTTGGCAGTGCCTGAAATTCGTTTTGCGGTGTGTTGATGAATAAGCCGATGCGACCTTTGAAGTGACTATAGATAGCCGGATCGCCTTGCGGGCAGTAGAGCGGCGGCATTTCACCTGAACAACCCGCGGCCCGCGCCAGGTCAGCATTCAATTCAAACTGATGCTTGTGAAAGAGTAAATGCGTGTAGTCGCCGGACCACTTGTTTCGCCAGGACTGGCGAAGATCAGAATGCAAACGGTCAAGACTGATGACTTTTTGGAAGCGATCGAAACTTGTCCGTACTTTCGTATCACCACAAAACACTGGCAAGACGATCAAATCGTAAAGGCTATCAAGGTTGAGACCCTCATTGTAATTAGCTGCCCGATCAAAAGTATTGAAGCCGGCGAGCACGGGATGTTCGGGCACTTCCGTCAGCAACGTGATTTCGGCGCGCGGATATCGACTCCTCAACGACCGGTAGAGCGAAGTTGCCATCAAGGTGTCGCCAATTAATGACGATGCGAAGGTGGCAATTTTTTCCGGATCTTCTTTCATCATTGAACGCCGCGCGTGGCCATCACGAAATGGGTGCGCATTCTGCCGGCCCGCTGCACGAGCCGGTAAAGACCATCTTCCGCGCCCAGCCGATCTCCCCTGATCGTGCCGAGCAAAATCTCAAGTGCGAATCTCGTCGAACGTCTGGCATCCGTGCGAAATTCGAGCCATGGTTGAGTTGAGCTCTGGCCGTCCTCAACCAGCGGCTGCGAAGCTCCGTCCCAAAAAAGTCGCTTCAACAAAAATCTTCGCGTCTGTCGTTCTTTCGGAACAGGATGAAACACGCGCGCCCCGGGTTCATAAAATACGCGATAGCCATGCGCCACCAGGCGATTGAAGATGTCATTGTCCTCGCCGCCGATCAATGCTTTTCTTCGGTGCCCCAGATCGGTTCGCATGCCGCCGAGTCGTAACAACGTGGCGCGATTAAAGAGCGAGTTTGTGGTTAAGAGGTAAGCGCCGGCGTCCAGGAAACGCGGCTCGTCACCCATGTGGTAACGGCAGAGCAGCGATTCAAAACGAGCGGGAAACCACTGCGGCCGGCTACCTTCCCAGACCAGCGACACGGGCCCCACGACGCATTCGGGAGCTGGATGAAGTGCCTCGATCGGCTTCAACAGATGCTCTAACCATTCTGGATCCGCCCAGGCATCATCATCGAGGAACGCCAGATATTCACCGCTGGCTTCAGCAAGTGCTCGATTGCGCGCATGCGCAATTCCTGGTTTTGGTTCAACGAAATAACGAAGGGAACCATTTTCTTTTTGATGTGCAGCTACAACCTTTGCGGTTTCATCGGTCGAACCATTATCGATCACGATGAGTTCGACGTCACTTCTTCCGATTGTCTGTTGGGCAACAGACCGGAGCGCGCGCTGCAAGAGTGCGGCGCGATTATAAGTGCAGATCGCCAGGGATAACTTTATCATCTTGACTGAGAAGTATTCGGCATCAGTTCAAAGAGACACGCTCTTCCCGACCCAATGGAAACATCGGCAATGAGTTTCCAATCGATTCTCGAACTTTGTGTTTCGGCAAGCAACGCCTGAGTTAAGCCGGCAGATGCGTCACGATTTGAAACGTAGATGTAACGAGCGTTCTCCTTTCGCGCATAGCGAAGCACTTCTTCAAGACTTTCCTGGTACGGCATCCAAACCTGGACAAGGTTGGCGTAAAAAGCGAAAGCCGGGTCGACTGCCAACACACGTCCGGGAGTGAGGCCTTTTGAATTAGCAAGATTCGCTGTTTCTTTGGGCAACGTCACCTGAGCTTCAAGTGGAATTTGCGTACTGAGACGGAAGCTATAGGACAACAGAACAAGTACGATAAGAACAGCGGACGGAACTACGGCCAGCGATCTTAGAGGGCCGTTATTGACTTTCGTTCGCAACCACTTGGAAAATTCAATATTTCCCGCGGCGAGCCAGAAACAGAGCAAAGGCATCACTTGCAACAAAAAGCGATCCTTGATGAAAAATATCGGCAGCAGAATCAAAATACTTCCGAGCATCAGTTGCCATACGAAAACCGGATTCATCCAACGCCTGAACCCGAACAACAGTATTACCAGACTGACAACTAGGGGTGGGATGACCAGATAGGCCGGTCCTGCGAGATACAACACACGGCTGATTTCCTCGCGAAGGAAAAAGGTATACCGCGCAGCAACATGACCCGGGTTATTGTCTGCCGTTCGCAGAACGATGGATGCCGAGTCGCGGTCGAAGCGCCAGGGCTCTGCCTCTCCCTTGTAGTAAGCGTCTGAACAGGCGAGATTGTATTGAAGCCGCATTGAGTTCCACTGACCGGTTTCGCGGCGGAACCAGACGTGATACGCAACTGCAATTGACACTAGCGACGCCAGAAAGAGGATGTATGCTGAGTATTTCTGAGAAGGACTTCGAAGCACTTTGACGAAGATCCACGCCGCGATAAGCAGCACGTAAACAAGCACCTCAGCCCTTGTTATATACGCGAGTCCCAGAGCGACGCCTCCCAGCAACCCGTCAGAAATGTTAACGCGATCACGGCGAAATACCGCCGCTACTGCTAAGAGAACCAGTCCGAGACTGAGACTATCGCTAAAAACCCACTGCCCACTCCAAACCCTCAGCGGCAGCAAGGCAAACAGCAATGTCGAAATGAACGCAACGCGAAAATCATAGCGAGAGCTCAGAAACCAATAGAGCGAGCCTACTGCCAGCATTCCGCCAAGAAGCGACACCAGCCGCGCAGCCAGCTCAACATCCGGAACCCCTCGACTCATCAACCCAATAGCGAGCGGATACAAGGGACGATCAAGCGCAGTCATAGGCTTGTCCGCGATATCCAAGAAACCGCGTCCGGTGATCAGATTCACACCACTCCGCATATAGTGAAAGCTATCTGCGTCTCCCCAAGCAATGCGATTCCAGAGAACCAAAGTGGGAACAGTTGCAATGAGAATGAGCAAAGCAGACGCGGCGAAAGATCTCCATTCTTCGCACGCCGAAACAATGCGTGAGAAACCGGGTCTCCATCCCAGGTGTCGGGTAGGAAGTGCGATAGTCGGTCTGGCACTACTCATAGCGTAAACTGCAGCGAGTGTTTCATCTGCGAGTGTGTTGAATGACTTCCCCATACAGCTGCGCCATTTGCGTTGCGATTGTGGCGCTCGAGAATTGCGCAACTGCACGCTCTCTGGCGGCTGCCCCTATTTGCGTACGTCGTGCCGGATCCTCTATCAAATTCACCATTGTTTGAGCCAGCTCTTCCGCATTGCCGGGTTCAACCAGAACACCTGATCGCCCATCTTCAATTATCTCTGCCAAGCCTCCCATGCGGCTGGCAATCACGGGAACGCCGCAGGCCATTGCCTCAGCGGCCACGTATCCAAACCCCTCCCAGAGCGAGGGTACGACGCACAACGTCGCGCCGCGATAAACTTCCGGCATCTCCGCGCGCGACACCGGCTCGGTAATTCGAACGCGCGCGTCTTCAATTAATTCTCCAAGGAACTCACGATACGCTGCCCGCGGCG